>Ga0114900_1002114_pt1 | contig 11356 bp, 9 predicted proteins | sample MalvireepMed_231_FD_89685 | JGI IMG/M metagenome (GOLD analysis project Ga0114900, IMG submission 89685) | Marine viral communities from the Global Malaspina Expedition - Malaspina viral metaG DeepMed_231 | ecosystem: Environmental > Aquatic > Marine > Oceanic | place: Mediterranean Sea...
GGCGATCACATCGCACTGAGACTGTTCAGGGATGCCGCCCGGCATCTGGCGCCGGGCGGCCGCGTATTGATGGTGGGCAATCGCCACCTGGGGTATCACCGTTCCCTGAAACAATACTTCAGCAGCGTTGAACAGAGAGCTGCAAGCCCGAAATTCGTGGTGTTCGAAGCCCGGAATGGCGCGGTGTGAGTCTCAGGCCGTCGCCGGGCGATCGTAGCCGAGGCGCGCGAGGGTATCCACGATGGTCTGGGTTTGACTATCAATCTCGATGTTGACCTTTTGCCCCTTAGTGGCCTTCCCAAACGTGGTGGCACGCAGGGTCTCCGGGATAAGGTGGACGTTGAAGCGGTTACCTTCCACCTCGCCAATGGTCAGGCTGGCGCCATTGATGGCAATGTAGCCTTTGGGGAAGATGTACTTCGCCCAGGTTTCCGGTAGTTCGAACCATAGGGTCACGTTGTTTTCCGGCCGCAGAATATCGACGATGGTTGCGGTAGTGTGGATATGGCCACTGAGCAGATGGCCGCCGATTTCATCGCCGATTCGGGCGGCGCGCTCGAAGTTGATTTCGTCGCCGGGTTTCAGGTCGCCGAGGGTGGTCAAGCGCAGGGTTTCCTGCATGGCGTCGAAGTACAGCCGGTGGCCTTCCTGGCGGGTAACCGTCAGACAGGTGCCGTTGATGGCAACCGAGGCACCGATGGTTACGCCCTGAACCCGGTCTTCCGGGAACTCGATCACGAAGGTGCTCAGGCCCGGCGCCGCGATCACGTTTTCGACCCGTGCAATGCCCTGAACGATACCGGTAAACATACATGCTCTCCTGAAAGCCGTTGATTGGCGCAAGCATACCGGCGCCTGCCAGTGTTGCCAAGAAGTCTGCAAGCCGCTTATGACGGCAAAGCCGACATTCAAGAATTGTTCGTAAAGGTCGATACTTGGCTAAAGAACCCGAAGAACAGTGACCTCAATGGCGGAAAATACAGCAGTAGACAAGACCGATTCGGCCAATGCTTCCGGCGCGGTGCTTCGCCCCGGCCGGGCCGCTGATCCGGTGCCGGCGACACCGGAATCTGCCCTCAATGCCGCGCAAAGAACCGCTGCTCTGCAGGCTGACGATGACCAGGGCCCGAACGCTGACTCTGGCAGCGAGCAGCCCGGGGCGCAGGAATCGCAGGCTCGGACTGCCGAGACCGGGTCGGAGAATCCGGATATCGAGCAGGCGCTGGCGGAGTCGCGACAGCGCAAGCTGCGTCTTATGCTAAGGCAGTGTGACCGGGTTCTGCTGATGGACTTCAACTTGCTGGCTATGTCGGACTGGCCGGATAACTATCAGATGGCAGCTGCGCGGCGTAGCCGAGACCTGTGGATCTTCAGTGCCCTTTTGGCTGCGACGTTTTTCCTCAGTGGTTTGACCGGTTTTGTGCCGGCCTGGGTAGCCGGTGGAGGTTTTGGCGCTTTCGTGATTATTCTGTTGCTGGGAGTGCCGTTTATCCGTCGGATTTACACGTCCAGCCCCTCCTATATGGATTTAATTATTCGCCGTCAGCGCATGCTTCGGGATGCCCGCAAACATGCGGCCCACCTGGAGGGAAAGGACGGGCTGATATGGCAGTGTGCGCGTATGGCAGAGTACAACCCGACACTGCGTCATACCCGCTTCAGTGAATTGCTCAGACTGTCTGAGCAACGGGTGTTGCCGCGTTATCTTACCCGGCGGGAACATGTTCGGCTGTATCTTATCTATCTGCTGGAAGCCGAGAAAGCCTATGGCAAAGTCCAGCAAGCGTTTTTCGACGGCAATCAGGACGCGATAGACCGGGGGTGGCAGGCAGTGGCGGCGGTTCCTGAAGACCGAGCTTGACATGACAGGCCTTCAAACGTATGTTTCAAACAGACGTTTGCTAGAGGCTCTGACAACAAAATGGCGCAGTCTGATACCGTTGACCGCATTCTTGACGCTGCCGAAGAGCTGTTTGCCGAGCGTGGGTTCTCGGAAACATCGCTTCGTATGATTACCAGTAAGGCTAAGGTAAATCTGGCCGCTGTCAATTATCACTTTGGGTCTAAGAATGCCCTGATCCACGCCGTGTTCGCCCGGTTCCTGACGCCGTTTTCGGCCACCCTGGATACCGCCTTTGATGAACTCGAAGAGCGTTGTGATGGCCAGCCGCCCACGCTGAACCAGACCCTGTGGGCGCTTACGGAAAGTGCCGTGCGCATGCCTCAGCGTAATGAGAAAGGCATATCCATCTTCATGCGCCTGCTCGGTCTTGCCTATACCCAGTCTCAGGGCCACCTGCGTAAATTTCTCGAACAGGAATACAGTGAGCCATTTGGTCGTTTCATGCGCTTGCTCAAAGAGGCCACGCCTGAGTTGTCCTCGGTTGATCGCTACTGGCGCATCCAGTTCATGCTGGGAGCGACGGCCTTCACCATGTCCAGCAGTGATGCCCTGATTGATATTCTCGAAAACAAGCTCGGCGTTGAAACCACGGTTCAGGAAATTGCCGCACGCCTGGTGCCGTTCCTGGCCGCAGGCATGAAGGCTCCAGACAAAATGCTGGTGCCGCCTACCGCTTCAGGCGTTTCGGTTGCCTGAACTCCCCCGCCTCGGGTAGTCTTCCCTCTGGTTCGCAGCCGGAGGGAAGTCGTTACCAATGCCCGATAACAAGCCCCCCGGGGTTACCCTGTCCATTGATATCGCCAATCAGTTCCTGACACTGGCTACTCAATCGGGTGATATCATTGCCCGCTACCCGGTATCCACCGGCCTGAATGGCCCCGGCCAGGCCGACGGCAGTGGCTGTACCCCTGTTGGCAAGCATTATATCCGCGCCCGAATCGGGGCAGGGCAGCCATTAAATACGGTGTATCGTGGGCGCCGCCCCACTGGCGAGATCTACAGCCAGAGTCTGGCGGCAGCGAACCCGGGGCGCGACTGGATTCTTACCCGTATACTCTGGCTTTGTGGCTGTGAATGGGGGCGAAACCGTGGGCCGGGGGTAGACACTTTTCGTCGTTTTATCTATATCCACGGCACGCCGGACAGTGAACCTATGGGAGTTGCCAGATCCCATGGCTGCATCCGGATGCGCAATACCGATATTGTTGAGCTTTTTGACCGGGTTCCAGCGGGGACTCCAGTCAGTATCTATTAATCCGCATAATTCAGAGGGACAGGATGATTGGCGAAGTTTTGGGTGTACTGAATGGCTGGATAGAGCAGTTCGGGTTGCTATCTGAAGGTTGGCGGGCCGGTGTGCTGGTTTTCCTGCTCGTGCTGGGGACGGCGGCGGTTGCCTATATTGCCAGTCATGTGATTTCTGCGCTGGAGCGCAAATTCGCCAGCACTCATAACCTTTGGGATGATGCTATTCTGCACGCGGTCCGTCGCCCTGTCGTGGCTTTCGTGTGGCTCCAAGGGGTGTATTGGGCTGCCGAAGTGGCTCACCATTTTTCCGAGGCTGAGGTCTTCAAGGCTAACGGAACGTTGCTTCAGATCGGTTTTGTCTGGGTGGTGGTCTGGTTTTTTATTCGGCTGATCAAACAGTTCGAGAATATCCTCACCTCTCCGATCAAGATGCGCAAGCCGATGGATTACACCACGGTCAATGCCATCAGCAAGCTGTCGCGCGCGGTTGTGATTATTACCGCCGCTCTGACCGCCCTGCAAACCCTGGGCTTCAGTATTTCGGGCGTGCTGGCATTTGGTGGTGTCGGGGGCATCGCGGTTGGTTTTGCCGCGAAAGATCTCCTGGCGAACTTTTTCGGTGGTTTCATTATCCATTTGGACCGTCCGTTCAAGGTGGGGGATTGGGTTCGATCCCCGGATCGGAGCATTGAGGGTACGGTTGAGCATATCGGATGGCGACTGACCACCATTCGCACCTTCGACAAGCGCCCGCTTTATGTCCCCAATGCGGCGTTTACCACTATTGCAGTGGAAAACCCATCACGTATGACCAATCGCCGGATCTACGAGACCATCGGCATTCGCTATGCCGATGTGCATTCCATGAAAACCATCGTGGACGAAATCCGGGAGATGCTGAAGAATCATGAAGAGATTGATGCCAACGAGACCTTGATTGTTAATTTTCTGGCATTCAATTCATCGTCACTGGATATCATGGTGTACACCTTTACCAAAACCACCCAGTGGGTGCGTTTCCATGAGGTGAAGGAAGATGTGTTACTGAAAATCAGTGACATCATCGAAAACCATGGTGCCGAGGTGGCCTTCCCGACGCGCACGCTGCATCTGCCGGATGGGGTGCGGGTAGACGGGCGTGATTCCTCAAAACGTGAGGACTCAAACGACAAGTCCTCGGACAAGGACGCTGATTCCGGAAAATCCGGAAAAAATATCGATCATGATGGCGGTTACGGTGAAGCCGATTCAGATTCCGGAGACGGGGAATGACAGTAACGAATGACAATGTGCCGGTAGGCATTATCGGTGGTACGGGGCTGACCAGCCTGAGCAATATCCAGATCACCGGAGAAGAGACAGTGACAACTGCGTGGGGTGAGCCCTCTTCCGCGCTGGTGCGGGGGCAACTGGGTGATCAGCCTGTTATCTTTCTGGCGCGTCATGGTAACCCGCACCGGATTCCGCCCCATCAGGTCAATTACCGGGCCAACATTCAGGCGTTGCATGATGCCGGCGCTCGGGTGCTGGTGGGTGTAAACGCGGTTGGTGGCATACATGCCAATATGGGGCCGGCCCACATCGTGATCCCGGATCAACTGATCGACTATACCTGGGGCCGGGCCAGTACTTTCTTCGAAGGCGAGCTGGAGGAAGTTACACACATTGATTTTACCTGGCCCTACGATCAGGAAGCGCGTCAGGTGTTGATTGATGCTGCTCGCGCGGCGTCGCTGTCATTTTCCGGGTTTGGCGTCTACGGCGCGACGCAGGGGCCCAGGCTGGAGACGGCGGCGGAAATCCGCAGGATGGAGCGGGATGGCTGTGACATCGTTGGTATGACCGGCATGCCCGAGGCAGTGCTGGCGGCAGAGCTGGGCTTGCGGTACGTCAGCCTCGGGCTGGTGGTGAACTGGGCTGCGGGTAAAACCGACCACATTATTACCATGGCCGAGATTGAAGAAGCGATTGCCCAGGGCATGTCCGGCGTTCGTCAGATTCTGGAGCGTTCCATGGCAAGTCTGGGGCAGCTTGCGCTTACCCCTCGATCTTCTTGAAGAAAACCAGGACGCCGACGGTGGGGGAGTCGATGAAGTGGATTTCCTCACTGCGCATCCGCCGCGTTTCACGAATCCAGGTCACCAGTTCTACTGGTGCCGGACGAAGTTGGTAAGCGGTACCGGTGCCTTCTGATGCTGAACCACCGGTTTCGCTATCAAGTGTATTGCCCGAGTCCTGATCGGAAAACTCCGCAACCGCTTCGGTCTGAGGCGGTGTTTCAGGCTCTGCCGGCAGAGCCTCGGGATCATCGCTGACGGCCCAGTGGTTAAGCTGCACATTGACGTGCAGGTAGCGCTGGCGGTCGATGGTTATCTGGCCTTCCACCGCTCGCTGGCCAGACTCGGCCAGCCAGTCACCGATTGCGACACGCAGAGGTTCGCCCTCGTAGTCGGGCGGAAAGGCTTCATACCAGCCGGCACTCGCCAATACCCGGTAGTTACCGCTTCGCTCGAGCCGGTTGGCCGCCTCGCCCAGGTGCAGTTGGTTGCGGGGTACCAGGTTGAGTTCGGTTACCCGCTCCCCGGATTCCTGCTCCACCCAAAGGGTTTTGCCGGCCGCTTCGACAGGTTCCACCGACTTGTTCGCCATCTGCTCTTCAATGCCGGCCGGGTCCACCAGACGCTGTAAAATCACCAGCTCTGCCCGGTAGTAGTCGTTCGGGACATTGCCTGAAGCGCCCTGGGCCCACAGGGTTGCCGGTGTGAATGCAACTGAGGCGAACAGCGCGGCACTGGCCAGGGTTTGCCGGGAGCATAAAATGTGAGCTTGCAAGGGCGTTACTCCACCTGAATCCTTTTTTGTCATGATGCCTTTGCCGGGGCCTTGTCGGGCGCCAGTTCGTCGAGCATCGCTGCGATGGCGTCGAGTTTACCATCGGTTGAGTCATCATTCAGCCGGAAGCGAAAGCTGTTGGCGCCTTCGAGCCGGTATCGATCCGGAGCGGATTGCACTTTTTTAACCAGTTCGAGAGGGTCGACCGGTGTCGTTGCCCCGAACTCAAGCCGCACCCATTCCTTGCCGGCATCCACTTTCACGATGCCCAGAGTCTCTGCCTGCAAGCGTAGCTGTGCCTGGCGCATGAGGTTCTTGGCCGGGGGCGGTAATAATCCGAAGCGGTCAATCATCTCAACCTGAAGTTCTTTTAATGCCTCACGATCCTTCACGCTGGCAATACGCTTGTACAGCATCAGGCGGTTGTGGACATCCGGCAGGTAGTCGTCGGGAATCAGGGCCGGAATGCGCAGGTTCATTTCGGTGCCGTGGCTGAGAGGCAGCTCGGCGTTGGGCGTGCGGCCGTCGCGAATCGCTTTTACGGCTTCGTCCAGCAGCTGCATGTAGAGGGTAAAGCCGATGCTTTCGATCTGACCGCTCTGTTCTTCACCCAACAGCTCGCCAGCGCCCCGGATTTCCAGGTCGTGGGTGGCCAGCATGAAGCCTGCGCCCAGGTCCTGGGATTCGGAAATCGCATCCAGTCGCTTCCTGGCATCGGCGGAAATGGCCTTTGGTGGTGGTGTCAGCAGATAGGCGTACGCCTGGTGATGAGACCTGCCCACGCGACCCCGAAGCTGGTGCAGCTGCGCCAGGCCAAATTTGTCCGCCCGTTCGATAATGATGGTGTTGGCGCTGGGAATATCGATGCCGGTTTCCACAATGGTGGTGCACACCAGGACGTTGAAGCGCTTGTGGTAGAAGTCCGACATGATCTGTTCCAGCTGGCGCTCGCGCATCTGGCCGTGTGCCACACCCACCCGGGCCTCGGGAATCAGTTTGCGCAGATCCTCGGCGGTTTTCTCGATGGTGGCGACATCGTTGTGCAGGAAGTAAACCTGACCGCCCCGCAGAATCTCCCGCAGAATGGCTTCTTTCACCATGGCGTCGTCGCGCTGGCGCACAAACGTTTTCACCGACAGCCGGCGGGCCGGGGGAGTGGCGATAATGGACAGGTCGCGCAGGTGGCCCATGGCCATGTTCAGGGTTCTGGGAATCGGTGTGGCGGTGAGGGTCAGCATATCCACCTCGGCCCGCAGGGATTTCAGTTTTTCCTTCTGCTGAACGCCGAACCGGTGTTCTTCGTCGATAATCACCAGCCCAAGATTCTTGAAGTTGATATCGCCCTGCAGCAGCTTGTGGGTGCCAATGACAATATCGGCCTTGCCTTCTTCAATGGCGGTGATGGCCTTGGTGGTCTGGCTGCCGCTACGGAAGCGGCTCAGCAGCTCTACCGTTACCGGCGTATCCGAGAACCGATCCCGGAAAGACTCGTAATGTTGCTGGGCGAGAAGGGTAGTGGGCACCAGCACCGCCACCTGTTTGCCAGACCAGGTGGCCAGAAAAGCAGCGCGCATGGCCACTTCGGTTTTACCAAAACCGACATCGCCGCACACCAGCCGGTCCATGGGGCGCTCACTGGTCATATCCTCGAACACCGATTCGATGGCCACCTGTTGGTCTGGCGTTTCCTCAAAGGGAAAGCCGGCGGCAAAGGCCCGATAGGCCTCTTTCGGGTCTTCAAACTGGAAGCCTTTCCGGGCCTCCCGGCGGGCGTAGACATCCAGCAGCTCTGCGGCGGTGTCGCGGATTTTTTCCAGCGCCTTCTGCTTGGCGTTGCTCCAGCGTTCCGTGCCCAGTTTGTGCAGCGGGGCGTGTTCTTCGTCGGTGCCGGCGTAACGGGAAATCAGGTGCAGGCTGGACACCGGTACATAGAGTTTGGAGCCGCCGGCGTATTCCAGGGTCAGGAATTCGTCGGATTGGCCGCCGGCGGTGAGTGTCTCCAGCCCCTTGTAGCGCCCTACGCCATGGTCGATATGCACGACCGGTGCGCCAATTCTCAGTTCAGACAGGTCCCGGTAGCCGGCATCGTCGGTTTCGGTTGGTTTCTGGCGCCGGCGACGCTGCAGCACCCGCTCGCCAAACAACGCCGTTTCGGTAATCAGTGCCAGATTCTGGCCGGGCAACACCATGCCCTGTTCCAGTGGGGCAATGGTGATGGCCAGAGTGGTGCTCTCGTTTTCGAGGAATTCCGACCAGCTCTGCACGGTTGCCAGCTTGAGCTTGTGATCGGCCAGGTTGTCAATCAGCGCCTCCCGGCGCCCGGACGATTCAGCACAGATCAGGATGCGCCCGTGGAACTCCTGGATGAACCGTTTGAGACGCCCTGCCGGATCAGCGGCGCGCCCGTCCATGGCGACATCCGGGAGAGATTCGGTACCGCAGTTGCTGGCGCCCGCGCCGTCTTCGGCCTGACTGCTGCAGGTAATGCGGGGGTAGTGTTTGAGTTGCCCGAACACTTCATCCGGCTGCAGAAACAGCTCGGAGGGGGGCAGAATAGGGCGCAGGCGATCGTGACGGCGGTCTTCGTAACGGGCCCGGGTTTCCGCATCAAAGGCATTGACGGCATCATTGAGACCGTTGGCGGTGAATACCAGGGTGCTGCCCGGCAGATAATCAAACAGCGTGGCGGTTTCATCGAAAAACAGTGGAAGATAGTACTCAATGCCAGGCGGTGTGATGCCGTGGGTAACATCCTGGTAAACCGGCGCGTCTTTGTCGGCATTGGGGAAGTATTCAAACCAGCGATTGCGAAAGCCTGAGCGGGCTTCCTTGTGCCAGGGAAATTCGTTGGCTGGCAGAAGTTCGATGCGTTCGGTTTTATCGATGGATCTCTGGGTTTCCGGGTCAAAGGTCCGGAGGGTTTCGATTTCGTCATCGAACAGATCAATGCGGTAGGGCAGGTTAGAGCCCATGGGGTAAATGTCGAGGATGGCCCCCCGTACCGCATACTCGCCGTGTTCATACACGTTGTCGGTATGATGATAACCGGCTGCCTCCAGTTGCATTCGCCAGCTGTCGATATCCAGGGTCTGGCCCACTTCCAGCAGCAGGGTATTACCCTGCAGATAGCTCGGGGGGGCAAGCCGGTGCATCAGGGTGCGTGCCGGTACTACCAGAATGCCGTGGCGTGTGCCGGGTAACCGGTGCAGGGAGCGAATCCGCCTCGAGGTAATGTCCTGGTGTGGCGAAAACAGATCGTAGGGCAGTGTTTCCCAGTCGGGGAGCGACAAAAGCTCAATGCCATCGGAGGAAACGGTGGCGCCGTCTTCATCCGTGGGCAGCCCCAGGAAAAACCGGATGGATTGCTCCAGCTGGATGGCTTCGCTGGTACTTTGGGTGATGACCAGTGTCAGACCTTTGTGGGCGCGGGCGCTCTCGCAGATGGCCAGGGCGTCGGCACAGCCATTCAGTTGCCCCCATTTTCTGTGGTCGGCGGCCTTTTCAGGGGCAGCGGGGGCGATAAGCGGGGCGTGGGCCTGGCCTTTGGTCATGGGGCAAGCGTTCTCCTGAATAAATGCATCATTTGCCGGGGCGGCGCTATTCTATCGCCCGGTTGTGACAGTGTCATGGTCGGGGCAGACAAACGGCTATTTGCCGTATCGCCTTTTAAGTTGGATAATGTGCGCCCCAAATTATTTCCAGTGCTATACGAGGTTCCAACCGTGAGTCACGAACAGATCAACCAGCACCTGTCCAACTGGACTGACCGGGAGTCTACCGCAGAAGCGATGATCCCGTTGATCGGCCGCCTGTACCGTAAAAACAACGTTGTTACGTCCGTATACGGCCGTGCGATCATCAACCAGTCTGTTATCGATATCATCCGCGCCCATCGTTTTGTGCGTCAGGTTGAGGACAGCGAGCTGTCTGTTCACGATACGCTGCCCATTCTCGAGGCGATGGACAAGCTGGAGCTTGGCCGCGCTCACGTGGATATTGGCAAGCTGGCGGTCAAATTCAAGGCAGAGGGCGGTGACCTCACCGAGTTCCTGAAAAAGGAAATCGGCCCGGTGGTTGGCAAGTACGCCGAAGAGGCGGCCAAGGATGCCAAGGAAGAAACGAAGGATGTGGTGCTTTACGGCTTTGGCCGGATCGGCCGACTGCTGGCGCGTATCCTGGTTGAAAAAGCCGGTGGCGGCAACAACCTGCGCCTGCGTGCGATCGTTGTTCGCCAGGGTGGTGCTGACAACGATCTGGAAAAGCGTGCCAGCCTGCTGCGTCGTGACTCCGTGCATGGTCCTTTCGATGGCACCATCACGGTCGATGCCGAGAACTCTGCGCTGATCGCCAACGGCAACTTTATCAAGGTGATCTACTCCGATGGTCCGGACAAGGTGGACTACACCGAGTACGGCATCAACAATGCCATCGTGGTCGACAACACCGGTAAGTGGCGTGATGAAGCTGGCCTGGGCCTTCACCTGAAATCCAAGGGCGTCAGCCGCGTGATCCTGACTGCGCCGGGCAAGGGCGATATCAAGAACATCGTTTATGGTATCAACAACGACTGGATCACCGACGAAGACAAGATCCTGTCTGCCGCCTCCTGTACCACCAATGCCATCACGCCCGTACTGAAGGCCATCAACGACGAATACGGTATTGAGGATGGTCACGTTGAAACCGTGCACTCCTACACCAACGATCAGAACCTGATCGACAACTACCACAAGGGCAGTCGTCGTGGCCGCAGCGCCCCGTTGAACATGGTTATTACCGAAACCGGCGCAGCCAAGGCCGTTGCCAAAGCTCTGCCAGAGCTGAAAGGCAAGCTGAGCGGTAATGCTATCCGGGTGCCGACACCGAACGTGTCCATGGCGATCCTGAACCTGAACCTGAAAAGTGATGTGGATGCCGAGCAGGTGAACGAGTACTTGCGCGATATGGCGCTTCACTCCGAGCTGCAGAAGCAGATCGACTTCGTGAACTCTCCGGAAGTGGTTTCCACCGATTTCGTGGGCTCCCGCCATGCCGGTATCGTCGATGCCCAGGCTACCATCGCCAATGGCAAGCGTTTGATCCTGTACGTGTGGTACGACAACGAATTCGGCTACAGCGCCCAGGTTGTGCGTTGTGTGAACCAGATGGCCGGCGTAACCTATCCGATCTTCCCGAAGCGCGCCCGCGACTAAAGTCGTAGGCCGGTCTCGGCAGTTGATTGACAGAAAGCCCCGGTAGCGCCAGCTGCCGGGGTTTTTTGTTTGCCCGGCGAAGCCGGCAAACCCGGCCATCTGAAAGAAGATGGCGTCACCCCGACTGAGGGGAAGACAATCCGACTGGCAAGGGCGTCACTGGCCAACGGTGGGGTCTGAA
>Ga0114900_1002116_pt1 | contig 11349 bp, 13 predicted proteins | sample MalvireepMed_231_FD_89685 | JGI IMG/M metagenome (GOLD analysis project Ga0114900, IMG submission 89685) | Marine viral communities from the Global Malaspina Expedition - Malaspina viral metaG DeepMed_231 | ecosystem: Environmental > Aquatic > Marine > Oceanic | place: Mediterranean Sea...
ATATAATATTCTAACCATTCATCAGCTTGACATCCTTTAGCTAGTGGATTATGCATTTTACTACCTCTCTTTTCTTTTGATATCTCTTGCTATTTTACGTGCTATTTGTGCAGGAGTTCTACCATGTTGGTTAAGATAGGTATTTTTCTTTTTCCTATCCATTTTAGTTTGTTTACTGTTCCTCATAATACTATTTCCTTATGTTATATTGAGAGAGACTATACTTGCTTAACCCTGATAACTAGTATTATTCAGCTTTAGAGAATCTTACAGTCGACTTTATAATTCTCTGGGTATAGTAGTCATCTCTCTCAATTAATGAGAGAATATAGGGGTCTCAAAGGACACTAGAACCTATTACAAGGATTTTGCTGTATTCATGTGTCAAGTAAATACACCTAACCTATAATCTCTCAAAGTTATATTGAGAGAGCTAGGAATATCTAATGGACATTGTATTCCTATGAACTTCGGAGAATAGTACTATGTCCATCTAGCCCACTATTCTAAAGCGTTACTCTCTCAATTGTTTATTAAATCTAAATTTTAGACAGTTTATTGTCTTATCTAGGACATCATTAACTAAGAAGTTTATCTTGATTTCATGATATTAGGTAAGTTATAATACAACCAACGTAGTTGTTTAACACTTCTCTTTTTTATACGTGTTCTGGTTGTTTTAATACCATTATCATTAGAGAACTTCATTAACCAGTTTACTAATTCATACTTGTGCTTGTAAGGACATTTATCATTCATTTAAATGCTCCTTTATTAATGATATCTTCTTATCACTATTAGCAATCATCTTTTTATTATTAGCTATAATCTCTTTCTTTATAGCTATCATTTTTGTAAGGATTTCAATCCTTTTGGCAATGTTTTCTTCATTTGTCATACTGTTACCTCTCTTTGTTAATTAATAAAAATCTTTTAAATAATAAACTACTTTACTGTTTCACACGCAGTTATGTGTGTGGTATAATTAAATAAAAGCCTTATTACCCACAACATGTTTTATCGTTGTGGATAATAAGGCTAATATGCTAGAAATGCAATTTAGAATGCTGCGAGCATATCTTCGTCACTTGCTTGACTAGGTGAACATATGACGAAGTTTGCATCGCTAAATTCTTTCTCGCCAGTCTCGCTATTGAAACTCTGGGTGGCGGGAAATAATTTACATTCTAAACCTTGCTTTTGCGCAAGTAGCTGGATTTCAGACAAATCATCATTGGTGATGGAAGTATCTTTGGCTTTAAAACACCAATTATTATTTTCTGTAATCCAATAGCTTAAAGCAAGGTCTTTGCATTTTGTAAGTAAAGTTTTCATGTTGTTATCCCCTTTCTGGAATTAGTTAATGAAAAGTTTATAGTGGCTATATCATATAGCCGAAGGCGAAAAGTGGATAAACTATGGCGGAGCAAAGTAACTGATAGGATATTGACTCTTCGTGGCGCTCTATCGTTTTTCAACGAAAAGGCAATACCATAGCAGTTATCTTTGGCGGGAGCCATAGTGTATATATCCCGTGTACGCATTCTACAGCTATTTTTTAGGTAGAGGTGTTATTTAGGTTAGAGTAGCTATATACAACTTTAACACGTATATATCAGCGTATACTGCTATAGTTAACTACTACGTAGTAAAATAGTCTAAATTAGGGTAAAAGTCAAGTATTTTTTTTATTTATTTTTTTCTTGTTTTATATATTAGGTTTGTATTATATTTATTAATGCTCAAATTAAGGGATATTATTAATCAAGCGACGTATATGATGATTATAAAGAGTTTAAGCCATACAGAGCCTGTTTTAGGCGAAAAAAGAGATAAACTGAAAGAAGCTAAGAAGGTTGCTTTTGATGATATGTTGTCAATAGGAGCGTATATACCTCCTGAATTGGACAATAGACAGTCAGATGGCAAGTAATCCTCAATTATTAACACTTCAGCAGTTTGCAAGGAAATATGGCATAAAGGACCCCTATGATAAAAGTGAGTATGATTACATTGCTGCGTATTATAACAATATTACGCCTGATACTGATGGTAACTGGCCTAAAGGGAGAGATGATGGTTAATGAGACAGAACAACAAATACAATTAAGAGCGGCTAATCTGGCTCCTTTGGCATCTGAAATGGATGAAGTATATGGAGGTATGGGATTTGACCCTGCTGGGGACTTTATAACTAATATCATGGGTCAGGAGACTCATTATGGTTCTCCTGTATCGGGGTATAATCCGAAGGATATGCATTCTATGGGATTATCTCAGATAGACCCTATAGCATATTATAGTTTATTAAAGGATATTGAAGATTCAGAGGTATATCAGGGTAGAGTTGGTACGATTAATAAGCATATGCAGTCTAAGCCGGGGTATGAAGATTGGGATATGACGAAATTAGCTGATATAGGTATTCAACCTAAAAATGTCTCTCCTTATGCTCCTGGAACAATGCAAGGTCCTTGGTCAGTAACTGCTGATAATTCTAATTTTTCTTATAAAAACATGTCACAATATGGAAGTGACCCATTATCTAATATGATGTTAACACGTATGATGTTATTAAAAGATAAAGGAGGTATTCCACAGGATGTTCCTGGACAGGCAGGTTTATGGAAGGATATATGGAATACTGGAGCTGGAGCTGGGCAAGTACAGGACTTTATAGATAAATATAATATATTCCGTAATCAACCGGATACAGTAAATGCAGTGATGGGTAAGAATGATTTGTTAAATAAAGCGTTTGGCAAATAATGTGGGATATATTAGAAGCAATAGGAAGAGTAGTACTTGTAGCTATGGGACTCTCTATAGCGGGAACTATACTATATTTAATATTTGCTGATTGGGAAAATTAATGAGAGAAAATGAAATATTTAATATATTATATCCAGAAGCGGCTCCTTATTTAAGTGCACCTGTTATTGAAGGTGGTCCTCTGCAAAGAGCTAAATTACCAAAATTCAGTAAAGAACCTAAGCCATATAGTATAAATACTAATGCTCTAGGGTTATTAGGACATGTATTGCAAGAAGCGATTATGGAAGGTGAAGTACGAAACTTTAAGAAGACATTAGAGAATTTCTCTGGAAGAGTAGATTTTCAGGGTCCAGGTAGTTCTCGTATTAATGTTGGATATAATGTACCATCGCCATTAGGAAATCAGAATGATTGGGAGGTGGGGGTACGATTCCCTTTTAATTTATAATGATTCCAGAATTTGAAAAAAAATATAATACCAATTTATTAGATGAAGCTATTTCATACAATGAATTAGCGGGTTTTAATGCTGCTCAGGGAGGTCAATCAACAAGTACGTGGCAGAGTACAGGTGCTCCGGAGAAAGAGAATTGGACTCCTACAGCCTCTGGTTTAGGACATCTTGGATTGGGAATAGCGGGAATGGTTCCAGGGTACGGTATTCCTTTTGATGTAGCAGATGCCGGTTGGTATGCTGCAGAAGGTGATAAATTGGGTGCAGGGTTATCAACTGCTAGTGCAGCAGCAGGGCTAGGACTAGGAGCCAATATAGCAGCTTTACCACGTAAAGTAGCAAGAGCAGTTACTGATTTATTTAAAACCAGCGCAAAGGGTAAATCTTTATTAAAGCATACTAAATTAATTGATGAATTAGCTCCAATATCAAGACAAGCCGGAGATGTTCCAACAAGGTCTATATATATTGGAGACCCTAATATTCCCAGAGTGACTATTGGAGATACAGGAGAATTGAGCAGAACTGTTGCAAGGGGAATAGAAAATATTTATAAGAACAAAACTGGTCCAGAAGCATATGCAAGATTTAAATTTACTTTTCCGGATTTAAAACATATGTTTAAAAATGTAGATGAATTTGATGCTTATGTTAAAGCTAATATCAAGGATACTGCATCTAAAATGAATTTCTATGATGTTCCTCAGTTTGCTACTAAAGCTGGTGGTTGGCTTCCAGCTGTAGGAGCACATATTCCTGCTCCATGGGCTCCTGATGCAGTTAAGGGAGTAAAAGATATAACTAAGATATCAGGAAGTACGCATATTGCTGTAGGTAGAAGTATGGATGATATTGCTGAAACTATAGTACATGAGGGGTCTCATGCTGTTAATTGGCCTTTTTATCAGGCTTCCTTTAGAGGGGACCCTGTATTGCAATCTATAGAAGCACAGTTGAAGAAAGGCAGTACGGGATTTAGACCGATGCAGTTACAGGCTGGAAGGTATCTTGATAGTCCTGCAGGGCGAAGGATACAAGAACTATTAAAACCTTTTAGACGAGGTATAGACGAGCTGCCTCATATAAGCGAAGTATCGGCACCATATAGTCGGAGTAGGTGGAGAGATAGACATGGTTATATGGGTCAGGTAGATGAAGTACTTGCAAGAGCAAATCAATCTAGAACTATGCCTGGGATGGGTAAGTTTAGTTCTGTCGCTGATTTAGGTCATCCATATGGAAGAGCAGGAGAAGATATTAATCGTTATTATAAAGGTTTAACAGAATCTGATATATGGGACAAATTATATGGAGTTGCCCCTATTGGTGCATATGGTGCGTATAAAGGACAAGGATTACTAGATTATACTACTCAGCAACAAGGGGAGTAATATGTATGTAATTAAGATTAAACATAAAGGCGATAGTGAAGAAACAAATTATTCCATCTATCAACAACAAGAGGCTAAAGAACACAATATTACGTATAAGTATTGGAAAGATGCGGATATTGGGGAAAATGCCCTTACCGATGATAATTATGTGGCCTGTGTATTGTCTCGTCGCGAGTACACTGATAATACTGGTCGTAAAAATGTTTACATGAGATTCCCTTTTGGATATACCTTTTTTAGTCCAAAGTATAAAGTTAAACCTTTGAATGCTTTAGGACGCAAAACTAATGTAACTTTGACTGGAAAACCTTATTTGGAGGTACAATCTAAACAAAATAAGATGAAGTCACTTGCAATGATGTTTGCTATTAAACCTGATTATGAACAGGCAATGGAGTGGGCACTAGGAGAATTGAATGATTCTCAGAAGCGTAGGTGGAAACGCACAATGAAAACGGAGATATTTCAAGGTATGGTAAGAGAAGAAATGGCAAAACGCCTTAGTGACCATGGTATGGATGAAGATTTTACGCTAGATTTGCTTAAAGAAGCGATAGAATTAGCGCGTAAGAAGAATGAGACTAATAATCTTTTAAAAGCAGTTGATAGTCTTCAAGAGATGCATGGCATGAAAGAAAAGCATTTACTTAAAACTACTGATAAATTAGAGGCTTTCTCTAGTGTTAAGCTTATTGATGAGTTAAAAGAAGAGGAAAAGAGCTTGGTAGTACAAAGAACTCAGGTTGAGGAGAAAAAGGAAGATTCTGATAAGTAATGGACTTTGAAGAAAAATATGCACAATTAGAAGCATTAAAGAAGATGCGGAAGAATATGGCACTATTTGGAAGATACTGCTTCCCTACAGCCCTCCGCAAACAAACACCGCCGTTCCATCATGAGGTGTATGCTTCTCTAAAAGATGACGATATAAGAAGAGTGCTAATAGCTGCTCCTAGGGGAACGGCAAAGAGTACTGTTACCACTCTTATTTATCCATTATGGAAAACTGCATTTAAGTCTTCTAATGAAGATTTATTTATAGTTATAATCTCAGAGTCACAAGCTCAGTCAATTAACTTCTTATCACGTATTAAATATCATTTAACACACTCAGATAAGTTTAAAGCAGTCTTTGGAGATATGGGGCCTAATACTGCAGCTAGATGGACTGGTACTGATATTGTACTTGCTAATGGTACAAGAATAGTAGCTGTTGGTACAGGACAAAGAGTTAGGGGTTTTATTGAAGGGGATACAAGACCTAATCTTATTGTAGTAGATGACTTTGAATCAGAATTAAATGCCTATACTCCAGAAGCACGTGCTAAAAATAGAAAGTGGATAACAGAGGCTGTTATACCATCTTTATCTGATGAGGGTAAGATTTGTATGATAGGAACGGTAATATCAGAGGATTGTTTCTTATATTGGGCAAAGGATAGTAGTGCATGGAAAACATTATGGTATTCTATCTGGGATGAAGACCAGAAGTCTATATGGCCAGAAAGATTCCCAAAAGAACGTATTTTAGAAATAAAAGATGAATTTGCATCTGTAGGCAACTTAAATGGTTTTTATCAGGAATACATGAATATTGCACAATCTCCTGATAATGCACCGTTTCAACCTAAATGGTTAAAAATGCATCATTATCAATTTGAAAGAAGAGGAGGACAGGGATGCTTAGTAAGGAGAATAGATGATGATAAGGAAAAAATTATACCAGTTGATGTGTATTGTGGCATTGACCCTGCTAGTTCTTTATCAAGGCGTGCTGACTTTTTTGTCATTGCTACCATTGCTGTTGATGGCAATAATAGAAAGTATTTCATTGATTGTGTCCAAAAGCGTATCTCTCCTGCAGAACAGCCTGGAGAAATTATACGTGTTTATAAAAAATATAAGCCAAAGAGGATGAAGATTGAAACTGTAGGGTATCAAGAAGCTTTAAGAACTGCAACACGTCAATTGATGCAGGAACAAAATTTATACATACCGGGATTAGAGAAAGGCGTTAAACCTAGAAATGCGAAATCAGAGCGCTTACTTTCTCTAGTTCCTATGTTTGCTAAAGGAGATTTCTTCTTTAGACCAGAAGATATAAATGCTCAACAAGAGTTCTTGTCTTATCCTAAGGGTAAGCACGATGATATTATGGATGCGACATGGACAGCTTTAGATGGTCATAGAGCTTGTAGGCTTAAAGAATATGTCCCTGTAGACGGTAAATCAAAATTAATTAAAAAATTCCTTGACTGGAAGCTAATGTAAGGTGTATATTATCTACTATGCCAGAAAATAATAATAATAATAATAAAAATTATGGTCAACTTACTGATGAAGAAGCTGTCAATAAGGTACATGACCTTTTTCGAACGTATTCTAAAAATAGGGAAACTTGGGCACAACATGCACAGGAAGATAAAGAGTTTCGATTAGGGAAACAATGGACTTCTGAACAAAAGCGTGTATTAGAATCTCGTGGACAAGCTGCTATTGTAGTGAATAGAATACATCCTGCTGTAGAAGCGGCCAAGGCAATGATAACATCTAATCGTCCTAGTTTTCGTGTTGCTGCAAGAGAAGATTCCGATAATAAGGTTGCACAGGTAATAAGTGCATTATTATCATATATGTATGACATATCTGATGGAAGGTCTGTTATCAGAGAAGTTGTAGATGATTACTATGTAACTGGTTTAGGTTATATGCATGTATATCAAAATCCAATGATGGATATGGGTAAGGGAGAAGTATGCTTTCATAGTGTTGACCCTCTTGATGTTTATGTAGACCCTAATTCTAGAAATAGAATGTTTGATGATGCAGAAAATATTATAATATCTAGGTTCTTTACACGTGACCAGGCTAAAAAGTTATATCCTATGTATGATAAAGCTATTGATAATGCAGCTTCTGAACAATGGTCAGACAGACCTCAAACAGATAGAGAAGATGATGGAGAAGTTATATTTCCAGAAGATACGGAAACTAAAACTCAATATGCAAACTTTGGAGAAAGTGATGAATATATAAGAGGATATGAATGGTATTCAAAAGAATTAGTTAATAAATTTAGAATATTTGAAACTTTCTCTGGAAAAGAAGATTTATTAGATGAAGAAGATTTTCAGGAATATGGTAAAAAACCTGCATGGATAATTCAAGGTCAACCTATTACTGACCCTGAACAAGCTCAAAAAATCATTATGCAATTACAGCAACAGTTAGCTCAACAATATCAACAAATGGTAGAAGAGTATTCAGCAGCAGGTATTGCTCCTGAAGACATTCCTCAACCAGAAGAAATTGATGTAAAGGAAATTACGTATCAAGAATTAATGCAACAACGATTAATTGATGTTGCTCAAGTCCAAGTAAGTAGAGTACATCAATGTGTTGTAATGGGAGATAAAAAATTATATAGCAGGACATTGCCTACTGAAGATTATCCTATTATACCATTTTGTAATATACACACTAGAACTCCGTTTCCAATGTCTGATGTGAGAATGGTTAAAGCAATGCAGGAATATATTAATAAAACACGTTCTTTGATAATTGCTCATGCTACTACTAGTACTAATACTAAAATATTAGTTCCAGAAGGAAGTGTGGATATGAAAACATTTGAAGAAAAATGGGCACAACCAGGAGTTGCAATTCCTGTCGATATGGATGCAGGACAACCAATGCCGGTGCAACCTATGCCACTTCCTAATGAACTTTATAAAAATGAAATGGATGCTAAGAATGACATTGACCATCAATTAGGATTATATGAAATGATGATGGGCAATTCCTCTGTAGCTCCACAGACATATAAAGCAACTATATCTTTAGATGAGTTTGGGCAAAGAAAGATTAAATCTAAATTAGCTGATATAGAAGCTGCTTTAACTCGTGTTGGCCAAGTAGCAATTCCTTTAATGCAGCAATTGTATACTGTACAAAAGATTTTTAGAGTTGTTCAGCCTAATAATGCTACGTCTGAATATGCCATAAATAAACAAATTTATGATGATAAAACTAATGAAGTCAAAATAGTAAATAATATTGCTACTGGCTTGTATGATGTAATTGTAGTAGCAGGTTCAACCTTACCTACAAATAGATATGCAGAGCTCGAATTTTATATGGATGCTTATCAAAAAGGACTTATTGATAGAGAAGAAGTGCTTAAGAAAACAGAAGTATTTGATATAGAAGGTGTTATGGAGCGTACTGATATGATTAAAAAATTACAACAAGCTTTGGAACAATCCAAAAATGAAGTTAAACAATTACGAGGCGATATACAGACTCGAGATAGAGAATCAGTAAATCTTCGTAAACGAGTTGAAGTTGAGAAGTTTAAATCAGATATGGATAAAGTCAGCAACAGAGCATCTGCTGCTGGTACCTTATTTGAAAAACGGCTTGATGACAACTTATCTACTGTGAAGACCGATATACGTCGGTCTCTCAAAGATACAGGCTCACCTTCTGCTGGTAGAACAGAAGCAGCCAAGAAGAAGGATAAGAAATAATGGACAATACAAATGTGCAGGACACCCCTCAGGCAGCAAATACACAGGATACATCACAAGCTTTTGATGCTCCTGTAAATGCAAATGTGGACTCCTCAAGCGAATTATCCGTTGATGATATAATATTAGGTAATGTGGATGATACGGCTTCCGCTTTTGGAACACCCGATGCAAATCAAGAACAATCTTTTCAAGAGAATGTAGAAACTCCTGATGCTAAGAATGACCCCGAAAGGTATCAATATTGGCATTCAAGAGCTGCTAAATTAGAAAATGAATTAGATGGTATTAGAAATCAGCAACAGGCTATAATGCAACAACAAGCAATGCAGCAACAAACTGCACAGCAACCGTCTGCTCAACCTGAAGAAGTACAGAAGTTTCCTGAGGCTCCCGAAAGACCTAAAAAACCACGTCACTATTCAAGAGAAGAAGCTTATAGCGACTCTAATAGTGATAGTGCTCGTTATCTAGACGAGGTAGAAGAATGGCGTGACAACATGGATGAATATAAAGACTTAAGACATCAGTATGATATTGCTATAGTTGAAGATAGAATGATGAAAACTGAACAAGCACGTGCTGAAGATATTAAGAAGCAAGAGTTTTATGCTCAAAAGCAACAACAAATTGCACAGGTAAATCAATTAGTCCAGGGTAAATATGGATTATCACCTGATGAATCTGCAAGTTTTATACAAGAAATGTCGTCCGACAAGTCGTTAACTATGGATAATTTGGTGCAATTGTGGAGGATGAATAAAGGACAGGGAGCCCCAACAGGTCAACCTGTTCCAACTAATCCATCTCCTACGTTTCAACAAACTAAGAGAGCTCAACAAGTACCTTCTCCTATGGGTGTAATGCCGAGTGCAGGACAGGGAACTCAAGGTTCCACGGAAGACCAAATTATGGATAAAATGATATCGGATTTAGATAGTAAAAATCCGTTTAAACTAAAATAACCCTACTTGAAGACCAAAAGGTAGCTGATAGAGGGTAAAAGAATAAAGAGGTTGTAATGGCAACAGTATATAGTAATATTGCGTCCAACGCAGGTGCTGGTACAGCTGATTTAGATAATACTCGTAGAGTCTTTAATTTTGGGGACAGAGTTGCAGAGTTATCTCCGCAACAAAGTCCATTCTTTGTATACTTAAGTAAAGTAGCAAAGAAAGCAACTAATGACCCTGTGTTTAAATTTCTAGAACAGAGACACCAGTGGCAAAGACGTAACTTTGAATTTCAAGCAGGTGATAGTTTCGCCGCAGGTGGTGCAATAGCCAATGGCTCTCCATTAGCAGCAGGTGAAGATTTACACGTTAAATGCTTGTATGATGAGTTTGGAAAAATAAGTTCAGGCGATGCATGTACTTTTATAGTACCTGGCAGCGTATTAGCGATTAAAGGTGACGATGGAACAGTTTACAGACTGCAAGTTGACACTGATTGTACAGTAGTATCTGGAACAGATAACCACGCAGCAGCGATATCAGCAGGAACGATTACTACTTCTCAAAAATGTATTTATCATGAAACAGATGCAGGTATTACATCAATTAATGGTGAAGGTTTAAATGTTGCTGGTACTAGTATTAACAACGTAGCTTTTGCTGTAGGTAATAAAGGTCAAGTGATTGGTAGTGCATGGGCTGAGGGAACTGATACTCCACTTGGTTGGGAAGATAAAATGTATGACAGAGAAGGATACTGTCAAATCTTCAAAACTGGAATGAGTATTTTCTCAGGTACAGCAATGGCTACTGAATACAGAGGTATTAAAAATGAATATCAACGTATTTGGCAAGATAAATTAATGGAACATAAAATGGATATAGAGCAAGCCATGTTATTTGGTGATGGTATTACTGTTGCAGCTTCTGAAGCTTCAGGCGGTGGTGCTCCTACTAGGTATTCTCATGGTATAGTACCTTATACCAGTGCAAATGGTAAAGTCTATAATCTGTCGTATGCTTCATCTGGATATGACGCTTTCTTAGATGCAATGGAAGATTTCTTTGCACCTGAAGGTGGGAATTCAGGAGAAAAACTAGTATTAGCTTCAAGGAAAGTTATCACGTATTTAAATAAATTAGGTGCTGGTTCTTTCATGAATAACTCTGTTGGTTCTTCTCAGTATAGATTAGACGTTAATAATATTCCTGGTGCTTTCGGGCATACAGTAACAGTTGTAAAT
>Ga0114900_1002118_pt1 | contig 11347 bp, 7 predicted proteins | sample MalvireepMed_231_FD_89685 | JGI IMG/M metagenome (GOLD analysis project Ga0114900, IMG submission 89685) | Marine viral communities from the Global Malaspina Expedition - Malaspina viral metaG DeepMed_231 | ecosystem: Environmental > Aquatic > Marine > Oceanic | place: Mediterranean Sea...
ATCAAGACCTTCAAGACCTGCGTAATCATGAATGTCGTGAAGACACACGGAGCGCTGCCCGTGCACGAAGATGCGTGATCTGTCGCATATGTTTATAAAACGACAGAATCTGTCGCCAGAAGAGGCGAATTTGCCCGAAGGCCTGAGTAAGCCGCGATATAGTTTCCGGCAATCAATCTTTGCGTGGCGCAATCGGCAAAAATCGTGCGGACGCAAGGGATGGCCCGCACCGCCATCGGCGGACGCGGGAGGGGACGCCAGTTGAGGCGAAATGATCATGTTCGAGGGTGCCCTGCGCCCAAGAGGGGGACAATTCCATGCGCCGAATCTCAATCGCCATCGCACTCGCCAGCACGAGCCTTATCGCTACCGCCGCCGCCGCCCAGAATGCGGCCCCAGCCACGCAGGCGGATGGCGACGACGATGCGCCCGAGGCAGGCACCATCATCACTGTGCTGGGGTCGCGCATTCCGCGCTCACAGGAAGAAGGCCCGGCACCGGTCACAGTCATTACGTCGGACGATATCCTGAAGCAGGGTTATCAGGACGTTCCCGAGCTGATGGAATCGGTAACGCAGAACAGTGGCGAAACGCAGAGCACGCAAAGCTACGGCGCGAACACCTTCACGCCCGGCGCGAAGCAGGTGGACCTGCGCGGGCTCGGCCCCAATCACACGCTGGTGTTGGTCAATGGCCGCCGGATCGCAGATTTCCCGATGCCCTTCGGTGGCAACAGCAATGTCGCCGATATCTCAAGCATCCCCATCGGCCTGATCGAGCGGGTCGAAATCCTCAGCGGTGTCGCATCGGCGATCTACGGCTCGGACGCGATTTCGGGCGTGGTGAACTTCCAGCTCAAGCAGGAGCCCGACGGCACGCGGATCGACGCGCAATTCGGGCTGACCGAGGACGGTGGCGGTGAATCGTTCCGTATCACCGGATCGACGGGCTTCAGGTCGGGTCCCTTCCACGCTCTCCTCGGCGCCCAATACAGCGCGCAGCGCCCGCTGTGGGGTTACGAGCGCGAGATCCAGGATTCCACGGCGGACAACCCGACGACCGACGATCCGCTCGCCTACCGCAACTTCCTGCGTTACGATTCCGGAGGCTATTACATCGATCCGGGCGCGCAGACCTGCGCGGATCTCGGCTTCACCAACGAAGGCACCACCTTCTACGCCCCGCGCGACGGCTATGGCTTCGACGTCGACAATGGTTACGCCGCGACCGACGGATATTTCTGCGGCAGCAACGAAGCCATCGCCTATGGCCAGATCCTGTCGGATCGCGACCAGGTCAGCCTCTATGCCTCGGCCGGTTACGAGCTGAACTCCAGCACCGATCTGTTCCTCGATGCGCAGTTCGGCTACTCCGATCTGGAGCTGTTCAACGGCTTCAAGAGCTGGTTCTACGTCGCGCCCGATGGGAACGAAGAGGGGCTTTTCTACAACCCGCAATATCTCGATTCGATCGACACTTACTGGCTCGACCAGCTCGACGGTTGGTATCGCACCTTCACGCCCGAAGAGATCGGCGGGTTCGAGAACGGGATGATCCGCAACGAATCCTACACCTTCAACATCACACCCGGCATTCGCGGGCAGATGGAGCTGGCCGGACGCGACTGGGATTACGAGGTCTACTTCAACCACGCGAGCTACACGTCGCGCATGGCGTGGCCCGAGATCGTGATCGACGCGGCGAACGATTTCTTCCTCGGCCAGCCGGTCGACGATCCGAACAATACCACCGGATACCAGCGGTTCGACGCCGATCCCACGCGTCTTTTCACCGCGCTGACCCCTGAAGAATACGCAACGATCCAAGAATATACGGTCTACAAGCCCAAGTCCTGGGTGAACAATGTCCAGGCCAACATCACGACCACGAATTTGTTCGATCTGCCCGCCGGTCCGGTCGGCTTCGCAGCCGTCGTGGAGGCGGGCAAGGCCGGGTACGAGATCAATCCCGATCCCAAGGCGCTGACCCAGTACTATGTCGGGATTCAGGATTCGGACGGCGAGGGCGGCCGCGATCACTACGGCATCGGCGCAGAACTGCGCGTGCCGGTGTTCGAATTCTTCAACCTCACCGGTGCGGGCCGTTACGACGGCTACAACTACGCGGGCAACAGCTTCGGCGAGTTCACCTATAATGCGGGTGTGGAGCTGCGTCCGACGGAGACGATCCTGGTGCGCAGCGCGGTCGGCACCGGTTTCCGCGCGCCTGATCTCCACTACGTCTATCGCGGACCGGGCACGGTGAACGGCGGCGGCGCGGACTATTACAACTGCCGTCTCGAACAGACCGACCCGACCCTCGCCGATTGCGTCAACACCCGGTACGAAGGCTTCATCCAGCGGCGCAGCGGCAACCGCGAGCTGCTGCCCGAAACCGCGCAGTCGTTCACGGCCGGGATGGTGTGGGCACCGGGCCGGATCTTCGACATCTCGGTCGATTATTTCCGCATCAGGATGGAGAATCAGGTCCTCAACCTAGACACCAACAGCCTGCTGATCGACGAGGCGAACTGCCGCCTCGGCACGGACATCAACGGCGGCCAGATCGATACGAATTCGCCGACCTGCGTGGATGCGCTGAACCGGGTGCAGCGCTACCAGAGCGGCGCTTCGGCGGGCGAGCTGGAATCGGTCAGCGTCGTGCCGATCAATGTGGCGCGAGAGCGGGTCGAGGGGATCGATGTCGCCCTCAATAGTCGCTTCGGCATCGGCTCCGCGGGCGATCTCGCCATCGGGGCGAGCTTTACGCATGTCTTCGAGCACGAGATCCAGCAGTATCCCGGCGATCCGACGCTGGACAAATACGTGCCGCTCAACGGCTACGAAATCCCGCGCGACAAGGGCAAGGCCTACATCACGTGGAGCATGCCGCGCTTCTCGACCACGCTTACCGGCATCCGCATCGGCAAGATGACCAACTGGAACTGGGACGGGAAGATCGACGAGAGCTACTGGTTCAACCTGTCGGCCCAGTACGATCTGACCGACCGCATCCGCCTGTCGGGCACGATCAACAACCTGTTCGATCGCGACCCGGTGGAAGACCCCTCCCACGCGAGCTACCCCTATTACAACAGCTCGTGGTTCGACTCGGTCGGGCGGCGGTATTACCTTCAGCTGACCTACAAGTTCGGCGGAGGCGAGCTCTGATCGAACCCGCGATTGACCACCGCTGTCCTGCCTCCGAAAAAGGGGGCTCCTCGTCCTTGAAGGAGCCCCTTCTCATGCCTCGCCTGCTGCGCACCGTTTCTGCCGCCCTCGCCTGCGCCGCGCTGGTCGCGACCACCGCCGCGCAGGCCAGCTATGCCTATTATGTCGGTCGCAGCCTGACCGAAGACGGCAGCGTGATGGTCGGCGGCACGGGGGAGGAAGTCTCCAGCCACTGGCTCGAGATCGTGCCCGCGAAAGAGCACCCGGCCGACGCAACGATCACGGTGGGCGTGACCGAGGACGCGGTAATCCCGGGCGAGCTGATCGAGATTCCGCAGGTCGCGCGCACCTTCCGCTACATGCAGATGGCCTATACCGATTTCGAAGGCTTCCCCCCTCCGCTCACCAATGGCGGCGTCAACGAGCACCAGGTTGCGGTGCGCGACGTGTGGGCACCCAGCCGGCAGGAACTGGTCGACATGACACCGCGCCCGCAGCGCGGCCTGCAATATTCGGATCTCGCACGCATCGTGATGGAGCGCGCGCGCACCGCGCGCGAAGGGGTCGAGATCATCGGCGATCTGATCGCGACGCATGGTTTTGCGACCTATGGCGGCAACACGCATCTGATCGCGGACCCGAACGAAGGCTGGGTCGTGTGGGAATTTGCGGGCGGTCAGGGCCTGTGGGTCGCCGAGCGGCTTGGGCCGGACGATGTGCGCGTGCTCTATCCTGGCGGGATTGGCGAAATACCGACCGACCTTGTGGGCAATCCGGACTACCTCGCGTCCGAGAATTTCGTGTCGTTCGCGGTCGAGCAGGGCTGGTACGATCCGGCTGCTGGTGCGCCGTTCAATGTGCAGCACGTCTTTGGCGACCAGAGCATCCGCGATTATCGCGATCCCGGCATCAAGCTGATGTCGCCTGCCGCGATGGAAGACGCGACGCGAGCGATGGCGCCGGTCAGCGAGGCGGACCTGATGGAGCGCGTGCGCGACCCGCGAGTGGTCGACGATGACAGCGGCTATGGCCAGGTCGTCAGCCTGCGCCCCGGCCTGGCGGATCCTGACCTGATCCGCGTCTGGAATGCGCCGACCGGATCGGTCACCGCGCCATTCAACGTGTGGTGGCTCGGCGTCGAGAACGTGCCCATGGAATATGCGCAGCACCGCTACCTGACCAAGGATTCGGCGGCGACCTTCCTCAACCCCGATTACCAGGTGCAGGAGGCCACGCGTTTCGCCGGGCGCACCTTCAAGCGGGTGATGTATTACGCCTGCTCCGATCCCGCGCGCCTGTTGCCGCCCGTCACCGACATGCTGACCGCTTTCGAGCGGGAGACGCGCGGTGACCTCGCATGGGTCGAGCGGACGGCGCAGGCCATGATCGCGCAGGGAGATCGCGACGCGGCGCGCAAACTGATGACGCATTATGCCGGAACGCGCGCGATCGCCGCGCTCGATTTGGGGGATACGATGGCCGACTCGCTCGATGCCTACGTCCGGCTCGTACCCGGGCGACGCGGCCCGCAGGGAACCCAGATCAACACGCTGGACCCGACGGTCAATTGCGTGGCGGATGCCGATCCCGACGTTCCCGAGTGAAGGTTGGCGCATTCGGAAGGCATCCTGAGTGGAGCATTGGCGCTGAAAGCCTAGGCGGTTGCTTGCTATCATCTTGCCAGCATCAGTTGATCGAAGTGAATGCCCCAAAGTGTTTTTGCCAGAAGTTGGGTGAATGCCCGCTCCTGGGACCTCGGGCGATAAGCCACAACGACTGGAATTGGGGCGCAAGGCTGCCATCCCGTCATTTTGTCGATCGTACTTGGAGCACGCGCTCAGGATATCGAGTTCAGTTTCACCAAAAAAAATCGGGGTATCGCTGGGGGTATGAGACGACGAGGGTGCCGAATAGATACTTCAACCATAGGGACTTGCCAGCGCAAGGGGAATCCCTCCCGCTCCGCCACTGTTTTGATCGCGCGGCAGTTCGCTTCGCGAATGCCTCCGATGGATCGATGGCCAAGCCGAATGCCGCGCTTCTGAAAGCCGTCATGGCACAATGCCAGAAGCGCGGACTCATCATTCTGGCCTGTGGAATGTACGGGAACGTGATCCGTTTCGTGCCCGCCCTGACTCTTTCAGACGAAGAGATGGACGAAGGAATCGGTGTCTTTGGCGAAGCATTCGAAGCTGCCGTTGCGAGCAGCTGACGGTTCACGATATAGACGCGCCATATCGGATTTGACTGGTGCGCTTTCCCGCGAAAATCTTCGGCTCAAGCTCAGGCTGGGCTGCCCGTCGCAAAGATTTTGCGAAGGTATGCACTGATCTCTTCTCGATTTTTCTGCGCAACATCCAGCTCCCCGAAGGAGAGAAACGCATGGACGGTTTTCTCCCCCTCGAGATGCGTACTCTGCACTCCGGCTTGCCTTAACGTTCTGTGATATTCGACGGCTTCATCGCGCAAGGGGTCGAATTCGGCCGTCAAAACCAAAGCCTGTGCAATGCCATCGGGCACCGGCGCCGCCAGAGGGGAGATATCGTGATCCGAGCGTAGAGCCGCATCACCCCCGGTATATGCCATTGCCGCGCCCTGAATGGCGGCTTCTTCGAGGAACAGTTCGCCACCTCCATAATTGGCGCGCGAGGCGAAGCGTTCCGCGGGGCTTACCACGTCGGTCATCGGATAGAGCAGGACCTGACAAGCCAGATCGCATCGACCCGACAACGCGCTGCGCCGAGCCAGTACGGCGGCAAGATTGCCCCCCGCGCTGTCACCCATCACCGCCAGCTTGCCCGGGGCAAATCTTAGTTCCTTTGCGTGCTCCGCCAGCCACGAAAGCGCGTCCTCGGCCTGTTCGATGGCGATCGGAAAAGGAGCCTCGGGTGCGAGACGGTAGTCCAGGCTCAGAAAATCGATGCCCGACATCGCGGCGAGCGAACCCACCAGGCCATCATAGGCATCGAGGCTGCCGAGCGACCATCCGCCGCCATGCAGGAACAAGGTGCAGCCCGCAGCCGGACTACGATCGGGCGCGGCAGCTCGGTAATAGCGCGCCGCGCACTCGCCGTGGCGGGTTGGCACCGTGATTTCCTCGACCGCGTGAGGCGCCAAGTCCCGCTCGGCCCCGCGGAAGGTTGCGAAAACCTCCTCCGCATAGGCCCGCGACCCCGCCATTCCACCGGCTTCGATCCGTTCGGCCCAATCCGACCTGATATCGTCCAGCCGACCGAGAAGTGCGGCACTTTGCGGGTCGAGACGCCCTCGAAGGTTTTCCATCGTCGAATACCTCTAGAAGCGGAAGAACAGGCGCAGGTCGTAGGTTCTGGGCGCTCCGAAGAAGCCGACCTCCACCCCGGGGAAGTCCGCCAGGTTGAAGCCCTGAACCCTAACAGCCTGATCGGTGAGGTTCTTCACCCCTGCGCGCAGTTCCCATTGCTCATCAATATCGCCGAACGCAACGAAGGCATTGATCATCTCGTAGCCGTCCTGCCGCAGGGCCGGGCTATCGCTGATCTCCGTCGCCACTTCCGATCGGTAGGACGCGTCGCCATGCAAGGTTAGCGCGAAACGTTCACCGATCGGCATCTTGTAGGTCGCCCCCAGGCTTCCGTTGAAGTCGGGCGAATTGACGGGGCTGCGAGTGCTCGCATCGGTAGCGACGCCGCCCACCAGAATGTCGAATTCCCGGTACTTGGCATCGAGCAGACCGATCGAACCGGTTAGCGTGAGCCTGTCGGTCGGGCGTGCCGACAGTTCGAATTCCGCACCGAAACTGCGCGAAGAAGCCGCGTTGGTGAACTGGCTGACGAAAACCCCGGTTACCGGATCGGCGCCGAACGAAGTCACCTGCAGATCGCTGTAATCGTTGTAGAACAGCGCGCCGTTCAGCGTCAGCCTCCGGTCGAGCCAGCTGGTCTTCGCGCCCAGTTCGTAAGCCCAGACGAATTCCGGGCGGAACGGACGGAAGCCGAAATCGGTGTTGGCGCGCCCGTCGAAACCACCGCTCTTGAACCCGCGCGAGACAGAGCCGTAGAACAACATGTCCGGGCTCGCCTCGAAGCTTAGCGAGGCGCGCGGCGTGAATGCACCGAAGTCGGCCTCGCCCGAGATCGGCGTGCCCACCACGCCTACTCCGGCAAGGAAATCTGGCTCGTTGTCGATCACCGATACCGCGGGGTCGAAGTAGCTTTCGAACCTGCGTGTCGAGCTGCGGGTTTCCCATGTGTAGCGCGCGCCAAGAGACAGCTCGAGGCGATCGCTCAGTGAATAGGTTCCGTCTGCGAAGATCGCGTAACTATCCGTAATCTGCTTCGTATCGGCCAGGCTTGAGCCGGGGATGCCGAAAACGCCGACAGGGAAGCCGAACAGAACCGCTGATCCATTGTCGACGCCCGAAAACGTCAGATCGTCGTCATGGAAATAGTAGAGCCCGCCGGTAACGCTGAGGGTATCGCTCTGGTAAGTCGCTCTCACTTCCTGGGTGAACTGGCTCTGATCCTGACGCAGCAGGATATCGAGGAGCGGCAGTGGCGATCCGTCGGTATCGAGCTTCAGGTCGAATTCGAACCCGCGATAGGCAGTGATCGATTCCAGCGTCAGCATATCGCTTGCGTTCCAGCGCGCGGTCAGCGCACCGCCCTAGCTGGTCTGATCGTTGAGACCGTTGGCATTGGTCTGAACGCGATAAGGATCGGTGGCCGCAGGGAAGGGGACAAGCGCCCCGGTTGCGTCCGCCCCGGTCACGGCAGTCGCGCGGACCGGGCTGCGCGAGGTATCGGGCCGATCGACCTTGACGTCACCGGTCAGCAAAAATTCGAGATCGGGCGACGGCGCAAGGCGCAGACCGATCCGGCCCGCATAGCTTTCCACATCGCCATCATCTGCGCCGGTAAAGGTGTTGAAGTTGTATCCGTCGCGCTTCTTGAACGCGAAGGCGGCTTTCCCGGTCAGCGTATCGCCTGCAATCGGGCCCGAAACGCGCGCTTTGATGCCGAATTCGTTGTAGTTGCCCGCGCCTATCTCGACCGCGCCGGTGAAGTAATCGGTGGGGCGGGTGGACACGAACTTGATCGCACCACCGATCGTGTTGCGGCCGTAAAGCGTGCCCTGCGGCCCGCGCAGCACCTCGATCCGTTCGACGTCGAAGACATCGAGGAAGGCGGCCTGCGATCGGGCAATGAAGACGTCGTCGACATACACGCCAACGCCGGGATCGGCGAAAGCCAGCGAATCGTTCTGCCCGACGCCGCGGATGTAAATCACCGCATTGCCGGCATCGCCCTGGTCCAGATAGAGGTTGGGCACCGCATACTGGATGCCCGACAGATCGTCCGCCTGCAGAGCTTCGAGGGCGTTCTGATCGAAGGCGGAGATCGCGATGGGCACGTCCTGCAAGGTTTCCGCTCGCCGTCTGGCGGTCACCACGATCTCGTTGCCGACCAGGGGTTCTTCCCCGTCTTCGGCGGTAGCTGCCTGTGCGTCGGAAGCCTGCTGCGCCTGAGCCGGCGATACGGCAATGGATGCCATGAGTGCGAAAGCCGATCCCGTGACCAGCGCGCGGGTGCGAATGTGCCCCATATGTCCTCTCCAAGTTTCCACTTCATCTGACGGAAGCGGTCTTGTCGGTAGATGCCCGATCGGAGCCGCGCGCGTGAGGACCAGGTCGCGCAATTCGACAGGACAATTTCGCTCAGGCGGGGTGAGTCTCTCGAACGAAAGTCGCCGGCGTAATGCCGTTCCAGGCCTTGAACGCCCGATTGAAACTGCGCGTGTCGGAAAAGCCCAGCGTATTCGCAGTGGTCGCAATGCCGGTGCGGGCATTCAGCAGCCGCCGCGCGCGCAGGTTCAGCGCATCGGCACGAACTTGGCGGAAAGTCGTCCGCTCGCTTGCCAGTCGCCGACGCATGGTCGCCACGCTCATGCCGAGCGAGTGTGCCACCGCGGTCTGGGTATCGCATTCCGACAGGATCAGACCGGCGACGCGATCGGTCAGTGATCCATGGCCCGGCAGCTCGGCCAGATCGGGATCGTCGCACTCCGCGATGATGCGGTCGTAGATCTCTATCGCCTGCAAAGACGAGCCGTCGCCCCCGCGCGGGATTGCCGACGCCCTGGGGCGATAGTCGAGGCCATAGGCGTCGCAGCCCAGCCGGATCGGCGCCTTCCAGTAGGATAGCAGATCGGGAGCCGAGCGCTGGTGCCCCACGGACCGCCGCGTGTGGATTGCGGTAAGTTCACCCGCCAGATCGCGTCCCGCCCATGCGGACAGGAAGGTGTGCAGGTAGATCAGCACGCCTTCCATGAACTGGACGCGGTCGTAATCCGCAGCGCTCGACTTGAAAGGAAAGTCCGCATCATCGATCCGGTAGCACAGCCCTGCCGAGCTGTTCTCGACACGATTGTAATACCCGCCGTGCAGGCAGTTGAAAGTCGATGCGCAATTGCGGGCCGCCTCCAGCAGGGTATCGGCCTGAGCCGCGCTGCGTCCCACAAGCCCGGTCGACCCGATCAGGAGAGGGCGCATTGATACGCTGCAAGTCTCGTCCTGTGCGTCGAGCACGGAAGACCGGATGGCCTCGAAATAGCGTCTGATGTCCGATCGCTGCGCCATCGTGGAATACTGCATCTTTCCGCCGGGCTTGGCCAGTCCATCATTCGCTGGAGTTGGCCTGTGATGGGACGGGCCATTGGCGCGTGGGTTGCTTCGGCAACTGCCGCGTGCACTCTGGTGCTCCGCGAGCGAGCTAACCCTGCTCGATCGCCTCGAGCGCGGCGCCGGCGGCGAGCCAGGCTTCCTCGGCTTCGGCCAGGCTGTCGGCGGCTTCGGCCCGTTTTCTGAGGAGGTCTTCCATCGAGGCGGCCTCCTGTGCGCCATGCGCTCCGCTGCGTTCGACGATCAGCGTATCGAGCTTCTTCACATCGGCCGTCAGACGCTCGACGGCTTTTTCCGCCTTGGTCAGTTCGGATTTCGCGAAGCGCGCCTTGCCCTCGCTATTCCCGCCGCGCGATCCTTGCGCCTTCGAACCGTCCCCGCCGCGATCCTTCTTGGGCTGATTGCGGCCGAGCACGAAGTCGATGTAATCCTGCATGCTTCCGGCATATTCGCGCGCGGTGCCGCCATCGACCAGCACCAGCCGGTCGGCGGTCAGTTCGACCATGTGGCGATCGTGGCTGATCAGGATGACGGCGCCCGAATAATCGTTCAGCGCCTGGATCAGCGCCTCGCGCGCATCGACGTCGAGGTGGTTGGTCGGCTCGTCGAGGATCAGCAGGTGCGGTGCATCGCGGGTAATCAGCGCCAGCGCCAGCCGCGCACGCTCCCCACCCGAAAGCTTGTCCACCCGCTGCTGCGCGCGCGGGCCGGAGAAGCCGAAGCGGCCCAGTTGAGCGCGCACCGCGCTTTGCGCCGCGCCTTCCATCGCGCGGTTCATCAGGTCGAGCGGGGTGTCCTCGCCCGCCAGTTCCTCCACCTGATACTGCGTGAAATAGCCGACCTTGAGGCGGCCCGGCGCATTCACCTCGCCTTCGGCCGGGACGAGCTGGGAGGCGAGCAGGCGCGCCATCGTGGTCTTGCCGTTGCCGTTGCGGCCCAGCAGCGCAATGCGATCGTCGGCTTCGATGCGGAAGTTCAGCCGCTTCAGGATCGGCGGCGCTTCGCCATAGCCGACCGCCGCCTGTTCCAGCGTGATCATGGGCGACTTCATTTCCTCGGGATCGGGGAAATCGAAGCTGAGGCTCGGGTCTTCCATCAGCGCTGCGATCGGCTGCATCTTGGCCAGCATCTTGGCGCGCGACTGCGCCTGCTTGGCGGTTGAGGCACGGGCGCTGTTGCGCGCGACATAGTCCTGCAACCGCGCCCGCTGTGCATCCTGCGACGCCTTGGCCGCCGCCAGCTGCGCGGCGCGTTCGGCGCGCTGCTTCTCGAAAGCGTCGTAGCCGCCGGGATAGAGCGTCAGCTGCCCGCCCTGCAGGTGCAGGATGTGATCGACCACCTTGTTGAGCAGGTCGCGTTCGTGGCTGATGACCACCAGCGTGGCGGGGTAGGATTTGAGGAAATTCTCCAGCCACAGCGTCGCTTCGAGATCGAGGTGGTTGGACGGTTCGTCCAGCAGCAGGATGTCGGGTTCGGAAAATAGCAGCGCGCCCAGCGCAATGCGCATCTTCCAGCCGCC
>Ga0114900_1002127_pt1 | contig 11321 bp, 10 predicted proteins | sample MalvireepMed_231_FD_89685 | JGI IMG/M metagenome (GOLD analysis project Ga0114900, IMG submission 89685) | Marine viral communities from the Global Malaspina Expedition - Malaspina viral metaG DeepMed_231 | ecosystem: Environmental > Aquatic > Marine > Oceanic | place: Mediterranean Sea...
CACTGGCAAGTGCCAGAATCCCGCCGGTCTTCGGCTCAATCGCAATGATCGCACCTCGCCTTCCGTCCATGAGCTCGTGCGCCCGGCGCTGGAGCCGCAAATCAAGATGAAGCTGGAGATCTTCGCCCGGAACAGGGTTTACTCGCTCAAGCACCCGCAAGATCCGGCCGCGGGCGTTGGTTTCTACGTGCTGGTAGCCCACCTGACCGTGAAGCGCTTCCTCGTAGAAACGCTCAATCCCGGATTTGCCGATGTAATTAGTGCCCGCGTAATTAACCGGGTCGATACGCTGGAGTTCTTCGCGATTGATACGACCGACAAACCCGAGGGCATGGGCGGTCAGCTCGCTGTGGGGATAATAGCGAACCAGTTCGGCCTCAACTTCCACCCCCGGAAACTGATGTCGATGCACGGCCATGCGGGCAATTTCGGCTTCATCGAGATCGTAACTCAGGGGGATCGCCTGGAACGGGCGCCGCGGCTCCCGCAGTCGGCGCTCGAACCGTTCAAGGTCCTCATCGGCAATACTCAGAATGTCGCTCAGGCGCGCCAGGGTTTCGTCCATATCGCCAACGCGCTCAGGCACCACCGTCAGGCTGAAAACCGGGCGATTCTCCGCCAGCAGAACGTTATTCCGGTCGTACACCAGGCCTCGGGGTGGCGGTACCGACTGTACCTGAACCCGGTTTTTGTCAGACAGCGTGGTGTAAATCTCGTGCTCAACGATCTGCAACTGGTACATCCGAGCCAGCAACCCGGCCATCAGCACCAGGACGAACACCAGCATCACCATGGCCCGGCGCTGGAACAGCCGACGCTCCGCTGCTGTATTTTTCAGTTCACCCCAGACCATGTCTGTTCCTAGGCCCGGTGGTAAGGGTGGTTACGGGTGATGCTCCAGGCCCGGTAGAGTTGCTCGGCCAAGAGGATTCTCACCAGAGGGTGGGGCAAGGTAAGAGGCGACAGTGACCATTGCTGGTCCGCTCGCTGTCGACAGGCATCCGCCAGGCCGTCGGGGCCGCCGACCAGAAAGGCGACATCCCGGCCGTCCTGTTGCCAGCTTTCCAGCTGTGAGGCCAGCTTTTCCGTTGACCAAGGGCGGCCACCCACCTCCAGAGCCACCACGCGGTCACGGGTGCCTACGGCAGACAGGATCGCGTCACTTTCCCGCTGCATCAGCCGGGGAATGTCCGGATTCTTGCCCCGGTGGGCCATGGGAATTTCAGTCAGTTCGAGGGGCAACTCGGGCGGCATCCGGCGAGCGTAGTCGTTGTACCCCGCACTGACCCAGTCGGGCATTTTCTGCCCCACACAGATCAGACGCAGGCGCATGGCTACTCGCTGCCCGCAGCACCGAGATCCGGAGCATCACGCCAGAACCGCTCCAGATCGTAGAATTCCCGGGTAGCAGGCATCATTACATGAACAACCACGTCACCCAGATCAACCAGAATCCAGTCACTGCCGCCTTCACCTTCAACGTTGGATGCACGTACACCCTGCTCTTTGGCTTCGATCACCACCGAATCCGCGAGGGATTTTACATGTCGGTTGGAGGTACCGGATGCCAGAACCATAAAATCGGTCACGCTGGTGCGGTCGCGAACATCAATCACACTGATGTCCTGAGCCTTGATGTTTTCCAGTGCGTTAACGACCAGATCTTTCAGTTGTTCAGCCTGCATAATTACCCTGTAGTACGGGTACTGGCCGGTATGGCCACCCGATCAATGATATTCAGACGCGATTGTAGCATCAAAGACGCCTGTGAATAACTCCTATTGGCCTTCAACGGGCCGGGCACCGTAGAGCCCCCAGGCGCGGATACTCTGGCAGACATCATCCGGGGTGAGGTAGCGTGGCGACCGACCCGCCGCGATACGCCGTCGAATACCAGTGGCGGAAATGTCCAGCAACGGCGGCGCCAGCTCCAGTACCAGGCCCGCCGGCCGCGAATGCAGCTCCGACGCTGAACCCACACAGCGCTCTGCTACCAGCTGCGCTGCCTCGCTGCCCACCGGCAGTTCCGAGCCGGGGCGGCGCACCACCACGATATGGGCAAGCCCCGGGATCTCCTGCCACTCGCGCCAACGGTCAAACGATGAGAAGGCATCGGTACCGACCACCATCACCAGAGGGCAATCCCGCCCCAGCTCGGCCCGAAGCTGGCGCAGTGTATCGGCAGTGTATGAGGCTCCGCCCCGCTGCACCTCCTGTTCGTCCAGCACCAGCGCGGGTTCGCCGGCGATGGCCTGCCGGATCATCTCCAGACGCTGCGCCGAACTGGCTCCGGTGCTACCCCGATGCGGCGGGATATGGCTGGGCACCAGGTGCACCTGGCTCACCTCCAGCGCCTCGGATACTTCCAGCGCCAGCCGGAGGTGACCGTGGTGAATCGGGTCAAAGGTGCCGCCGTAGATCACATGCATGGTGTCAGGTCCGGATATGGCCGTCACCGAACACCACGTACTTCTGTGAGGTAAGCCCTTCCAGACCGACCGGCCCACGGGCATGGATCTTATCGGTGGAAATACCAATCTCAGCGCCCAGGCCATACTCGAAGCCATCAGCAAAACGGGTTGAGGCATTGACCATGACAGAACTGGAATCCACCTCCGTCAGGAACCGACGGGCACGGGTGTAGTTTTCGGTGATAATGCTGTCGGTGTGCTGGGAGCTGTAGCGATTAATATGCTCAATGGCACCATCCAGTCCGTCAACCACCTTCACCGCCAGGATTGGGGCAAGGTATTCCGCGTGCCAGTCCTCCTCGGTGGCTTCGACAATATCTCCGAGAATGGCACAGGTGCGCGGGCACCCCCGCAACTCCACAGTTTTGCTTCGAAACTGTTCCGCCAGCAGCGGCAACAAGTCCTCCGCCACCTCGTCATCAACCAGCAGGGTTTCCATGGTATTGCAGGTCCCGTAACGCTGGGTTTTGGCATTAACCGCTACCTTCAGCGCCTTCTCCGGGTCGGCATGGCTGTCGATGTAAACATGACACACACCATCCAGATGCTTGATTACCGGCACACGGGCGTCCCGACTGATACGCTCGATCAGGCCCTTACCGCCGCGAGGAACAATTACATCCACGAACTGAGGCATGGTGATCAGCTCACCCACAGCGGCCCTATCGGTGGTGCTGACCACCTGGACTGCAGTTTCCGGCAACCCCGCCTCGCTCAGGCCCTGTTTGAGACAACGGGCAATGGCCTGGTTGGAGTGGATCGCCTCGGAGCCGCCGCGCAGAATGGTTGCGTTGCCGGATTTCAGGCACAGGCTGGCAGCCTCGACCGTGACATTGGGCCGGGACTCGTAAATGATACCGATCACCCCCAGCGGAACCCGCATCTTGCCTACCTGAATACCCGACGGGCGATACGTCATATCAGTAATCACACCCACAGGGTCCGGCAGCGCAGCCACCTGTCGCAAACCCTCAATCATGGCATCGATGCGCTGAGAGGTAAGTTCCAGGCGATCCAGCATGGCACTATCGAGTCCGTTTTCCCGGCCACGCTCCAGATCCTTGCTGTTAGCCGTGGCAAGCTCGGATCTGGCGGCGTCCAGGGCGGCGGCGGTGGCCAGAAGTGCCTGATTCCGCACGGCAGTGGAGGACCGGGCGACTTCCCGGGAAGCGGCCCTGGCCTGCTGGCCGAGCTCCGTCATGTAGGCTGCTACATCCATTGATTTACCCTTAATTCTGCAAGCTGATTCCAAAACGGGAGGGTTACTTTACCTTTCCCGTTTCAAGTCCGCACCCCAAACGACTATTATAGCGCTGCACAGGTTCAAATGGATGCGCCAGCAAAGGACAGACTCAATGCCCCAAACCGCCGAAAAATTTCTTCCCGGCAAGTTTTCCCGCAGCGGGTTTATTGCCTTTGGCCTGACCACCGGGTTCTGTCTGTTCATGGGGGAACTGCTGGCGGCAGTGGCAGCGGCAGCTGCAGCTGGTCTTTGCCTGGCGGGCACCCATCAGGGCAAAGCACATCAAAACGCCCCCTGGCCACAATTACGGGCATTCTTTCTGACAGCCCTCGTTCTGGCTCTCGCATCGGCCATCTGGCTGGGCCCCTGGCCACTCAGCCACTGGCTCTATGCCCTGCCGCTGGTACTGTTCGCCATGGCGCCGGTCTACCTGGCAGCCATTGTTACTGTCATCTTCATTTTCCTGGTGCTGGCCGGCACCCAGTGGGCGATAGCCCTCCCGGACCGGCACCAGATGATGACGGCACTGGTACTGACCACGCTCCTCGGGGCCATTCTGGTGTTCATGCGCGAGTACAAATCCCGGCAGCTTGCGCCCCTACGCCGTACCGATGAGCTTACCCAGGCAGCCAGCCGGGAATACCTGTCAGCTGACCTGCACAAGGAAATACAGCGCAGCGAGCGGGAAGGCACCAACATGTCGGTGATGATGATCGGGCTGGATACTCACCTGAGCGACGTCGATCCGGACGAAGACATTCGTGCGATACTGCCACGCATCGGCCGCTACCTGCACTCCCAGCTTCGGGATTTCGATACCTACTACCGGGTGGCCGACCTTCAGTTTCTGGTGATTCTCCCCGGCGCCAATACTGCCGAGGCTGCCCGCACTGCAGAACAGGTTCGCCGAGGCCTGTGCACGCTGATGGATTCGCACGGCCTTAAGCTTACGGTCAGTACCGGCGTGGCCGGGCTCAATATCGGCGACGATGCCGACAGCCTGCAACAGAGCGTTGCCAACGCCCTGCGGCGCGCCCAACAGCAGGGTGGTAACCGGACCCAGACCTACAGCAACCCGGTACCCCCGGAGGCCAGCGGACTGACTGAACCTTCCGGCAGGGAGGCAGCGCAATGACCGAGACCCGACTCCGAACCTGGACCCACGCCTTTGGCTACGGCCTGGCGGCGCTGTTCACCGCCGCACTGGCACTGCAGAACCTGCGTTACGGCTTTTACCAGCTGTTCTATCTGGCCCTGGCCATGACCGCCTTACTGGTTGCAGGCCTGATCTATACCTGGCTATGCCGTCGCCAGCAGCTCTCCGCGCCCGGCCACCTGGTCATTCTCGCCGGCCTTAACAGTGGTCTGGTTGCAGCGGTACTGACGATGGATGCCCCGGGCATCAGCCACTGGGCCATGCCTTTGCTTTCGCTGAACCTACTGATTTTGCCCCTGCGGCATGGATTAATGCTCTCAGCGATGCTGCTGGTGCCGGTGCTGGTTGTCGCCTGGCTGTCGACATCCATAGACACTGCCCTGATGACGACAGCCGGCCTTATGGCACTGCTGGCAGTGACCGCCCTGTATATCTGGCACTACGACCATATGGCGCAATCGGCCCAGGATCTTGCCATTACCGACCCCGCCACCGGAGCCCATAACGCCCGTTTTCTGGATGAGACACTGCAGAAGGAAATCAGTCGTGCCATTGCCACCGGCCACCCATTGTCGGTCGTCAGCCTGAACATCGACCATGCCGACGAAATTCGCGACCTGCACGGCAAGGCCGGCCTGCAAACGCTGCTGCGCGACGTCACAGGTACCCTGTTTGAAATCATCCGAGCCGGGGATTCGCTCTACAGCATCAACGGCTCGGAGTTTTTCCTGATCCTGCCGTTTACGCCGGAGGAAGGGGTCCGGGTCATCGCAGAGCGCATTCGCAGAATGCTCAGCGAACATGACTGGGCCCAGGTTGGCAAAATATCGGTCAGCCTCGGCTGCACCACCCGGGGCAACGGCGACACCAGCACCCATTCATTGCGTGACCGCGCCGTCACCGCCATGCTCGAAGCCAGGAAGCGAGGAGCGCATTCTGCCTGGTTCAGCCCGGGAGAGCCCGTCAAGGCATGACCGCGACCTGGCTCACCGACGTTACTTCCTGGGTCGCCGCCAATCCGGGCTGGCTGATTGCCGCCCTGTTCCTGACCGCGCTGATAGAATCGCTGGCGGTTGCCGGCATCATCATACCTGGAGTGGCTTTATTGTTCGCATTTGCCGCGCTTGCCGGCAAGAGCGGCCTGCCCTTGTCCGACGCCCTGCTGTGGGCCGGCCTTGGTGCCGTGGCAGGGGATGCGATCAGCTTCGCCATCGGCCGACTGCTCAAGGGGCGCCTGGATACCGTCTGGCCATTCAGTCGATACCCGGGGCTCATTGCCCGCGGAGAGAGCTTTTTTCGCGCCCACGGAGGAAAAAGCGTGGTCATCGGCCGTTTCGTTGGGCCGATACGCCCGGTCATTCCACTGATTGCCGGTGCGCTGACCATGTCCTGGCAGCGCTTTCTCACCTTCAATCTGCTATCAGCCACGGGCTGGGCCCTGGTGTATATCCTGCCGGGATTTTTCGTAGGCTCGGCTATGGGCAGCGAGATCAAACCCCCACCCCATTTCTATCTGGTACTTGCGATCAGTGGTGCGGCGCTGGTGGTTGTCTATCTGATTGTTTTGCGGATTCGGCTCGGCGTTGGTGAAGGGAGCTGGCTCTATCAATGGCTGGAATCCCGGATGAGTCAATACGACGCAACACACCGGTTCTGGCGTCTGTACAGCAGCGAGCGGCCGGCTCAGCAGGGGGAATTTCCTCTGCCCTCACTGCTAATGACAGCCACCTCGCTCGCATTGTTTCTTGGGCTGTCACAGTTGGTCGGAGTCAGTGATCAGCTGGCCTTTATGAACCAGCAAGTGCTGCAATGGTTCGGCGCTCTGCGCCAACCCCTGCTGGATCTTCCGATGGTAGCGTTCACCTTGCTGGGAGATCCCCCGGTCCTGTTCGCTGCCGCCGTGATTGCCGTTTTGTTGCTGGCGTTCCGGGGCTACTACGCAGCCGCCATTCATATTGCCAGTGCCGCAGCCATCACCGGGATCAGCGTTTGGCTGCTGAAAGCGGGCATCGGCATCAGCCGGCCAGATCAGGTGCTCTCGGCACCAAGCTCCGGCGCTTACCCCAGTGGGCATACGGCCGGTATGACCGTGCTGGTTACCCTGGCAGCCAGCTTCGTCGCGGGCGAAAACCGCAAACACCAGCGCTGGCAACATTACCTGTTTCTGTCACTACCCTTGCTGCCGGTAGCCCTGAGCCGACTGTATCTCGGCGTGCACTGGTTCACGGATGTGCTTGGAGGCCTGTTTCTGGGGCTCGCGATCACCGGTGCGACACGGGCCAGTTACAGCCGATATGACAGGGTGGCACTGAGCCCGGACAGCTTGACCTGGGCCGCCGGAATCGGCTGGCTGGCTTTCGTGGCCATGTACATGATGGGTAACTGGGAAACTGCCGTGGTGAGTTACGCACCCCAGCTATAACCGTCAGCCGCCCTGTTCCAGCGCTTCCAGCAACTGTTGCAGTCGGTCAAGCCGTTCAAGCGGATCCTGTAATTCCGCCAGCCGCTGTTTTTCCTGCTTATCCAGCGGCAGCAATTCGGTCAGCCTCCAGCCAATATGGCGGGCATCGTCATAATCCACATCCATTTCCAGATCCTTGACCACCGGATGCCGGAACAGTGCCCGCAAAACCGAGGGCAACTCATGGTAGCGTTCCGGCACGTCACTCTCGGCCTCGGCAATCAGGCACTCCACATCGCCGACATTGAGACCATCCTCCTGCTGCCAGCTACGGATGACGGAAACCTTGTAATCGCCCTCAACGGTGATACCCAGCAAACCGTTATCCAGTTGCTGGAAGTCAATGATCCGGACGTAGGTGCCGATGTCGTAGAACGAGGCCCGGGCTTCGGTCTCGGCCCCTTCCCGCAACAAAACCACCACAAAACCGCGATCCTCCTTCAGGCAGCGGGTGAGCATGTCGATATAACGGGGTTCAAACAGCTGCAGGGGGATTCGCCCCCCGGGCAGGATGATTGAATTCAATGGAAACAGCGGTACGTTCATAAGTTTTTCAGTCACTACCGGCCAGGCTCCTGCTGCGGCTTGGTCTATCGAATCGAAAGAAGCTTCTGCACTTCATCCACCCGTTCCCGGGCCTCACTCAGCAGTTGCAGACTTCTGGAAGCATTCAGTTCCAGCTCGCCCAGCCGGCGCCATGCCGGCACCTGATCAAAGGCTGGAAGCCCCTCATTCTGGCTGGAGCCAATCATCGAATGCAGTTGGGCAACAATCACCACATCAACCAGTTGGGGCGCAGTTTCCCGGCACTCATGATGCCAGTCTTCCGCATGGCGCACCGCCTCCACGAAGGCTTTCGGGAACGCCCAGTTCTCAAGTACCGCGCACCCGACATCGGCGCGGAGTTCGTCGATGGCATGGTGCAGGTTTCTGTCATCGGCGAACAGATTGACGTGGTGCTCGGCCTGCACCAGCACAGGAACCACCCCGATATCATGCAGTAACCCCGCCAGTAAGGCTTCCTCAGGATCAATGCGTGTGGCGTGGTCCGCCAGCACCCAGCACAGCGCTGCCACCTCCCGGGAATGGCGCCATAGCTGCTCCATTTCTTTCTGCAATGGCGCCCGACGGGTCTTGAACACCTCGCGCATGGCGAACACCGTCACTAATTGCCGGGTGGTTCGCATGCCCAGACGAACCACGGCCTCACGCACATTGCGGACATCGCTGAAACCGCGATAGAGCGGACTGTTGCAGGAACGTACCAGCTTGGCCGCCATGGCCGGGTCTGCCGACACCGCGGAAGCGACCTCGGTGGCCGACGAGTCATCCCTATCCACCACCCGCCGGACTTTCCAGGCCACATCCGGCACACTCGGCAACTGGACCTGATTGGACCGCAGCTCAGAGTAGAACTCCATCAACAGATGGTGCTCTTCGCTCTGGTCTTCGTCGTGATCCGACGAGTCCATTTCCACCTGGGAAATGGGCGCCGCCCGCAGCATCTGGTTCAGCACTTCCTGCTCGATCACCAGAAACTCGCAGGGTTTGACCGCAGTAACGTCATACATCCGGGGCTGCAGGCGGGCTACTGGATTGAGGGCTTTGTCGGTCTCAGCCTCAATGGTCGACTTACGACCATCAACCGATTGCAGCTCCACGGCGCCGGAAATCAGAAAATAATCCAGCCCATCCCGAACGCCCCGTTCCATGACCCTCTGCCCTGGTCCATGGGTTCTGCGCTCAGCCCGGCTGGCCAACAGCACAAGCTGATCGTCAGTCAGACGGCCCAAAGGCTGAAAACTTTTAAGACGACGTAACGGCAGGCTTTCCTGGCCGCCCATAGGCAGACTCCCCTGAACTGCTGGATAAAAAACGGGCATCACATGTTACGTATTGTAATCACCACTCGGGAAAACAGCCATGCGAGCGGCGTCGAATCTGTTATCCTCTGGTCTTTAACTTTATCCGATAACCCAGGGAGAGAACCGCCTACCATGCCCCAGTATCGTTCCCACACCTCCACTGCCGGCCGCAATATGGCCGGTGCCCGCGCCCTCTGGCGTGCCACCGGCATGAAAAACGAGGACTTCGGCAAACCCATCATCGCCGTTGCCAACTCCTTCACCCAGTTTGTGCCCGGGCACGTTCACCTGAAAGACCTGGGCCAGCTGGTTTGCCGCGAGATCGAAGCGGCCGGCGGTGTTGCCAAAGAGTTCAACACCATTGCTGTGGATGATGGTATCGCCATGGGGCACGATGGCATGCTTTACTCCCTGCCGTCGCGGGAAATCATCGCCGACTCGGTGGAATACATGGTCAACGCCCACTGCGCCGATGCGCTGGTGTGCATCTCCAATTGCGACAAGATTACCCCGGGCATGCTAATGGCCGCCATGCGCCTGAACATTCCCACCATTTTTGTTTCCGGCGGCCCGATGGAAGCCGGAAAAACAAAGCTTTCTGAACACAAGCTCGACCTGGTGGATGCCATGGTCATCGCCGCCGATCCAACGGCGACCGATGAGATGGTCGAGGAATACGAACGCAGCGCTTGCCCCACGTGCGGTTCCTGCTCCGGCATGTTCACCGCCAATTCCATGAACTGCCTGACCGAAGCCATCGGCCTGGCCCTGCCCGGTAATGGCTCCATGCTGGCCACCCATGCCGACCGGGAACAGTTGTTCCTGAAAGCCGGTCGTCAGATTGTGGAGAATGCCAAACGCTATTACGAGCAGAACGATGCCAGCGTTCTGCCGCGCAGCATCGCCTCTGTGGAAGCATTCGAGAACGCCATGACCATGGACATTGCCATGGGCGGCTCCACCAACACCATCCTGCACCTGTTGGCTGCAGCCCAGGAAGGCGGTGTTGAATTCTCCATGGCCGATATCGATCGCTTGTCCCGCAAGGTTCCGCAGCTGTGCAAGGTCGCTCCCAACTCCCCCAAGTACCACATGGAAGACGTGCACCGCGCCGGCGGCATCATGGGCATTCTGGGTGAACTGGAGCGCGGCGGACTGATCAACGTTGACCTGCCCACGACTCACAGCAAAACCATGCGCGAAGCCCTGGAAACCTGGGACATCATGCGCTCACCAACACCTGAAGTGATCGAATTCTACAAAGCCGGCCCCGCCGGCATTCCGACTCAGACAGCCTTCAGCCAGAGCACCCGCTGGCCAAGCCTCGATGGCGACCGTGAAAACGGCTGCATCCGCTCCGTGGAACACGCTTATTCTTCAGAAGGCGGTCTGGCCGTACTGTATGGCAATATCGCCCAGGATGGCTGCGTAGTGAAAACCGCGGGCGTTGATGAAAGCATCTACGTCTTCGAGGGCAAGGCCCGGGTCTTCGAAAGCCAGGATTCCGCCGTAGCGGGCATTCTGGGTGACGAGGTCAAAGCCGGTGATGTGGTGATCATTCGGTACGAAGGGCCCAAAGGCGGTCCAGGAATGCAGGAAATGCTCTACCCGACCAGCTACCTGAAATCCAAGGGGCTGGGCAAGGACTGTGCACTGCTGACCGATGGCCGGTTCTCCGGCGGCACGTCAGGGCTCTCCATCGGCCATGCTTCGCCGGAAGCTGCTGCCGGTGGCGCGATTGGTCTGATTGAGGATGGCGATACCATTCTGATCGACATCCCCAACCGATCTATCAATGTTCAGGTCAGTAAGGAAGAACTGGCACAGCGACGTGAAGCACGCGACGCCAGGGGCTGGAAACCGGAGTTACCGAGGGACCGGAAGGTATCCGCCGCCCTCAAAGCCTACGCACTGCTGGCCACCAGTGCCGATAAAGGTGCGGTTCGGGATTTGAGCAAGCTCGACTGAATCTGGACCACAGCGAGTAGGGTGAGGCGTCACCGCCTCATCCCTCTCACAGAACCGTACATACGGACCACGTATACGGCTCATGCCATCAACTTACCCCGAACTCGGGGACAGTGATGCCGGTTTTGACCTTCGCAAGATCCATCAACTGCAGGTC
>Ga0114900_1002128_pt1 | contig 11314 bp, 10 predicted proteins | sample MalvireepMed_231_FD_89685 | JGI IMG/M metagenome (GOLD analysis project Ga0114900, IMG submission 89685) | Marine viral communities from the Global Malaspina Expedition - Malaspina viral metaG DeepMed_231 | ecosystem: Environmental > Aquatic > Marine > Oceanic | place: Mediterranean Sea...
AAGAATGAACTACCTTAAACATCTATACGCTTGGGTAGTAAACTTTCCTAATCCATTCAGTGATTATCATGCTTGGATTTCAGTCTTAGATGAAGATGAAAAAGAGGAATGGTGCTTATTATGCGGTACTCAAGAAGATGATGATTAACATCAGATTAATCTTAATAAAAAGGAAGAACAAAATGTCAATATCAAAAAATAAAACATTAGGATGGCTAAAGGGAACTAATAATGGAAAGAAATACAGACGAATACATAAAGATAGTAACATATATATAAAAGAATATCAAGGACTAACTCAAGGAGAAAGATTTATTAAAGCTGCAGAAATATCTTCTGACAATAACAGATGTTGGTGGATAAGAGAATATATTAAATATAAGCCTTATTAGGAGATAGTATGATAAAAGGAATAACACTATATGATGAAGTAATAAACAAAAAAAGATATCTAATAACAAAAGATAGATATAATTGGATACTACTTATAGGAAATCCAAAAATATCAGATGAGGATTTTAGAACAAGAGCTAGAAGAACTTATTATCAGAGTTTTGAACAATTTATGTTCTCATTTATTAGATATAATTTTAGAGATATATTAACAAAAATTGATGAGAAATCTATAAAAAGAGCATTAATTAAAGCAGAGGGTTCAGCAAGGACAATAGGAAGAAAGCTAGATTTAGTAAATTGGAATTGTATTTCAAGAGGAGACTATTGTCCTAATTGTGATGCTGAAAGGATGACAACTGATGATTAATAATGATTATAAGTTTGATGTTGACTTGGCATTTGGACAGAAATTTGAAAAGAAATTTCAGGAGATATTCTCAGATACATCAACAAAGTTTGAAATAAAGACAGAAAGGCAAACAAAGAATTTTGAATATGCAAAATGGATGACTACAGGCAACATAGTGATAGAATTTGAATGTAGAGGTAACCCCTCAGGATTATCAACAACTGAAGCAGATTTTTGGGTTCATATATTATCTTATGAATATACTATTAAGGCAATGTTGATATTTCCTGTTGAACAATTAAAACAAAGAGTAAACTATTTAAAAGAAACACTGAATCTCAAACAAATAAGAGGTGGTGAGGACTATGAAAGTCTAATGTATTTAATACCAATAAAGGAACTATTCAACTATGAAAAACAAATTACTGAGGCTAGAGAAAAAATTCTTACGAAAACTAATACCAATACATAAACAATTTAGTAAGAATACATTCCATAAAATAATGAGAAAATCTAGTACTTTAAGGTCTTCATTGAAGAAACGAAGTAGGGAATATAATGTTCTATTTGATATTAGCTTAGATGAATTAAGAAATAAATTCTACAAAGCTTATGGAAAAGAGTGTAGATACTGTAATGCTATCTTAACAGTAAAAAACATCGTCTGTGACCATCTCAGGCCTATTAGTAACGGTGGTAAATCAGTATATAATAATCTTCAAATGATATGTAAAAGTTGCAACACAAGAAAGGGTAATCTTAGCCATCATAATTTTATAAAGTTATTAAGATGGCTTAATGCACAACCTGAAGAATTAAGAAAATATGTATTAAGAAGATTAGCAAAGGGAGGAAAGTTTTGATTGACAATGATTATCATTCAGCTGATGCAAAGCTCAAGTTTTGTATTAAATGTAAGCATGTATGGCAACCTTGGTATAAAGCAATAGGAAGAATGATATCATATCCAGATTTTCCCAGCATAGGCAAGGAAAGAGTAGTATGCCTTATATGTAAAAAATTAGAAGATAAGAGTTCTAAGGATAAAGAAGTTATTAAGGATGGTACCTACTAACTTTAGTATATCTTCTATAATTAACTGGATAAAAGAGCAGTGGCGAGGCTAGGGCGAAAACGCAGTAGTTAGGTGCTAAAAGGCTATGCCCTCTAACTAGATTGCCTCCAGTTAATGATTAAATATATCGGTAAAATAACAAATACTTGTGAAATGTGTAATAAATGGACAACACATACCTATCTAAACATATTTAGCTATAAGAAAATGTTTCCAGAAATGGATTTTAAGGATATGAAAATATGTGAAAAATGTGCAAAGCGTGAATCACCTAAAAAACAATGGAATAAGGTAAGGAGAAAATTATGACTAGAAAGTATTTTAAAATAATAGCAGCAATATTAGCAAATTATAAAATAACATTTAATATAGATGATGATGATAGAAAATTCTTACATTTAGCAACAATGTTGTCAAATGCTTTTAGTATAGAAAATCCGAAATTTGATTCGGAGAAATTTAAACAAGCGTGTCTAAATAAATAGGAGGTAATATGACACAGAATGGACAAATAGAAACAAGAAGGGTAATAAAAGTAAACGGAGGATATTTTGATAGACACTTAAATGCTGAACCAAGCACGGTCTACTCAAGAATAATAAATCTGTATAGAGCTATGTATAATTCATATAGAAATAATGTAGGACATATCACAGAAAGTGGAAATATTATAACAGAAAAAATGTTAGAGATGATAAGAGAAAGAATGTTGCAACTAATGAAGTTAAGTGCAAAAATACATGGAATCTAAAAAAGCTATGGAAACAAAGATAATATTTATAATGAAAGAGTTAGAGCAAATAAGGAATAAATTAAACTATTCAGAACTTTTGCTAAATAAATTATTAGAAATAGTCATTAAAAGTGACTAGCTCCTAAGTGATGAAAAGGAAGGAGGTAGACCCAGTTCTATCTCCTTTTTTAGTTACCTTACAGGATTGCGATTTTTTATGAATTTTATTAGTTTATATAAATACCAGTATCTTCTAGTATATTGATTACAAGGATATTCTTTGTTGTCCATTCTAACAAGTGTAAAGTAGCTTTTCAAAAATTTACCTAAAATTGAAATTGGCTTTTAAAAAAATACAGCTTACAGGATTGCGGAAAAAACATCATTTTTCGTTGAAAATTAAGCTTTATATCCTTTTAAAAATTCCTTCTTTAATTCTTTCCATGCATCCGTTAATATATTCTCTGAAGATTTCCCTGGAGTTTTACCAGGGACTGATGCTATTTGTTGTCCAGGGAAAGAGGGTTTATCATATTTCCCGCTTGCCATATAGTTAGGGTTACCATACTGAGTAACTTTTACATGGTCTAATCCTGAATAATCTGAATAAGCTTCACGAGTTTTAAAATACTTTTGCAAATCTACATCTTTAAAGCTGTCACTGTAACCATGTTTAGATAAATGTTTAGCTTCTTTCATTTTCTTAGCATCATTAGCTGTAACTCCAAACTTCTCTCTTACTTTAGCTAAAATTTTAGAACTTGGATAAGTACCAAAACTATTTGAGCTCTCTTGTGCAATCATTTTAGCCATTTCTTTATCCGACACATTAGCTTTACTAAATGTTTTACGCATATCTCTAATCATAGAAGCTGTAGGATTCAAACTTCCTTCATCCATTGAAGCTTCATAAGCTTGATAATCTGCAAAACCCTTTCTTTGTTTTTTTAATTGTGTTGGATTTTTTAATAATTTTTTAGCTTTATGTAAAATCTTTTGAGAATCTGATATTTTCTGTCGCCTCATTGCCTCTTTAGTTACAAGCCCTAATTTACTAATAAGACTTTTATTATCATCTAGAATAGCCTTGCCTAAAAGCTTATTGTTGTCAAACTTTGTTAAAGCAGACATATACTTTCCTTGGAGATTAGCTTCTTTACCCATTCCTATTACTCTTCTGAAGAAATCTTTTCTAGATATAAGACCTGCTTTATGAGCTTTTATTATACTATTGAGTACAGGTAATCTTCCTGTTCTTGCAAGAGTTCCAATTAATCCTTGAATGAATTTTAATATTCCTCCGACCACTACAATATACCTCTAGGTACTAGAAACTCTTGCTTCTTACCCTTCTTTACTTCTCTTTGAAGTTGTAATACAGGGAATCCAGTTAACTTCTCAGCATAAAACATAGGATTCTTAAAGGTTCCATAAACATCTCTAGCCATTCTCCCAAATGGAAACATTGTTGGTAGAGTATAAGATGCTACTTTATCCCAACTGCCATTGATAGCGGCAGTAAAGGATTGCACTGGTAGTCTTGCAATAGGAGGAGTAATAAGTTGAAGAGGAGCTAATGGAGTAGGCCAAGCACCAAAGAATGCTCTGTCTCTTTCTTTTTCATCACCAAACAATAAGCCAGCAGTATCCTGTAGCCAATTATATGGAGCAGGCAGAGCAGCTTCAAAGATACTATATGTAAAGACACTACCAAGCCCCAACATCAACATATCCATAGCCATAAGCCTCTTGAGTCTTTCAAACTCAGGAGTACCTTCTCTATACCCTCTAATAGCAGCTTGCCTATAGGTTTCCTTTCTAAAGTCAACAGCATTCCAAGCCCATAACTGGAATCTAGTCATAACTTTACCTAGAGCAGTTCTAGAGAATGCTGGTCTGAATGGGGCTGAGTATAGGAACTGTGTTGCCTGAACACCTTTCTTAGCTTTCTGAATTAAAAATGGATGGTCATAGGGCAAGCTCATACCAAAGTCTCTCCAAGCTTGAACTAAATGAGCCATAAAAGCATCTCTTCTTAATGTTCTCTCTGTAGTTCTCATAAACCAAGCAGCTTTATTAAATATACTATCTGATACTCCGTGCTTCTTAGCAATACCCATTAATGAAGAATCTGATAGCTCAGGGTCCTTTTTAATCTTAGCAGTAGCTTCTTTTATAAAGCTTTGGAATTTTGCATTCTTTGCTTGAGGACTAAAATTAGCTTCTTTAATTAAGAACTCTTCAATTACACCATGCTTCTCTGCAAAGTCCCACAAATCTTGCTTAGTTTCCCATTTAGGGTTAAGATGTGTCTTGAGCCAACCAATATTTCTTCCTAGTTTAAAGTTCTCTAAGCCTGTACTTGCTATGGTATGTGTTGTTCCACCATATAGATTTCCTATAGCAGTTTTAGGGTGAGCCAATAAACTCATAAGCTCAAACTTAGCTTCAAGATTAGTCCAGGTTCTAATATCTGATATAGTAATATTCTTTAAGTCCTCTGGTATTTTGTCTGAACTCTTTAATCCCAGCTTTTTCTTATAACTATTTAATTTGTCAACAACAACATTATCTGCAAACCAATGGTAGGGTGTCCCTTTTACATTTAGCTTGGGATTATTAAGAACACTTCGAGGTATAACACTTGGGTATCCCATGGAATCCTGAGCATATAAATTTAAGAATTGTTGCCAAGCATTTGTTAACTTAGGACCTAACTTCTTATGGTTATTGTAATAAAACTTTTCTGTTGCATCTCTAGAAACTATTTGCCCTATCTGTCTATGATAAGCATCTAATACACCCTTCATATAGCTATGGTAAGCTATGGGGTCAGTGCTCCATCCAGGGTTATGACCAGTTCTAGAATGTAGGTTGCCTGGCTTACTCCTACTATCTAAGGTTCTAATTGCTTCCTTCTTTTTATTCTCAGAAATAAGCCCAAGAGCCCTATCCCACGTCTCCCAGTGCTCATTATCTGTCATTTCCATAGTCCATTCACCCGTATTATTATGATACTTCATAACAAGATTCTTAACATGCATTGTTTTGTCAACATCTGATAAGCTTTTATCATTCATTATAATCTCATAGGACTTCTTGACATTCTCTTTTGAAGCTTTTTTATCCATCATAAGGTGAGGATAGTAGCTATCAAATTCGTATTGACCAGTAGCTTCTATAGGTTTCTTATTTAGCATCTCAGAAAATTTATGATGCCCTAAGTCTTCTGCTTGTTTTATCTGCATTTCTCTTGCAATCTTTCTTAAGAAATCCAGACCCATATCATCAGGAACAGGTTCTCCTTTTCTATAACTCTCAGTAACAAACTTAATAAACTTGGAGGTATCTAAAAACATATCGTCAGAAGTTTTATTCCTCCAGATAATATTACCTTTAGAATCTCTCCTTGCAAATCTTTCTATATACTTACGATTACCTTTGATATACTTACTAAATATATTCTCATTTTTCTCGGTTATCTTCTCTATTATTCCGTCAACAATCTCCTGACCCGTCTTTTGAGACCTCTCTCCTTCTTTCCCAGGGATATTTATAACTTTTCCTTTTAACTCTTTCCAGTTATGTTTTTTAGCTGACTTAGTGTATGCATCAGTATAAACACTTTTATAGTAATTACCTATGTCGCTGTTGCCATACTGCTCATGTATCTTCTTGGCCATCTTTCTTTCCATAGTCCTAATAGCCATATCCCATAACCCAGAGCCCTCATTAATGCCATCAATAAATTGAAAGTCCTCATCAAATTGATTCCGTAATCTAATAAAGTCATTAGCTGCAGTTTCATTAGCTTCAGATATATATTTCTGTAATGCACTTAATGTAGTATAAGGTTTTAGAACAGGACCAGTTACTGCAACTCCCTTATCGTTAAAATAGATACCGTTCTCCTCTAATAATACTAAGTCTTCTTTTATCATATCTCTGGAAACAGTTCTAGGAAATGCCCAATGCCACCACTTGGGAATCTTTCCACCACTCCTAATACCCTTAAATATTTTAGATATAGCAGGGCCCCTACGCATCTCTTCTAAATAATTATCAAAAACTCTCCAGTCTTCCATATTCATAGCATTAATATCTTTGCCAACAATCTTTCTTAAGAATAGATTCAACTCTTTCTTGGGGCTCCTAGCTTCAATATCTATAGTTTTACCAACAGCATTATGAAAGAAGTTAAGGTTATCTTTGATACGCTGAAGCATCATACGGTCTTCTTTATTCTTAAGCTTACCATCTATAAGTCCCCGATACGGAGCAAGCTCATCTAATACCTCTGCTGGTTGCTCGACTGCTGTGCCCTCAGTAGACTCAGATATTTTATCAACTTCCTCTTTCCCCTCTTTATACAATTGTTTATTTTCTGCTTTTTCAAATGTATCATTAAATCCTTTCATAAATGATTTTATACTTTTATCTGGGATAGCAGTAGATGAGAGGCCTAATGCACTAGTTTCAGTTCTGTTGTCTTTTCTTGTAAAACTACCCAACATTAAAGCATCGAACATATCTTTTTGGGGTTCAGTAAGTTTGCTTTTGTATCTCATTATATCAACATCTATCTGATGCTGTGTCATACTGCTAGAGATTGGTTCTCCTATACTAATATCTTCTTTGATATCAACAGCTTCAGGAATATCCTCTCTAATAGCTTGCTTCTTAAATCTCTTTTCTAATAAACGAGCTTCAGGGTCTCCCTCTTCAGTTTCTTTATATTTTAGAGCTTCCTTGTTTCTAATAAAAGCTAGGTAACTTTTACCTTTAAGTTCTTCTATCTTTTTAGACATATGTTCTATCTGGGGAAGGGTGACTGAACCCTTTTTAAATAAATCCCAGACCCTATTAAATGTTACCATATCAGTTATATCATTAACTATAAAATGCTCCATTTCCTTATAGAAATTGTCAACAATCCACTTACGATACTCAGGGTCTTCTTTTCTTTTCCTTATCCAATTCTTTAGAGCCTCACCTTTTATATTTAATTTTTCTCTGATTCTCTTTTCATATCTTCCTTCTTTAAATATCTTATCAAAAACATCTGTCCCAGCTGCTATATCTCTCATAGCATTGCTCCAAAGCTTATTTTGAAATACAAGCTTCAAAGCTGCACCTTTACTCTTAACAGAAACAGTAGTTCTTCCTAGAGCATCCTGAAGAGCCTTAAATCCTGGTATATCTATTGTGTCTCTTAATATTTTAGCATAATCATTATATAATCCTAATAATTTATCCTCTGATATTCTCTGGAAGACTCCCTCTGAGAAATCAACAGGCTGTAATAACTTACCTACCCTAAATAAATATGAGTTCAGTTGCTCATTACTAAGCTCTGTAATAGGAGAAACAAGCTCAGACATCTCACTGCTGGTATACTTTTTATCTGTAAGCCTACTCTTACCCCAATATGCTTTGTTGACGTTACCAGCAAGTTCTAATAAACCCTTTCTAAGAAGCATAGCACCACTCTCTAAGTCCATAGGCTTCTTGCCTTTTTTAGTAATCCAATTAGCTTTTATATGGAATAAGCTTTTTGCAGACTCCAGAAGAAACTTGTTATAACTAGCTAATCCTGCCTCATCCATAGGGTCACTAGACAAAGCTATCATAGCTCTAGAGTTCCTTTTAAAGTTCTCCCAGTCTCTAGGGTCTTCTTTAGCAACCATTATTATCTCATATTTTTCTCCCTTTATAACCTGAGTCTTATTTTCTGTAGCCATAATAGCTGAATGAGCAGCTTGCATTGTACTCTTTAATATAACAGCGGGTCCCAACATATTTCTACCAGTTGATGCACCTTCAGATGCTTCTTTCCGTGCATTAGGGAAGAATTTTAATATATCTTGTTTATATAAATCAGATGATTTAACACCAAGCTTCCTAGATATCTCCTGTTCAAAATAAGAAGAACTCCTTATAAACTTACTCTTATATGTTTCTTTACCAGAACCCTCACCTCTCATTATAATATCTTCTTTTGCATCAGGAATCTTATCACCTTTATAAAACTCCTTCTTATGTGCATCATATAACTCTTTATACTCAGGCTTCCAACCAAAGAACACCCAACTCTTATCACCATCTAAATCTGCACCGCCTTCTGCCCTCATCGTTCTTGGATGTTGTAAAATACCAAAACCCTTTCTTCCAGTAAAACCTTTAAATGAGAGCTTCTGTGCGCCACTTAAACTGTCCATTGGCACTCTCATACTAATTGCTGATAAAAACTCCTCTACGGAGCTCTCAGCACCCTTAAATGCCTTTGATTTACCTTCTTTAGTGGCTACATAAGCATCCCATACCTTTCCAAGTGTTTTATCACCTCTAGACCAACCATCTAATATCTCATGGCTAACTTTCATATCTCTAAAGCCATTATCCAGAAAGAATATAGTATCATCTGTTTCTAATTCAGGAAATCTCTGTCTTAATTCTTCATCATAAGGTCTCATACGGGCTGATATACTATTCCTTACACGAGGTCTAGTTACTTTAGTGACAACATATGCTCTTTTAATAGCATCTAACATCCCAGAAGAATATTTATGTATATACGGTCCTATTTTGTCAGGGTCAGAGTTCCTTGCCATTCTCTCTAGCTTGCTACGGAAATCTCTAATCTCCTGAGCTCTAGCATCACCCTCCATAGCATCCAATTCTCCTTCTGCTATTGCAGTATCAATAGATTCAGATGCTACTCTTATCATCTTCTGATATGCTCTTGCAGAGAAGCTACTCATATTGGGGTCTTGTATAGCACCCATTAATTCAGAAACGCCAACTTCCTCTATATTACTTATAACTTCTTCTCTTAAATTTTCATTACTAGGGTTACTTCTTAGTTCCTTTAATTTCTTATTGTAAACAGGATTACCATTAAAACTTTCTACTATAAATTCATCCATCATCTTGTTCATAATATTCAAATTCTTTTTAGCATCTGGTAATTGAACACTAAAAGCTGTCAGATTAGAAAACATTTGTTTTGGTATTCTTTGAGGCTCAATACTATGTGAATCAGATAGCTCTGAGGTTACACCTTTAATATCTGAAACATCTAATTCATAGACTTTATAGAAATCCCTAAGACCCATCTGCTTTGCTGCTGATTCATATACTAGCATATGCACACCACTATCTTCCATCTGTTTGCTCTGTGATTCTCCTGCACTATGCATCATATACTTGCCAAGCATTGCCCCTAACTTAGGGTTCTTACTAACTATAAAGCTTTTTACGTTGCCAACATTATTCTGAGCAGTACCTTCTGCTATACCATACATCTCAGCAAGAGCATCTATATAGGAATCATGAACAATAATACTACCATCAGTTGACTCTACATATTCACTAGCTTTACTATCTTTAGTGAGATTCTTTCCTTCAGCATCAGGTATAATCATAAATTTTATTTTATCACTGCCAAATCTTTCCACCATAAACCTAGCATCACCAGGGATACCATTAGTTAACCATATCTGCATCCTTTTATTGAAGGCTATAGGATTATTAATAAATCCTTTTTTAACTAATACACCAACATTACTAAAGTCTGCTTTAAGAGGCAGGCCATTCATTTCAGCTTCATAAAGAACATTGTTCATAAACATTTCATCAAATACCTTACCTGCATTTTTACCGAAAGCTTGACCATAATCTTCTTTCCAGTTCTTCCTGAAAGCATTATAGGCATCTGTAAATCCTTTTCGCTTATTCTTCTTGTCTGATACTAAGTATGCAATATTCAGTTTCTTTTTTAAATCACTTAGTTTACTTATATTAAGGTCTGGATGTTTTTTTATAAAATAGTTACGCTGGTTATCACCTCTACCACCAACATAATAGTAACCTTTAGATGCCATATCTGCCATAACCCTACTGGTATTAGTAATATACTCTTCTATAGCAGCACTTTCATTGTAATCATATTTCTTCTTTAGGTGATTATAGTAGTCATTAAAGTCAGCCTCAATAGTCCTTCCAGCATCATTTTTAAATACAAAATGGTCATGTATAGCAAGAGGTCTCCCACCTTTCTGAAGAGAATATCCTTCTCCAGTAGGTGCATCAATATCTTCCCCAAATCTATCTTTAAAAGCTTTCTCATCAGATATATCTCTACCACTCTCTGGACGAAACTTCCATCTCTTTGGAGCAACAACTCTTGTAGGGATTCCTAATCTCTCTCCTGCTTTAGCACCAGCTTCATCAAATCCTGTCTGCCCACCTGTTCTTACTAATTCTATTTTATTCTTTAACTTTGGATGATTAATAACAGCTTTAAGTAAGTTATAAGTAAATGTATCAACTTCAGCTTGAGTGTACTTACCTTTCATTGTATAAATACCATTACCAGCTATATTTAAAGTCTTTGCATTTACTGAATTTAGCATATCAACAATCTTATCAACTCTTTCAGGAGTAATCTTTAAGATTTTAGCATTTATAGGAATATATTGATTGCCTTGACCTTTCACTTGAGTCTTGGTAAGTCTTTCACCAAAAGTATTAAAATCAACTGCAATCGCAATTGTGGCATCAGCAGATGCATTCCTTCTTGTCCTAGCTTTATAACCAGAACTTGGGTCTTCCTCAAATTTTATAAGAGATTTCTTTCCACCAGGAAGAACACCTCCCTTTCTCTCCCAAGCACTTATATAAGCAAGCTCTATAGCCTTAATAGGTTCTTTGTTGCCCCGTTGGTTTCCTAGCCTCGTCATATTATTAGGAAGCTTTCTAG
>Ga0114900_1002129_pt1 | contig 11313 bp, 7 predicted proteins | sample MalvireepMed_231_FD_89685 | JGI IMG/M metagenome (GOLD analysis project Ga0114900, IMG submission 89685) | Marine viral communities from the Global Malaspina Expedition - Malaspina viral metaG DeepMed_231 | ecosystem: Environmental > Aquatic > Marine > Oceanic | place: Mediterranean Sea...
CCTCCAGGCGATCTCCACCGACGCCGGCCGCCTCGGGCTGAGCCTGCGACGCGACTGGGGCGCGGCCGACCTGATCATCAACTATCAACATGACCGCTCCAGCGGCCCGGCGCTGATGTCCTTCCTGTTCGCGCCGGCCGACCCGGTGTCTGGCCAGCCCCTGGGAGACCTTGATCGTTTCTCCCCGCCGGCCCTGTCGGCCCAGGACGCCCAGGGTCGCGACCAGCCGCTCGGCCTGGACCGGCAACTCTTCTCGGCCAGCTTCGGGCTTGAGACAGACATCTCGCCGGCGCTCACCCTGTCGAGCCTGACATCCTATCGGCGCTTCGCCGCTGACGACCAGCAGGACGCCGACGGCCTCGCCCTGGCGATTGTGAGCCTGCTGGAGGAGACACGGGGCGCTCAGGTCAATCAGGAGATCCGCCTCGCCTACGACCGGCGCGGCGCCTGGCGGGGCTTCGTGGGCGTCAATCTTTTCAAGGAACATGGGACCCAAAGGGTGCCCATGGTGATCGATGAGCGGCTCCAGCTGGCGCGCATGACGGGCCGCCTGACCACGCCCTGGCCCCAGTCCGCCGACGTCCTCCTGCAAGCCCAGTTCCTGGCCGACCAGTTGCGCGGTCTCGCCGCCCGCCGCGGCTACGAACTTGAGGGGACGACGGCGCTGGCCATCGCCGGAAATCTCAAGGCGATCCACCTGGAGCGGACCCAGAAACTCAGTGATGTGCAGGCGTTCGACATCTTCGCCGACGCCACAAGGCGCATCGGAGCCAGTTGGGAGGTGTCCGCCGGCCTGCGTTTCGGAACCGACCAGAAGACGAGCGCGGTGTCGCCGGCCGTCCCGCTGGGGCCTTCCGTCCTCGCCAGCGTGATCGCAGCCGCAGGCATGGACCAGGCCAGACGCCAAGCGTTCCTCCAGCACTTGGCTGGCCCTGACGCAGGACGCCTGTCGACGGAATGGCCGCTCTACGGCCTTCTCTTTCAGCCCACTGTCGGCAATGGCGACAAGATCTCCAGCGATCTGGAAGACTCCGGCTGGAGCTGGCGCCTTGCCGCGCGGTACGAGCCGAACCACACGGTCAGCGTCTACGGCACCTATGCTCGCGGACGGCGGCCGACAGTCCTGGTCGCGGGCGCCCCGGCCGCGCCCCTGGGCCCTGCCAGGTTTGGTGTCGTGCCAGCCGAGGTGGTGGACTCCTGGGAGTTGGGCGCAAAGGTGCGGTCGGAGCGCCTTCGACTGGCCCTCGATGCGGCCGTCTACGCCTACGACTATCGCGATTTTCAGACCACCCGCGTGGAGGCCGGGCAGCTCCGAACGGTGAACGCCGGTCGAGCCACCGCCCATGGGCTTGAGGTGCAGGCCACCTTCATGCCATCGCCTGCTGCCACGGTTGGTGCGACATACGCCTATGGGCATGCCAGGCTGAGGTCGGGCGCCGTGGCGGGCAACCGCTTCCGCCTCGCACCGGACCATCAAGCGTCAATCCACGCCGATATCGTCTGGCCCGTTCTCGACGGCGAGCTCGCCTTTCGCCCTGTCTATAGTTGGCGCTCGAAGTTCTTCTTCTCCGACGATAACGACCGGCCAGAGCTCTCTCGCGCCCTCGCACCGGACACGATCCAGGACGAGTGGCAGGACGGCTACGGCCTCTTGGATTTGCGTCTGGCGTATCGGCCCTCTGGCTCAGTATGGACCGTCACGGCGTTCGCAAAAAACGCCCTCGACCAGCGCTACATCCAGGAAGCCGGCTTCATCGGCGAGGCCCTCGGCTACTCGGCCAGCGCGCCTGGACCCCGCCGCCTGATCGGACTGGCGATCGAGTGGGATTGGTGAGGCGCCGATTGGGACACTCACGCGGCAGGTGAAGCCTGCTCAACACCCCTCAGCAACCAAGACGGGCCCACCTGCCGGCAACATTGCGGCGACTGAACTCGCCTCCACCGCCCCCGCAAGCCAACGGAGCCTAGTTAAGCGAGGCTGTCCGCCAGATGTCACATGCCTCTGCTAGGGCCGCGCCATGGGATCGGTGACGAGGCAGCGGGCCGTCTGGCTCGCGGAGCGGATCTTGCCGCATGAGCCGGCTCTGCGGGTCTGGCTCTCCCGTCGGGCCGCGGCCGGACTGGATGTCGATGACATCGTCCAGGAAACCTACGCCATTCTGGCTGGGCTTGAGGCGGTGGACCATATCCGCAACCCGCGCACCTATATGTTCGAGGTAGCCAAGTCCGTCATTCTCCAGAGCCTGCGCCGCTCGCAGGTGGTCACCTTCGAGGCTCTGGCCGAGTTCGACGGCCTGCAGACGCCATCGGAAGATCCTTCCCCAGAAACCGTGACGGCCGACCGCCAGGAACTGGGGCGGGTCGCCGCCCTCATCGCCGCCCTGCCGCCAAGGCCGCGGGAAGTCCTCATCCTCCGCAGGATCCACGGCCTGTCGCAAAAGGAGATCGCTTCGCGCCTCAACCTGGCCGAAAGCACCGTCGAGAAGCATGTGGGCAAGGCGCTCGCCATGCTGACAGCGAAAATCGGACGTGGCGGAATTCGGCGCCTGGAGTCATCTAACCATCGTGAGCCCGACCAAGATTCATCGAAGCGCCCGCCGGGAGAGCGCCGCGGACATTGAGGCGGCCGCCTTCGCCTGGGCGGCCCGCGCCGATCGCGGGCCGCTCTCGGTCGAAGACCAAGGGGCCCTGGACTCCTGGATCGCCGCCGACAGCCGGCGAGCGGGCGCCTATGCCCGCGCCCTGGCCGCCGACGCCTATCTCGACCGCGCCGCCGCTCTGGGGCCCCACTATCAGCCCGCCCGTTATGCGCCCCCCGTGTGGACGAGGCGCCACCTCCTCGCCGGAGCCGGGGGAGCCATCGCCGCCGGCCTGGTCGCCGCCGTCGGCCTGAACGCGGCCTGGACCCGCAATCGGATCGTCACGCCCAAGGGTGATGTCCGCCGGGTGTCCCTGCCCAAAGGCTCGGCCATCACCCTGAACACCGACACCGTGGTCCGTCAGGCCTTCGTGGAGGACGAGCGGCGGATCGATCTTCTGCGCGGGGAGGCGCTGTTCGATGTCGCCCACGACCCGGCCCGGCCGTTCCGGGTGTTCGCCGACGATGTTCGGGTCGAGGCGATCGGAACCAGCTTCACCGTCCGCCGTCACGAGAATGGCGATGTCGAGGTGGTCGTTCGCGAGGGTCTCGTCGATGTCCGCCGGGTCGGATCCTCTCAGGGTGTCCAACTCGCCGCCGCCACGACGTCCCGTGTCAGCGGCGATGGGCCCATTCGTCCTCAGGCCCTGACGCCTGACGCGGTGGACAAGTCGCTGGCCTGGCGAGAGGGCCGCCTGGACCTGACGGGCCTGACCCTGGCTGAGGCGGCGACCGAGTTCGCCCGCTATTCCGACTATCAGATCGCGTTCGAGACCACCGACATCGGCCGGCTGGAGGTTTCCGGCGTCTATTCCATCAGCGATCCGGAGGGCTTTGCGAAGGCCGCCGCGCTCAGCCTTGGCCTCGTCGCCCGGCAAGGCCCCGAGGGAGCGACCCTCGCGGCGCCGGCGGCGTCATAGAAACTTCACGCACCCCTCATGGCGGAAGGCCAAGGTCGCGGCATCTAGGTCAGTAAGGCTGGCGTAGGGCCGGCATACGGGGGCCAAGACGTGAACTGGAAAACCATGCTGGGCTGCGGCGTCGCCGTAGCCGTGATTTCTGCGACGGCGCCGGCCATGGCGCAGGTGCGAGCCTTCGACATTCCAGCCCAGGGCGTCGATGAGGCGATCTCGACCTTCGGGCGCCAGTCTGGGCTCCAGATCGTGGCGCCGGGCGGCGTCAGCGACATCCGCAGCCAGACCGTCCAAGGCCAGATGGAGACCCGAGCGGCCCTGCGTCGGCTTATCGCCGGCACAGGGCTGAAGATCGCATCCGACAGCGGAGACACCATCGTCCTGCGCCGGGCGAACCAGCCTGCGCTGTCGACACAGCCGACGCCCCTCCAGGACGTGATCGTCACCGCCCAGAAGCGCGACGAGGCCGCCCAGGACGTGCCCATCGCCCTCACCGCCTTTTCCGCAGGCGCGGTGGAGAACTATCGCCTGGAAAGCCTGCGCGACGTTTCCCGGCTGACCCCTGGACTGCTGGTCTCGGCCTTCAACCAGAGCAGCCCGACCATTGCGGTCCGCGGCGCCACCAACACCTTCACCCAGATCGGCGCCAACAAGCCGGTGGCCGTGGTCATCGACGACCTCTTCATCCCCCGCAACAGCGCCGCGACGTTCGAACTCTTCGGCCTCAACTCGATCCAGGTGCTCAGGGGCCCGCAGGGCACACTGTTCGGCCGCAACGTCACCGGCGGCGCCATCGTCCTCGACACCGGTAAGCCGGCCCTCGGCGACTGGGCGGGGTCCGTTCGCGCCGGGGTCGGCGCCTATGACCTTCGCCAACTCGACGTCTCCATGGACGCACCCCTGGCGGACGCCGCGGCTCTGCGTCTGGCCGCCTCGGTCAAGACGCGGGACGGCTACGGAGAGGATCGGCTGACCGGGCGTGAGCAGGATGATCTCAACAGCACCAGCCTCCGGGCCCAGCTGCGCCTGACGCCCACTGACAGCCTCGAAGCGCTCCTCGGCGCCGACTATAGCGAGGACCATAACGGCGGCCGGACGCTGTCCTCCAAGGCGGCGGGCTCGGACGGCGACCGGCGGACGTCGGAGCTGGGCGTGGCCCAGGCCTTTGACCGCAATCAGTGGGGCGCCTCGGCCCGCCTCTATTGGAGCCTGCCGGCCGGCCAGGCGACGGCGATCACCGGCTATCGATGGTCGCAGTCGGGCGAGGACTTTTCCGGCACCGGCGCCAATTTCGCCTTCCTCCCATCAGGTGCCCAGACCGTCAGCCGCGATGTGGACGAGGTCGGTCTGCTCTCTCAGGAAATCCGTTACGCCAGTCCGAAATGGGGCTGGGGCGACTTCGTCGCCGGCCTCTATCTGGCCAGCGAGGACGCCGACCGCCAGCTCCTGGTCCGGAACTTCGCCGCAGGTTCGGGGCGGGTGACCTCCAGCGTCCTGACGGACCAGGCCGTCGAAACCAAGAGTTATGCTGTGTTCGCCGACGGTGTGGTCCATCTGCCCGCCGACTTCGACCTGACCCTGGGCGCACGCTATACGCGCGATGAGAAAAGCGCCTCATTGCGCCGCGTGGACGCTCTCAATCCGGCCGGCGGATTCCTGGCTTCGGACCTCTCGGCGGAGTGGAGCGAAGTGACGCCGCGGGCCGTGCTCGCCTGGTCGCCGAGCGCGGACCTACGCGCCTATGCCAGCGTGACCCGCGGCTATACGGCCGGCGGCTTCAACACCGACGCCGCAAACCTGACCGCGCTGACCACCCCCTTCGATCCAGAGATCGTCACCAGCTATGAGCTGGGCGTGAAGAGCCAGTGGCTGCAGGATCGTCTGCGGGTGAACGCCGCGGTGTTCCATATGGACTATGAGGACAAGCAGGAGCTGTTCTTCAACAGCCTGACGCGGATCCTGACCATCACCAACGCCGGCCAGGCGACCATCGAAGGCGTCGAGGTCGAAGTGGCCTATCGCCCGACCCCATGGCTCGGCCTGTCGGCGACCTATGGCTATCTCGACACCGTCTACGACGCCTTCGTCATCCCCGGCGGGGCGGTCTTTACCGGCAACAGCCTGGGCTCGTCGCCGAAGAACAAGGGGTCGCTGGCCGCGGACCTCGACCTGCCGGTGGGCGACGCCGGCTATCTGATCGGCACGGCCAGCTGGGCGTTCACCGACACCTACAACACCGGCGCGGCGGCCGATCCCAACCTGCAGATCGACGACTATGCGCTGATCAATCTGATGGTCGGCTATGAGCCGCAGGGCCGGGCCTGGCGCGCCACCGCCTGGGTCAAGAACGCCGGCGACGTGGACTATGTGCTCACCCCGTCGACCCAGGGCGTGCTGGCCGAATATCTGGGCGAGCCGCGCACCTGGGGCGTCACCCTGTCGGCCAGGTACTGACGGACCAGCCTTCGCGCCGCGCCCTACTCGCTGCGGCCGCCGCCCTTATCGGAACGACGGCGGGCGGCGGGGCGCGGGCCCGGAGCGGCGACGAGGTGGGACGGCCCCTGGCGCCCTGGAGCCCTGGAAGACTCGACATACACCACATCGCCACCGGGCGGGGCGACTCGACCCTGGTCATCGGACCCGACGGATCGAGCCTGATGATCGACGCCGGCGCCGCCGGCACGGCCGCCCCGCCTGCCCTGCCCTCGTCCCCGAGCGACGCCCGCCGCCCCGGCGAGTGGATCGCCCGTTACGCCTTGAGGCGGCTGCGCGACACCGGCGGGTCAGGGATCGACGTCTTCCTGGCCACGCACCAGCATCCTGACCATGTGGGCGACGTGGGCGCAGACACACCTCTGGCCGCCGGCGGGGACTATCGGCTGACCGGGGTCTCAGATGTGGACCGGCTCGTCCCGATCACCCGGCTGGTGGATCGCGGCTATCCTGACTATGCCGAGCCAAGCTGGTCGGAGGCCGCCTTCCAGCGGAACTATGAGGCCTTCGTCCGCTCCAGGATCGCGCAGGGTCGGCAGGTCGAACGTTTCCGGCCTGGCGCGCTGGATCAGCTGCGGCGCACCCCGGACGCCGGGACCTACCCGGCGTTTCAGATCCGCAACCTGGCGGTCAACGGTGAAGTCTGGACAGGCCAGGGCGAGGAGGTCCGCCGCCTGTTTCCGCCGCTTGCAGATCTATCTCCGGCCGACATGCCCGAGGAGAATCTCTGGTCGGCCGCCCTGAGGCTCTCCTATGGCGACTTCGACTATTTCACCGCCGGCGACCTGACCTCCACAACCTTCGAAGGCGCCCTGCCATGGCGCGATATGGAGGGCGCGGCGGCCCAGGCCGCGGGACCCGTCGAGGTCGCCGTCTCGCCGCACCACGGCATGTTCGACGCCACCGGCGCTGCGGCTGTCCGCGCCCTGCAGCCCAGGGTCTGGATCATCTCCAGCTGGCATGCCCTGCACCCGGGGCCCTCGACCCTGGACCGCCTGTTCAATGGCCGGCTGCACCTCGTTGAGCCGAGGGTGTTCGTCACGGGCCTCGACCCTTCGACCGAGGCCGCCAGCCCGTGGCTAACAAATCGCCTCGCCAGCCGCCAGGGTCATGTCATCGTCCGGGTCGCCCCCGGCGGCGACCGCTTCGAGATTGTCGTCACCGACAACGCCGACGAAGCCGATCGCGTGATCGCCGTCTTTGGTCCCTATGCCACGCAGCCACCTAGCAAGCCGAGATAACACTGCCGCGCAAGGCCTCAGGCATACGAGGGCTGGACCTAGAGATTGAACGGGGCTTCGCACCATCATCTGCGAAAACTTGGGACGATGCGGCTACGCGCTGACGACCACTTCGGCATCAAAAGGCTGCAAAGTAGTGGGTGGTAACGTTCGCGGAAGATTGTGGGCCAACGTCCCCAGCCGGCCTCCAATGCGCTGATGAAGGCATACGCCAGCGCGACAGACGAGGGTCGCCGTGGCGGCTCCGCCGAGATCCAGCGGCGTTCGCTGCGGTCGGGCTTCGGGGACCAGTTTGCCGATGAAGGTGATGACGATCGGAACATTTATCAACAGTGACCATCTCCAAGACACCAACTCGGAGAGGATGCCGCCAAGCTGCAGATCCGAGGGGAAGCCGATCGCGACACGGCGACGGACACAGAATGGCCTAGGGGGCCAAAAGGAAAAGCCGCCGTGTCAGGCGCAAATTGAGATGGCGCTAACAGGAATGGTCGACGCATACCTTGGGCGATTCCTTACCCAAGGACGGACGCGCAATGTTTGACGAATATGTCTGGATCACTGAATAACAGGCAATACCTTTGACACCTAACCGCCGCCAGCTTCGCGCGGGCGGATTCAATAACTCGGATTATCAAATATTAGCGAACAGCGCCTGATACACTTCGAATACAACTGCCGCATTTGCTCAATAAAACCCCTAAACACTGACTCAGGTGAATTCCGAAAAACTTAATATGCGAGTTCTTACATAGCAGCCCCGCTGGTGGGCCCGGCAGGACTCGAAATGTCGATCAATTATACTGCTAAATTAATACGTTATGATCACTTGATCTCGGCCCTACCCGCGCGCCTACCAGCAATCCCCTGATGGCTAGAATTTAGCCGTCCTGGCCTGCGTTGGTTGATCAAGGGGACCTAGCGCGGGCGCTGGTCAACTCAGCACAAGTCATGCCCGAGTATGCTACAATCCACATAAATGCATCTTATGTTGATTTTCGCATAAACTAGGAATATGCCAGAAAACACATAAACGCTGCGTATGCCGCTTACGGCATAATCGGAAAGCCAACATGCCCCTCACGATCGCTCGTTCATCCGGCCAGGTTGGTCGCCTGATCCAACGGTTCCGCCTGGAGCAGGGCTTGACCCAGACGCAGCTCGCCCAACTGGCCGGCCAGCGCCAGGAAATGATCTCGAAGATCGAAACTGGCCAAGGCGGCGTGAAGCTCTCCACTCTGTTCGACGTGCTGGCCGCCTTAGGGCTTGAAATGACCCTTGAGCCGCGCAGCCAGAGCTCGACGGCCGACATCGAGGACATCTTCTGATGCCCCGTCGTCGCGCCCACGCCCCCCTGAAGGTGCTGATCAACAACCGTCTCTGCGGTCGATTGGAAAAACAGGCCAACGGCGCGATCAGTTTCCAGTACGACCCCGGTTGGTTGGCCTGGGCGCCGGCCTTTCCGGTCTCCCTCTCCCTGCCTCTGCAGAACGCTCCGTGGCGCGGTGAGGCCGTCGTCGCCGTGTTCGACAACCTCCTGCCAGACAACCCCTATGTTCGCCGACAAGTCGCCGAGCGCACAGGCGCAGGGGGCGCTGACGTCTACAGCCTGCTCGCTCAGATCGGACGCGATTGCGTGGGTGCGATGCAGTTCATTCCCGAAGGGGACGGGGCGGACGCATTACAGCCCATCGAGGGGACACCGATCAGCGACGCGGAGATCGAGGCGCTGCTGGCCAACCTGGCCCGGGCGCCCCTTGGCATAGACCCTGAGCAGGAGTTCCGGATATCGGTCGCCGGCGCCCAGGAGAAGACAGCGCTTCTTCGTCACCAAGGCCAATGGATGCGGCCGATCGGAACGACGCCGACCACGCATATTCTCAAGCCTCAGCTCGGAGAGATTCCGACCTCGTCAGGGGTGATCGATCTCAGCGACAGCGTCGAGAACGAGCACTATTGCCTGACCCTGCTGGAGAGTTTCGGTCTGCCCATCGCACGGACCGAGATCGCCACCTTTGGCGCGCGTCGTGTGCTGGTGGTGGAACGCTTTGATCGCCGCCCTCGGGGGGGCGACCACATCCTGCGTCTGCCGCAGGAAGACTTCTGCCAGGCGCTGTCGGTCCCATCCAGCCGCAAGTACCAACGCGACGGGGGCCCAAGTGTTGTCGACATCCTGACCAAGCTTCAGGAGAGCGACGATCCCCTGGCCGCCCAGGCCAAGGTGTTCAAGAGCCAGATCATCTTCTGGCTCATGGGCGCCACCGATGGGCATGCAAAGAACTTCAGCATCTTCCTGCGTCCGGGCGGTCGCTTCGAGCTCACCCCGTTCTACGATGTCCTCAGCGCCCAGCCGGCGTTCGACGCCAAGCGCATCCCACACAGGGGTTTCACCCTGGCCATGTCGCTGGGCGCTAACCCCCACTACAAGATCCTGGATATTCACGGCCGACACTTCGTCGAAACCGCCAAGGCCGCAGGCCTGGGACCGGCTGTCATCCGGCAGGTCCTCGAGGACGTGCTGACGGCCGCGCCGGACGCAGCGGCCCAGGCGCTACAGAAAATGCCACCTGATTTTCCTGAGCCGCTCCATGACTCCATCGCCGCAGCGATTCAGGCCCGCCTGCCCCGCCTGGAGTCCGCATGGGAGGCGATCTAGCCCCGGCTCGCCGCCATGAATCAACTTCGGCGAAACCGCCAAACCGTGCGGACAACTAGCGCACGAGGCATTGCGCCCTCGAGGCAGAGACGCTTTGTCCAACCCCGGACAGCTCCGCTTCCGATGGGCGTCCCCGCGCGCCGATTGAAGTGCTCGCCCCCTCCGTTCTCAGATGGCGAAGCTAACCGAACAAGAACGCCTGTGGTCTCGCCAGGGCGACCGGCGGGCGGCGCTTCTCCCCTATGGATCAACAGCTCGAGGGCGAGCTTCGTCTGCGCCGCGCCGTTGTAGACGGCGAGGTCTTGCATGAACTGCGAAAGGTCCTTCGGGAGGATGGCAGAGCGCCGTTTGGCCGGCGGTGCGCTCTTCAAGGCGCCGCGGAGGTCGGCGGCGGGATCCCTGGGGCACACCCCCAAGGCGACGCCATATCGGAAGATCGCGCTGGCCATCTGTAGCACCCTGCGAGCCATTTCTGGCGCGCCTCGGCCTTCAATGCTGCGGATCGTCGAGAGCAGCTCAACGGGCTCAATCTCAGCGATGGGCCGACGCCCCAGATAGGGGATCAAATCGGCGTCCAGGCGCGCCTTCAGCCGATCTGAATAGCTGGGCACCCACCCGTCTTTGCGGGCGTCAAACCACTCATTGGCCACCGCCTCGAAGGTATTTGCGGCCGCCATCCTCTTCCGGGCTTTTGCGACTTTGCGCTCGTGAGCAGGATCCATGCCCTTGGCGAGCAGCTCACGGGCGTCATCCTTTGCTCTGCGCGCCTCTCGCAGAGACACGGCCGGGTAGGCCCCGAGGGCCAGCAGTTTTTGCTTCCCACCGAACCGATAACTGAAGCGCCACAGGCGTGACCCGCTGGGGTTCACCAATAGGAATAAGCCCTCGAAATCACTGAGTTTACGGGGCTTCGATTCGGGCTTGAGGCTGCGCAGCTGGGTGTCTGACAGGGGCATGCTGTTGGTATCGCGCGGCGATCTGTTGGTATCAAGCCCGAGGCGTACCAACAGGTGATCCGCATGCGGGTGAAACCGATTGAGCCAGAGAATGTGCGCAAAATAGTAAAAACGCTTTTTAATCAGCTATTTACCATGTCGCTACGGGCTAGAGGCAAACCCCGCGAAACACCCCGCTGGTGGGCCCGGCAGGACTCGAACCTGCAACCAGACCGTTATGAGCGGCCGGCTCTAACCATTGAGCTACAGGCCCCATCAGCGGAGGGCCTGCGGTTAGCATGGGCTGCACGCGGCTTAAAGCTCCGGTTCAGGTTCAGCTTGCGAGGGTGGAACGCCAAGGCCGTCGCGGCGCTTTCCGCTGTGGCCTATGGTCAAGTTTCAATTGGACTGGAGATTTCCATGAAGACCCTGTTGC
>Ga0114900_1002131_pt1 | contig 11312 bp, 7 predicted proteins | sample MalvireepMed_231_FD_89685 | JGI IMG/M metagenome (GOLD analysis project Ga0114900, IMG submission 89685) | Marine viral communities from the Global Malaspina Expedition - Malaspina viral metaG DeepMed_231 | ecosystem: Environmental > Aquatic > Marine > Oceanic | place: Mediterranean Sea...
AGTCCTTATCTCGCTATTGATTATAATAATATAGCAGGAGATAGACCTGGAGCTGAATCTATTAGTTATATGTTTGATGATTTTATTCCACAAATGAATCCTATTTTAAATGTAGAATGGTTTGGTGATAGTGGACCATCGGATGCTCTAATGCATTATAATAAGACTGCAGGTCCTAATGGATACGGTATAGCTGATGATAATAAATTTATGATGGTAAGAGGAATTCATATTATTGGTAATGATCCAAATGATTATATTGATTATAGTTTAAATACATTTGTATTTAATGGTATACAGTTTCGACAATTTGATAATAGTCCATCCGATGGTTTGCATTCAAGTGCTGCATCTAATAATTTTTCTTCATCTGTAACTACTTTAGATATGGTTCTTGATGAAGATATTAGTACAAATAAGGTATTATATTCTGTTACAACTACTGCAAAATGTTCTGGTCCAATTATGGTTGAAATAGCTTTTGATGGTAGTAATGATTTTACTTTATTAGAATCTAAAGATTTATTTTATCGTTCTAATCCTTCTGATAGAATTAAAGGTAAAGAATTTCGTAATCGTAATTTAATCAAAACAAGTTCATCTTCAAGTGAGACGGGATGGAGAACTGAGGAATGGGTATTTACTCCTTATGATATTAATACTGGACATTATAAATATGCAAAAACTGTTCGATTTAGAATATCTGGAATTAAAGGTACTTATGGATTTGAGTTGAATGATATTTCAATAGTATATCGTTCACTTGATAAAGGCAGATAATGTCTAGAAATCCTAGACAATTACATCACTTAAAATCATCTAGAGTAAAGATAGGGAGAGGAGTTCCTCCAAATTCTGAAGGTTCTAGTGGTGATTTAACCGTGAGAATGACTAAAACTGGTGTAAAATTATTTGCAAAATTTAGAGATAAATGGTATATAGTTGGTCAAGGAAATTTACATCAAGTAGCTGGAGATGATCAAGATCAACTTATTGATGATAATCGTAAGAAGATTTCTAAATTTGATCCTAGAGGTAAATTAGAAATTAAAGATAAAGGAGTTATAAATTTACATCCATGGACTATAAAATCTACTAAATTTGATTTAAGTTGGGTTGGGGCAGGTTTAAAAGGGTTACAAATTAAAGACACTGATGGTGCTAATACTTTTAATTTAGGTGAAGATGGTACTATTCTTTTTGAGAATACTGATACAGCTTATTATCCAATCTTTTATATTCGTAATAAGAAAAATACAACTGGTGGACCTTCATTAGTCTTAGATCATGACCATCCTGATGGTAGTCAAGAAGGATTTCAATCTGGGACTATATATTTTAGGGGTACAGATGCTGGGGCAAATTCTCATACATATGCAAGAATTGAAGCTGGGCCTAGCAGTACTCAAGAGGGAGATGAACGAGGTTTTCTGAGGATTGCTGCAGACCCAGATACTGGAGCCGACGCTACAATTCTTATAAATTGTAATGAAGATGGTGCTAATACAATATCTTGTACTAGTGCAGATTTTTCAGTATCTGCTAAATTATATCTTGATAATCTAGGTGATACATATTTAGTTGAAGCTAGTAATGTAGTAGATTTGTATACTGGTGGGGTTAAATCTTTAACTGTTAGTGGCGCTCTTGAACAGGCTGGGTTGGGTGGAATATTGACTGATATAAATGGAGGAACAATTGTTACTGCTATTGATAATGCAGTTACTGATGCAAATAATTATACATTACAATTATCAACAACATTAAATGATACTAGCGATTCAGGCACTTCTTATTATAGAATGTTAAAGGGAGTTTTAACTAATACAGATATTACTGGTTGGGATGAAATATATTTAATACATTTTGCAGGAGCTGGTACTTTTTGGGTTTCTAATGCAGGGGATTTATCTATTCCAGCTGCTACAAAATTATACTTTGATGGTGGCACTCTGGGAAGTTTAGGACATACTTATATACAAGAGAGTGGAGATGATGTTTTAGACTTTTATGTAGGTGCTTTGAATATACTTAAACTTACAGAATCAGGTACAGATAAGGTTGAAGTTCTTGGTGCTGATTTAGAGATAGATTCTGAAAAGAAGATGTACCTTGATGGTGGTGGTGATACATATCTTGTTCAAGGGGCAGGTGACAGATTAGATTTAGTTGCTGGTGGTGTAGTATTGTTGCAATTAGCAGAATTAGGAGGTGGAGCAAGTGATAAAGTAATCATTCCTGCACTTACAGGACTATACTTTGATGGAGGTGGAGATACTTATATTGCAGAAGGTAGTGCAGATGATTTACATGTTAATGTTGGTGGTGATAGAATGATGCAAATAACTGAAGGAGGAGACAATGGAAATTCATGTTGGTTTAGGGCAAATGTAGCAGTAGGACTTGCAAGGAATGAAGCAACATTTAGTGCAACAGGAGTTATTGGTTCTGGTGGGACAGATGATACAGATATAGATTTTAGATTTGGAAATAAATTTAGACTTGAAATGACAGGAGATATTACTAATGTTAATTTAATTTTTCCTGATATGGCTGTGAATTGTTTATTAGTTTGTACAACTAATGGCGACCATGATGTTACAAATTGGAAAGTTTATGTAGCAAGTGAAAGTGCTGCTACAGGAACTGATGTGTTATGGCCAGGTGGTAGTGTTCCTGCTTTTACAAATAATGGAATTGATATAGTTTCTTTTTATTGGGATTACTTAGAACAACAATGCTATGGAGTTGCATCTTTGGCATTTGCAGCACCATAATGGAACTGCAAGAATGGATAGATGGAGCATTTGAAGAAACTGATACTGATTATAAGATAGCAGGTAATAATATATTGTATAAAAATGAGGAAGATTATTTAGTGAAAGGTGTAGAATTATTATGTAATAAATTAAACCTCACATCAGTGTTAGAATTTGGTTTTGGCAAGGGTTGGACGGCAACAGAATTTCAAAGAAAAGGTGTTACAAGACATGTTATCCTTGAACCAAATAAAGAAGTTTACAAAATGGCTTTAGATTGGAAAGATAATTATAGTACAGATATAGAGATATTAAATATCTTTAGTTGGGATTATGAAGGTGGTGAAACTTTTGATTTAGTATATGATGACAGAGAGCCATTTAAAGATGATGATGATGATGTGCATTTTGCTAAAATGAAAATAATATTGCCTAAAGAACAATGGTATTCCTGTAATGCTACAGTATCAGATGGGAATATTTATGATTATGCTATTGAATATTCTTTAAATAATTCAAATTACAGGCAACATTTAACTAAAGGATTTTATGGCAACAGTTAATTTACACCCTGATTCTACAGTATCTAATAATTTTAATATACTTAATGGTGGCACTGCTGATGAGGTCTTAGCAGATAGTACTGAAAATACACTTATAAGAACACAATCGCAAAATAAGGAATGTATTGTTGAATTAGATGATTATACTTCAGGGGGTACTATAAATAGTATAAGACATTATATTAGAGGATTTAAGTTTAATACAAGAGGTGGTGATGTTGAGGTGCAAGTAAAATTAGAAAATCATACAGGAACAGATTTATATAGTGAAAATCATCAATTATTATTTAATGGTTATGTAGCACAAGATTTTAATGGAACAGCAAGAACAACATCAGATGGTTCTAGTGCTTGGTCAAATACAGATTTAAATGGTTTAAGGTTGAGTGTTAATACAACCCCTGAAGACCCTGATGGCCCAAGTTATGCAGTAATAATTAAAGCTTATGTTGAAGTAACCTATACATCAGCAGCAGTAGATGATGCAATATTTTTTGGAACAAATTTTTAAAGGAGAATAAATGATATTTAAGAAAAATAAGTATTGCTTTATATGCGATAATATAATTAAATTGCAAGGATTTCCAGGAGATGTATAATGAGTAATGGTATAAACGCTTTAAATTCTGCCAAGAGTAGTGTTTGGTTGGGCATAGACACAACCCAACATACTGCGCAATTAAACAGAGATCATATGGATCTTAAGATGGAACTTGCTGATATAAATAGAAGATTAGCTGATCAACAAAAAGAAGTAACTGGAGAGCGTACTTCGCAGAATTCTTGGGCACAAGTAGGTGGTTGTATTATAGGTGGTATAATAGGAGCAGGTGCAGGTCCTCTGGGTATTATTTCTGGATGTTCTACAGGAGGAAAAATTCTTGGTACTGTATCTGATTGGGCTTATGATAGTGAAATGTTTGATTCAGCAGCGGAGATAGAATTACAACAACTAGAAAAAGAATTAGAGGATATGGATTTTGAACTTAGTGAAGATGCTAAGAAATATAATAGAATTCAAGCGGAGCAATTTGAATGGGAGTTAGAAGCAAATAAAACAGCAATGTTAGATGACTATTTACGCTGGGAAGATCAATTTTATGGTCAAAGTACTGGTGATTATGTATTACAATTTGCAGAGATTGGATTAGACTTTGCTATGACTAAATTTGGTGAGAATATATTAACACAGTGGAAATCTGGCAAAGAGTTATCAGTTATGGATCAAGCAATTGCAGATTATTTAGAATATAACTTTCAAGAGCCAATTATAGTAACGCCTAAATAATGCCATTTCAAGACTTATATCAAGGAGCTTCATATCAGTGGGATCAAACAGGTGCAGATATCGATTTTACTCCAGAGACTCCATTTGGAGATGAAGATTGGCTAGATTTTATATCTCAAAGTGGTCTTGATATTACACAATATACTCCAGAAGATGTTTTAGGAGATCCATTTTCAGGTGTTCAAACAACTTATTGGCCTGAAGGTAGTATTACAGGTGGTGCTGGATTGGGTCTTGAAGGTGATGTATCTTATGGAGAAGCAACTGGTTACGATATAGCTGGATGGCTTGCTGGGGCAGGTGGATTAGAAAATCAGTTTATTTGGGGTGAATCTATTACAGGACAGTTTGCTGAAGAATTTGGTCAAGCATTTGAACAAGCTGAATGGGGTAGTGCAGGAGATCCATTTTCATATGCAGGTCAAGTTGCATTTTTAGAAGAACAATATGGAACACAAGAAGCAGCTTTATGGAGTCAATATTCTGCATGGCAGGAAGGTGCTGCAGGTTTATTAGAGGATCAATTTACAAATATTTATCAAGCATATATTGGTGCTGAAGACGAAATATTAGCTAATAAAGCAGCAGGTTTACAATCAGTATATTCACAAAGATCAGCTGCTGAACGTGGAGCATTAGAATCATTACTACAAAGTAGAAGAGCTGGAGGAAGAGCTGGTTTTGGTGAAACAGGAAGATATGGTACCGCAATGGATATTGCAGAAACTAAATTAGGAGGATATACTACGGGAGCATTTGATATTACTCAAATGACTTCTTCTGCTTTAGAAACATTGTCTTCAGAAAGTCAATTTTCAACAGAAGCAGCATGGCAAGAATTTGCACTTGGACAATCTGGTCAACTTGAAAGTATTTCTAGTCAATTAGAAATGATGCAAGCTACTTATGGAGCTCAAATGGAAGGTATTTATCAAGATTGGGTTGGACAAATAATGGATATTGCTGGACAACAAGATTTTACTGGATATGAAGAATTTGGTTTTGATATGGGTATGGATGATGATACAGGAGAAGATCCTTGTGCTGGTATGTGGTGTCCTCCAGGACAAGTATTAACTACTAATCCTCAAACTGGTGAATGTAGTTGTGAAACTCCAGATCCTCCTGGTCCTGGCGCTCCTGGCGAAGCAATAGTTTGTCCACCAGGACAGATTGCAACGCCTGCTGGAGAGTGTGTTGAAGGTGGATCGGATATATCAGGATAATGCCAAACGGATCTGTATATGAACAGTGGAATACTGTTTTAGATGAATATAATGACCCTGATTGGTTTGCTAATCAAATATGGGATCCTTTTTCTAGACCATCTGGAACTATGCCAGGATTTGATAGTTGGCAAACTGCTTGGGATTTTACTAGTCCAGAGCGTTTACAGAAAGCTTATGGATCATATTTTAATAGATTTAATACTGCCGATTGGGATACTTTAGATCAATTACATGCACTTGATATTCAATTATTAGATCAAGAAATTAATAGAATGGCAAGTAATCGAGGAGAACAACGTAAACTTGAGTCTGAAATGTTAGAATCTAAAAAAGAAGGTAAAATAGAAGCTGCTAGTTTACAATTAGATAAACAATTAAAATCTATAAATCAAGAAAAGGAAGAATTGAGAATAGCTGCTATACAATCTATGAGTGAATTAGATTCTGTAATAGCAAAAACTGGATTAACTAGTGGTGGATTAGATAGAAAAAAACAAGTTGAATTAGACACTGTAGCTGCTTCAATTAATCAAGCTAATTTTAATAGAGTAGTAGCTACACAAGATTATGCTAACGTTGTAAAACAAGCAAATCTTTCATTGGATTCTCAATTGAAAACTAGTGATTTAAAATTTGATGCTCAATATGGTACTAAATTACAAAATATAGAAAATAAAAAATCTGCAGCAGAATTGGATTTAATAGGTAATAAGTTAGATGTATATACACAATGGAAAACAGGAGTTTATGGTGATTTAGGGAGACTTGTTCAAACAGGAGTAGCTACAGCTGGATTAGATGCGTGGGATGTTGATATTATTGAGTCTGATAAATATTCTGCATTAACTGATTCTCAAAAAGAAGAATATGAATTATTTGATGCACCAGTTGGGGATACACTTACAGACACAATTTATGTACGTATGGGTGAAAATGCTAAAGGTGCATATGAAGAATATCAGGCATGGATGGATGGTGGATTTGAAGAGTGGAAAAAGGAAAATGCTGATTTATATGAATCATATTTAGAAGGTGAATATAGGATTGGAGAACAAAGAGCGGGTTATGCAGAGCTAGATGATACAGATAGATGGTGGACTGGTGAGAGTGGTGATACAATTGAAGGTAGAACAAGTAATATAATAATGGCAGGATATGTAGGAGACCCAGAGAGAGAAGGGGCAGCGATAGGAGACTCTCCAGTAAATTATAGTGATACAATGAGTCAATTATATGCAGATTATGAAACAGCTGAAGCTGATTATGATTATTATGCAGCAGAAGAACTTGCGGATTATAATGATCCAAATCGTGCAGTTACAGTTGCAACTATAGACAGTAAAATGGATGCTAGTTTACAGATGCAGGATATTGAAGATAAAATAGCTTATATGGAAGATAGTTTAATGAATCATATATTCTTAGAGCAAATTGGAACAGCTTATCAAGATCCAAGATTATTTGGTGAGGAGGGTATTGAGGATGGATTGGGCAAACAGTATAATCCTGATACAGGCGACTTTACAGGTATAAGAACTAGTTTTAATATCCCTATATTTAATCGTACAACAGGATGGTATTTTGGTGATAATGCTTATTCGGGATGGCATGGTTATAGACGTCTGCCATCTGAATTTCCAGTGCCGCCGCGCTCCAGATACTCAGATATAAGATTGAAAGAAAACATAGAATTTATAGGAGTATCAAACTCTGGTATTAATATGTATGAATATGAGTATAAAGATAAATCTTATGGCAAGGGTAGATATAGAGGAGTGATGGCTCATGAAGTTCCTTTAGCATCTTTTGTTGGTGAAGATGGTTATTTATTGGTAGATTATAATAAAATAGATATAAAACATGAAAAGGTAGGAGACTAGTATAATGGCCGAAAGTTATAAATATCAACCATTTTATAAAGATTTATCAGGTCCAGAGCCTACATCTCGTATGGATGTTACTATTAATAAAATATTGAATAAACTATCTGAATATGTACAAATTGAAGATGCTAAAAAGGATAGAATGGCATTAAATGTTTTAGAGAATGTAGTACGGCAATCTAGTGATTATAACTCTGATGATCAATTTGAATCAGCTTTTAAGTCTTTAGAGGCTATTAGTGATCAACTTACTGATCCTGTAAGTACTGCATTAATAGATACTCATTTTAATCATTTAAAAAGAGAACATAAAAATTATACAGCTGATACAGCTATATCTGAGATGATGATAGAGAATAAAAATAGATTAACTAATATGACTGAATTAAATATTACTGGTGGTACTGGCGCTATTATGGCATCTTTAGATACTATTGCACAAGAATTTAAAGGAGATGCAAGTGCAAATATACAAGCATCATTAGATAAACATATAGAAGATGTTGGTCTTGGATTATATATAGTTCAATTATTAGATTTGTATGATGCTGGTGTAGATGATGAGAATTGGGATTTTGAGAAGGATCAACTAAAAGCTCAACATGCTGCAGATGCATTTAGACGAGGTGATTTTAAGCGTGCTCAAAGATTATTAGAAGATCTTCAATTTGATGAACATGACGAGAAATGGGATTATGCTGCTGATTCATATGATAGAAATAAACGTGAATATAATATATTAGTAGGTACTGGTATGAGAGATAAAAAACATGGAGGTTATTTAACTGGTGAAACTAGAGAGACAGGATTGTTTCCGACTATAACAAAAGAAGTTGTTGTTGGTAGTGATAAATTAGATGCAATAAGTATAAATACTGAGCGTAAAAAATGGAATGATAAAATCGTTTCTAATCTCTTAAGAAGTGATATTGAATTACATACAGAGATTGACAAAAAATTAAGATCTGGTAGGAGTGTTAGTGAAATTTATGACTTTATTTTATCAGACAAAGGTGCTGGTGCAAATGCCCATTATCATCAAGTAATTGAATGGATTGCTGGTAATAATAAGTTTGTTCAAGATCCTGGTTGGACAATAGAAGGTAAAGTAAGACGTGCACCAGGTTCTAATCATTATCTAGCGCAAGTATTTTATAAACAATTAATTATCCATCAGGATCTATTTGAACAATCTAAAAAACTTGGAGCATATTCTGAAACTGGTGGGTTGATTCTTGACTAATGTCTCGAAAGTATAATATAGATGAATTAGCTAAACGAATGAGAGATCAGTTTGGTAATGACGATACCAAAGCTCATCATTTTTTCCACGAAGATGGAACTAAAAAAAGCAATTCAGAACTAGTTGGTTCTTGGATTAATGAAAATCCCGCAACAGCAAATTATCTCAATGTCCCTCCCCCTCAATCTAACCCAAATGGTGAATTATTAAATAAACCAGCCACAGATTATAGTGCTTATACTTCTAGTAGGCCTACCGAAGCGGCTGGTTGGTTAAAAGGATTATATTTTCAAATACAACGAGCTGCAATAAAGTTTCCCGAAACGCTCACAGGAATAATTACTGGAATATTAGATCCTGTTTCTAAATATCAATCAACACAGAAAGAGATAGCTGAGATAGATAAAAGACTAGCTGAAGGTGGTCGAATGAAAGGTCTCTTTGGAATAGAACTAGGCTTTCAAAAGGACACTCCTCATGATCAAGATAGATTACGAAAAAAACATTCTGAATTAGTGGCTTTTAGTGGTATTTTAAAAGATATTGCTAATGGCGCTGGTTGGGGTGAACATGATTTAAATAATAAAGAAGGCATATTTAGTGGTAATGATTCTTTTATAAGTAAAGAAACACAGCATAAAGTGGAACATAATTTACAATCTGTTTTAGCTTGGATTACAAGAGGTTCAGCTGATGACGAAGGTAGACGTAAAAGCGGCTCTATGGAAATGACTCAGGTATTTAAACAATGGAGCGATAAAGTTATTGAAAATTGGGTTCAAAATGATTCAGAAATTCAAGGATGGGTAAATTGGGAGCGAAGTGGAGCTGGTAGTGTTAATAGTTTTAAGGATTTAACTAAACCTGATTTAGTTGCAAAAGGAATGATTGATTTAGGATCTAGTATGATTACAATGTTTGCTGGTGGTGGTATAGCAGGTGGATTGAAAGCTTTAACAACAACTGGTAGTAGAATGGCTGCATTTTCAAGAGGTATGGGATGGGGTACGTCTGCTTCTATGATTCTTTTAGAAGGTGGTCAAGTTCAAGAAGAGGTTTTAAATTATTTAATGCATGAATATGAATGGGTTGATGATAATGGTGTAAAACAAAAAGGAATACCATTTGAACAAGCTTTACCTCATGCTGGATATATTGCTGCAATGGCTGGTACTGTAAATGGTGTCATTGAAAAAATGCAATTAGATCGTTTTGCTCGATTATTTGGAGTCACGAGAGGAGTTAGAAAAACTCAATCGAGTAATTTGGCAAAGTGGTTTATGAAGACTTATTATCCAAAAGGATATGCAGGTGTTGTAACAGATTTGGCTCTAATAATTCCTAAACTTGGTGGTAGAGTTATAGCTGAAGGATTAACAGAGGGTTATCAAGAGACAATTTCTTATCTTGCTACAGAAGCATACAGGAATGGATATGATATGAATAGTGCTTTTGGAATAGATGAAATTTTACGACAAGTTGGACTTACAGCTAATGAAATTGGTTTTATAGGATTAGTTAATCCATATTTATCTCCAGTTGAACATGTACAAACTGCTGCTTATACTGGTACGGCAGGTTTTTTCGGTGGTGGTCTGGTAAATGTACCTATTGCTGCTGTAAAGCAAAGATTAGGTTATGAGCAAGATGTATTTCAGTCTGCATATTGGGATGATTCAGTAGATGGAAAAAATATAAAGATTGAAGTTAGTGATAGATTCGTTATTACGACTAATGAGGATGGTGGGAAAAATTATAGAGCTTTCAATACGTCAGAAGAAGCTGAAGAACATGCCAATAAATTTCGTGATGGAACAGAACGTTGGGATTTGAATATAGCAGGTGTTGATGAAATCAATAATGGAGTTGATTATGTTAATACTATTCTTAAGCAACTTTTTCAAGACCCAAATCATCAGAGTCCAGAAAACATAATACAACAATTTACAGGGGATCCTAAAGAATATACAGTATTACAGAAGTTAATTTCTAGACATGCTAGAGGTGGTAAAAAATCTTATCAGGATATGGGAGGTAGGATTGCTGATTTAATTTTAAATAAAGATAAAGGAGTTAGTCTTGTTGGTGCTGATATTTTTGATGTATTAAGAGAACAAGCTAATGGTGATACTGAAAAATTAAAGAGAATTGATATTCTTGAACAATTGGCTATTAATGAAATTAAAAGACGTACCAAAAGTAATATCAAAGGTAAAGCAAATAAAGAAGGAAAAAATCCAGAAATTGTTGATCAACAAATTGATGATGCTGTAGATCAACATATTGGAAATTTAGATAATTTAGATATTCTTGAACAAGCTGCTGATAAAAAATTAGGAAATGTAAT
>Ga0114900_1002133_pt1 | contig 11310 bp, 14 predicted proteins | sample MalvireepMed_231_FD_89685 | JGI IMG/M metagenome (GOLD analysis project Ga0114900, IMG submission 89685) | Marine viral communities from the Global Malaspina Expedition - Malaspina viral metaG DeepMed_231 | ecosystem: Environmental > Aquatic > Marine > Oceanic | place: Mediterranean Sea...
ATCTTTTTATGGTGTTAGGATTTTCTCTTAAAAATTCTATTGCTTTTTTAAGATTTTTTTCATTTATTTCTGCTTCATCTACGAAATCATTAGAATCTATTATTGTACTACCATCAGTTGATTGCTGCTTTAATAATTGGTTTTTTTGTTCATTTGTTAACTGTCCTTCGCCAAAACTTATATCTTTATATTTTGTATTATCTTCTTCAGTAGCTACAAATGGTAACATTAATCCACGAGAATCAAATATATAATTAGGATTTCCAGGACTAAATAATTCATCTTCTGTAAAACCTTCCTTTAATTTTTGATTCAAAATTTTTCTAAGTTGTGCACTTTTAACTGACATAATTCTATCTATAACAGCTTCGTCAATTAAATTTCCTAAATTTGAACCTATAAAATATGATTCCTGATCGGATACTTCTTTATCAAATCTTATATTAGCAACACCTACTGGTGTTTTTTTTAATTTTTCCTCAAACATTTCGTACTGAGTCATATCAATACCACTAGGTCCTTGCATCCCAAGTCTTTCTAGGATACTATATCCCACTTTAGATTCATCTATATTTTTAGTCTTTTTATCATCTATATCGATACCAGGTAATATGTATTTTTCAAATCTAGAATTAAGACCACCAGGTTTTCCTGCGTTTTCTATTAAGTTATCTGTTATTACAAGTGCACCAAACGCTGTTAAATCATTTGTTCCGTTTTTTAATATTTTTTTAGCTGTTTCTTCTAATTGTTTGTACATTTTTGGACCATCTACGTTGCCATCTTGGTGAAAAAACACTTTTAATTTTTCAATATCTTTTTGGAAGTTAGGATTCTTTATAGCATTTCTTATAAGTTTATCAGCTTCAACCATTTTTTTATCATTTTGAGTTCCAAAAAATATTTTTTCTTCTGCAATTTGTTTTGTCTTTAATTCAATCATTCTTGTTATTAAAGCATTACGATAACTTTTAGCTTTTAATACTGGTTCTTCTTCTGACATTAAATTGCCAAATTGTAAACCAAAAAGTTTTGTTAATTTAGGATTTTTTAAATTTGTTAAAATGTTGTCATAATCTATTCTGCCAGTAATTTCATTTCTAGCACCTTCTATAAGTAGTTGTTCAAATGTTTCTAGTGTTGCATTAGTTTTTGCTTCTTCAAGATTAAAATCTTTTATTTTATAATTAATAGCATATCCTTGCATATTTGCTAAATGTCCATTTTCTCCTAGTATTAAATTTTCTAAAACTGATACTTTTGCTTCACCACTGTATTTAGAAAGTTTATTTTTAATATATGTAGGAGAATTTGTAACTGCTTGATTTGCTTTTACACCTAAAAATGTATCTTTAACTTTGAAAAAATCTTTTCTACCATTATTTAGAACAGTATGAATATTAGAAAAAGGTATCGAGCAGCTCCTGGATCTGTTTTTTGCAAATTTCTTAACAATTTAAACTCTGATGCTGCGTGTTTATTAAATGTATTGTTTAATTGTTGTTCAGTAAGGAAAGCTGCATTAGGATTATTTTTAAGTTCATCAACTAATTTTTGTACCCTAGTTGCTGCTAAAGCAGTTTCGTCTTGTACTTTTAGATTGACTCTTAAATTTTCTGTTTTTTCATCTTTAAGTATTTTATTTTGAATATTAGAATCAATTACATTTGTTAGTTTTTCAAAAGGCAATCTATTACCTTGGGCAATGCCTAAATAATTTGTTGGGCCAATAAGAGTTTCAGTTCTGTTTTTTCTAAGAGGTTTCATAACCATTAGTAATAACTCCTAGGCGAATATTTGTTAAAAAATTTATTAAATTCGTAGTCATATGTTTGCCCACCAGGTCCTGGACCTGTTCCTGGTTTTAAAAAAGTTGAAGGTGTAGGTAAATTGTTTGGTTTAGCACCAGGTGTTGGACTTTTAAAAGCATAATAACTCATTGCAGCACCTTGTATTAAATTAACACCTCTATTAAAACTTTCTTTTGCTAAAGCTCCTGCTAGTCTAAAATCAATTTGGTTTAAATCATTTGTTAATCGTGAATTTATAACATTAAATTCATCTTCAACGTCATTTATTGTATTATTTATTTCTAACAAAGGAGAATCTTGATTCATTGCAACCCCTCTTGCTCCTTGTGCTGCTCTTTGTTCACTCATAAATAATTGTGCTCGTTCTGCAGCAATTATATTTTCTTGCATCTTCTGGTTAATTCTTGTATTTTTATCTGCTTTTGCAGCAGCTCGGAGTTGTCTACTTTGATTTAAAGAACCCATAAAAGAAACTGCTGTTGATGCTACTGCTGCTGCTGCTAACCAAAATGCCATATTTAATCACTCGTTACTAATGTGCCTGTTACAGACAAGACAGTCATAGGTAAAGGTTGTGTTTGTTTAATAGTAATTTGACCTTCCCTGTTCCATCCTAAATTAGAAACTCTTTTATCTCCTGTAAATGCTGGTATTGGTTCACCCATATTGTTAGCCGAACTTCTAAAAGGAAGTTGGTCGCCATTTATAGTTGCACCAACACTTTCATGTAATCTAACTATAACTTCATTATACCTTTTTTTAGACCCTTGTGCAGTACCCACTTGTGAACCTGCTTCTACTCTTAATGTTTTTAATGTAGATTCGTATCCTAATCCTACTTCTATTGTTTTAGCTGCAAACGTGCTTGGCAAACTAACTGTTACTGCTCCACTTGTTACTTTTTGTTTTGGGTATACAGCATCATCTATTAAAACTTGTACTGTTTCACCTTCTAAATGATCAAGACTTGTAACTGTAGTGCTAGAACCTGTTACTGTTCCTGACAAAGCAGAATCTTGGTTTAACGTGCTGTCAAGGTATTCAACGTATTGTACAGTTGCACCATTAATAATTCTTTCTACAATTACCCATACTTGATGTTCTGTTGCTTCAGATATTGACGTTACTGATTTTACTTTTGCTTGACTTTCATTTACCTTAGCTAATCTAATAACATCTTGACTTGTTACAGTTAAATACCCAGTAGATTCTGGTGTTGTTTCTGACACAGTTACAACATTAGAAGCTACTGTAGCTGTAAAATCTGCATGACCATTTATAGCATTTTTTAAATTAGTACCAGAAGTATTGTTACTTGTTTCTGTTTTAAATTCATTTGTACCTGCTGTACCTGTAGTAGATGTAAATGTAACTTCTGTACCATCTCGTTTTGCAAATGTAAGTTTAGTACCAGATTGTATGTTTGCATAATCTGTAAGTGTAATTGTGCAGTTTACTGCTTTACCACCTATAATATGTTTATGCCAACCTAATACTTCTTGTTCTTTTAAATAAGTCATACCTAATAATGTTCCATCATCTCTTACTGCCCAATATATTTGGTCTGGTTCTTGTGCCCAAGTTACATCTACAATTCCTGTATCTGTTATATGTTCAGCAAGTAATGTTAGATCTGGTGAAATGTATGTATCATCTGCAAACCTAAATTCAAATGATCTTATTTTCTTTCTTTGTTTTTGCACAAATAATACATCACCACCTATTTGTATAGGTTCAGTTGTATGTGATCCATAAGTAGTTTGTTGTGTAATGTTTACATTATCTGGTTTTAGTGGTTCTCCTAAAGGTCGTCCAACTTTAAATTCACCACCTGCTGTTCCTACGATTAAATCTTTAGCTGGTGATAAAAATCTAATAACATTTACTTTGTTTGTTGCAATAGTATATATAAAAGCATCTGCTGCACTTGAATCGCCTACGTCAAAATTGTCAAACAAACCAGACTGTGATGCCCATATAGTTTGTGGATATGATGTTGATCCTCCGTAAAATAACCTTTGCTCATAAAATGTAACAGTAGATGGGAATTTAGTTGTATTTGAAAATGTACCAAGTTGCCATCCAACTGTTGCGTCTGTATTTGCAAATGCTTTTGTTATAGTACAAACAACAACTGTTGTATTAGTTCTTGCAGTAATTTTAGCTTCACCACTATTAAATTTTAAAATTCGTCCAACATCTGTAGTCTGAAAACCATCTCCATCATTAATACCTGTTGTTGCTGATGCAGTTATATTTACACCTGTGGCAACAGCAGAAGATGCTGGTGTCAATGTTGTTGTAGTTGTATTTGCATCTAAATACGGACCAGTTGCTGCAAAATCTACATCTGCAAGTGTCCAAGTAGTATGAGCCGTTCTCGATAATTTTTCTGGTTCATGTTCAGGATGCACTATATACATTACATCTGCTGATTGTGCAAATCTTAAATCAAAAACTTGTGCTGCTGTGTATGGAGTAGCAATTTCATAAACTTTTTGTGCATCACCATTTGAACTATATGTTGTATAACTACTTGAATTTACACCAGATAATTCAAATGTATTTGTTGTTTTATTTGCCACAGTATATCTTCTTCCGTTTACTTCTGTCATACCAACAACATTATTAATCCATACATGGTCGCCATCGGCATATCCATGTGAAGTTGCTGTTACTACTGCTGGGTTTGCTTTTGTAATAGCTGATATAGTTTTATCAGCTTCTACTATTTGTCCATTATCTTTATAAAATCTTATATATAAATTTCCAAACTCTAAAACATATGCTTGTTCTACATTAAATTCAAAAGGTATTAATCTTGTTACTGCTGAAGAATCTTTTACTTCTGTTACAAACCTAGTGCCACCTCTTCTTGTTGCTCCACCTTGTGGAAACACAGTCATATTTTCTAAGGTTTCTACAGAATTTTTATAAGCTGACAAATCAACTTGTCCAATAAGTCGTGGACTTATTTCACCACGAGTAAAGTTAGTTTGTATAGGATGTACTCTAGCCATTAAAAACCTTTTCTAAAATCTGTAAATGTATCTGAAACAAGGTCATCAATAAACCCTTCTTGTCCATCAACACTTCGTGCTTCAGAAAGTTTTTTTGTATAAAGTAAATACATTTGTTCCTGTACTTTTAGACTTCCAGTTATTGCATAAGCTAAATTTGTTGCAAGTTTAGCTGTTAGCAAGTCTACAAATAAAGGATCAAATAATGTTGTATTAGTTATTCTAGCAATATAAAGTATTTTTGCTGTTCCTTCGTCTGTTAATAACACTCTACCTTCAGTTGCTAAATTTTCTATTTTAAATATGTAGTCTTGATATTCCATTTCCAAGACCCTTAAGCAGTATGGATCTGTAGGCAATGCATATTGATAAGAAAATCCATAAGCAGGTGTTGTTGACAATTGTGCAAGTGTTGCTCTAGTTATTGCAAAATTCCAAGGGTGTGATCTTAAACAAGAATCTCTTGATGATTCATAAAAACTATTACAAAGTCGTGCTCTTTCTGTGTCATCAGTAAGGGATGTAATAGGGTCATCTCCTAGTTTTCTAAGTGCGTTTGAACATATTGAAACTTCAGTTGCCATTTTTATCCTTTAGAGGGTAGCCGAAACTACCCCCTTTGTTGTCGTACTAGTCTACGATATAGGTAATTACACCTACTAAATCGTCATCGTCTGCTAAAGCACCAATAGCTTTTGCTACGATAGCAACTCCAGCTTTACTTTCAAATGTATAGTTTCCACCAAGCAGTTTACCTGCTGCTGTGTTTCCTTCCATTGTAAAATAACCTACTGTGTCAACATCTAAACCATCTACTAGACCATCTGGGTCAGCAGTTACTGCTGTTCCATCTAAATCGTTGTAAGCTGCCCATCCGATATCCATTGTTTGTGAACTTGCTGTCCAGTTACAATAGAATCTTGATAAGCCACCTAATAGTTTAACTTTACCTGCAGGAAGTTTCCCAAGGGTAACAGTTGAACCTGCGTCACCAACTCCACTTTGATTATGTGTAAACTGTAATGTTCTTAGTTTACCTTTATCAGCAACAGCATTTGCTGTTACTACAGGAGTGGCTATTGCATTTGTGTATTCTGTACTATTTTGTGTTGTTACGGCCATGTTAATGTCCTCCTTGTTTTAAATTTTATTCCGTACAGGCAATTTCTACCATTTTTTCTTCTTCGATACGAGTTGCACCGACTGTCATTGATAAAAATACTTGTGTTGCGTAATTTTTATCAGCTCTTTCGGAAATTTTAGTTGAAATATCTGCTCCAACTGCAAGTCCTATTGCTGATTTACAAAATGCTAATACTTGTCTGTTTCCATCACTATCTGTACCTAATCTTTGTGTACGGATAAATTTGAATCCTAGATAAGTGTCGATTTCGCCTTGTGCTAATGCTTTTACTGTAGAGTAATCAGCAGATGTAACTTGTTCTACGTTCAATAGGTCTGTAATTTGACCTGCTGTACATACAATAAATCTTTCTTCTTCTGGGTCTACATCACTTGCATCAATAATCTCTTTAGCAGATAGTAGTTTTGCAAGGTTTAACCCTGTACTACCATGTACTACTTTATTTCCTGATGGAAGTGTTACTGATGTACCACCAGCTACTCCACCATAAGATGTTCCTGTAGCTGCTGTAATAATAGCATCATCCATTGCTCTACCCATAGCCCAAGCACCTGCTTGTGCATATTCGGATTGAGGAGAAATAAGCATTCTTACTTTATCTTCGTTATCAATTAAGTCTGCCCAGTCATAATCATCCAATGACACTTTACGTCTGGAATGTGGTGTATCCATACGAGGAGTATCAGAGTGACGAGACGTTCTTAATTGTGCTGCAACAGAGCCAATTCTTTCAAAGAAATGTGCTTTACCAGTTACTGTTTCTGTTCTAACGGCATCTCTAAGTCTTGAACCTTTCTGTTGAGCCAAATGAAATACGTTGCTTTTATACTGTTCAACAAAAGCTGTTGTAATTTGTATTGACATAATTCAGTCCTCCTTAAAATAAATTTTTAAATCGGTCTTTATCCTTAACGGGAAACCTATGTTTTATAGCCACATACGGCTAACCGATTCGTTATCCTAAAAGGGCGAACTTGGTACGCAAATTATATCATAAAAAATTAACTATTGCCAAATGCTTTTTCATGTAATTGTCGCATTTTTTCAACAGTTGCTAAATGATCTTTATGACTAGCATCAAAATATGGACCTTTAGTGTCAGTCATTATTTGCTCTATTTCTTGTTTAGCATCTAATGGTGATACACTTAATTTATTATTTTGTGTATTTTTAGCCATTTCTTCAGTAACTTCTCCACCAAGTCTAGCAAATAATTTTACTATAGCAGGATCATTTCCTGCTGGTCCATTTAGTAATTGTTTTAAATCATCATCACCATAAACGTCAATAGCTCTTTGTGCAGCTCTAAGGTTTTTGTCGTAATCAAAACCCCATTCTTGTTTCAAAGATTGTTCTACTTGTTCACGATTTACTGATAATTCAGATTGTTCCATTTCAGCAGCATTATTCATTTCATTAACTTGATAATCAATTAATGCTTTTACTTGATCATTGTTTAAACCAATTTGATGTGCAACATTTTTAAACTCATTTACAGATGGTTCTGCAAAATATGGTTTATGAGTTTCTGGTATTTCAAACTCATAGTTAGCAGGATCATCTGGTCTACCCAGTTTATTGTAAAGTTCTGCTTTCTCCTCATCGTTTTTAGGTAATGGTATTCTATTACCTATCATTTTTTGTTGATGAACTACAGTCTTTGCTAATGATTCTACATCATTTAGATTTTGCAAAGTTGGTTCATTTCTTAATTCTTCTGGCAAAGATGATTTCCAATCAGTTTGTGTTTGATTATCACTTATGCCAGACCCTAATACAGATTCTGAATTTTGTTCTGTAACGGGGTTATCTGCCACTTCTGTGGTCGTTTGTTCGTCAGCCATTTGTTTTATCCTCCTTTAAAAGATTAATTATTCTGACTATTACTGCTCTTTGCCCTTCTTTAAAAGCAGTCTCATAAGGATCTTTACTAAAAGAACTCCTATGATAATAAGCTGATGTTAAATCAGCTAAAACTCTTTCTCCTTCTTTGGAGCTAAATGTTATAAAATAATCTATTTTTTGTCGCTTTAATTCTTCATCTGAAGTTTTATCCTTCATTAGCAACCTCGGAATCTATTGCTGCACCTTCTTCTTCTACAGCTTGACCAACTTGTTCTAATACATCTTGTGTTTCTGCACCTGACATATCTTTTAATGCTGAACCTTGTTTTGCTGCTATTTCAGCTTGTTGTTGTTGCATCATTATTTCTTGTTGCATTTGTTGTTGCATTGCTCTTTGTTCTCTAAGTTCATCTACTTCTTCTCTACCTCTTAATATAGATTTAGGCACTCCAAGTAATTGTGCCCTTGCTCTTATTGCTTCATCATGATTTACAATATCCATTATTGCTGGGTCAAGTTGTCCTATTTGCATAGCTAGTTGATAAAGTCTTTCAACAGCTACTGCTTCTTCCATTCGTTGTGATCTTGCAAGTGGTCCAACATATTCAATATCAATTAATTGTCCTTCAAGAATATCGGGTGTAGGTAAAAATGCTTCTGCTCTATTCATAATTCCAAACACTCTTTCTATAAGTGGGTTTAAAAATTCTGATTGAAATCTACCAAGTGTAGGTCCAAGCAGTCTTTGCATAAGTTCATATCTTACTTGTACTTCTGTAGCAGTCATTTGTGGACCTTCTTGTAATTGTAACTGGTCAGAGTAATATGCTTGACGTATTGCTGTTCTTAATTGGTTTTCTTTTAAATCTGTTATTTGCCAGTTAGCACCTATCTGTAAAGGTCTTACAGCAGCATCACTTCTTACAACAGTTATACCACCTGGTGTCATTCTTACTTTTCCTATAACACCATCGTCTTGTACTAATAATGGTGGATCAATAGATTTTGCCCATGCTTTAAGTCCTATTTCTACTGCTTTGTTAAGTGTTTTAATATCTGGTAATGCATTGTAAGATGGTGAACGACCATATATTTCGCCTGTTGCTTTTGACCATCTAGGTACAAGGTAAGGAAACTCGTTGTATCCTCCTACTCGTACAATCATTTTATCTTCTTCACATACATGACATGAATGAAATGGTAACTTAGTATTAGATTTACCCATTGCTCTTTCGTAATCTTCAGTAGGTTCAACTGCATGAATAAAATTAAATTCTTTATCTGGTTTATCTGCAGCAGCTTGTAATACTTTTTCACCAAGATTATCTTTGCCAAATTCTTGCACAGCTTGTCTTGCAGATAATTTATATTTTCGATATAAAGTATCTACATACCCTGAAATATTTTCTTGTATATAATATTCAGAAATATGCATAGCTTTAAAGTGTATTTGATCAGTAGCAAATCCTTTGTTGCCTTCTTCAATAAACAAACAACCTGTTCCCATAGCAACTAAATCAAGATAAAGTTCGTGTACTTCTGAATTAAAATTAGTTTGATTAAACAAATCATACATACGTTTTGCAGAATCTTCTAACCAGAGCTGCACGTCTCTATCTAAATTTATTTCAGTTTCTCTTATTTTGATATGAAACCATTGTAGCGATGGTGATGTCAAAGTACCTTGCATAGTTGCAGCTAATAAAGTAGTAGATGTCATAGCTGTTGAATCAAATAATATTTCTGTTCTTTGGTCACCTTTTGTTCTAGTAAAAGTAACATCAGCTTTTCTTGGCATTACATAATCAAGTATTTCTTGCCAATGATCTTCCCATGTACCTCTAGTGCTAGACATAGAGTTTAGTCTTTTTTTAAAATAATTAAATTTTTCCATTACAACCCACCTAACAAGGTACGACCTGTTTCAGCTTCATCTGTAACACCTTGGCCACCTGTAAGTATAGTAGAACTCATACCCATTCTACCAGAAGATAAAAGTCGTTGCTTTTCTTTTTCTAATTTTGCTTGAGCAGCAGCTTCACGATCTCTTAAACTTGTATCAATAGGTGGTGGTTTTGGCATTTTAGGTGCAAATATACTTCCTAAGAAACCCATATACACTCCTCTCTTTGCATTCCGTATATTATAACATCATGCAATTGATTTTCTTTTTTTAAATAATTTTTTAATAATCCTTCTTGTTTAAAACCAACACCTTCTATTAATTTTTTACTTCTTAATTTGTTAGGCAAACAAATTGTAGTTACTCTTTGACAATTAACTTGATTAAAAATGTAATCAAACATTAATTTTATATATCTTCTTTGAACTGCTTTTGGTGTATCTGCAGCAATATGAACATAGATATTATTACCATCATAATTACAAAACAATATTGCACCTACAATATTATTTTTTTCATCTACAAAACCTATAATTTCATAATCATCTGTTTCAATATCTGCTCTAGGCGATATCCAATCATAAAATTCTTGTTTTTTAGACTCATCAAATACTGGTTTTATCATTATGATCCTAATAAAGTTCTCGATGTTTTAGCTTGTTCAGTAATTCCAGTTGCTCCACCTAACAAAGTAGATGATGCACCATATGCTGACCCTAACCTTGCAGAAGTTTGTTGTGCTGTTGTTTTAGCAACTTCTTTAGGTTTTTCAATAATTTGTGCAGGTTTTTTCTTTTTAACACTTTTTGTTACACCTTTAAAAATACTTGTAAAAACTCTTGCTACTCCACCCATTATTTTTTCCTCTTTTTAGGAAAACCAGCTTTCATATTTGCATATGCTTTTGAGGATATAGTAGATTTAGATTTAGGTCTACTTGTACCTGCTTTCTTCCTTTTATTTATATTTGCGTATAATCCAGGTTTTTTCTTCATTTCTTTTTCTTCGCTTTCATAATTTTACTTTTAAGTGTAGCTGGTAATTTTTTTTGACCTGCTGTAAGTTTACCTTTTTCTGGTGGTCTACCTTTTTTACTTCCGTATGTTCCTTTACCCATTGGCATATTGCACATCTCCTATGACTTTTTATTATTAGCAGCAAAACTTCTAGCTGCTGCTACACTCCCAAATCCCCATTGTCTTAAAGCTAATGCTTTTCTTGTTGGCCTACCCTTCCTATCTTTCATAGGTCCTTTCATTCCAGCAAATCTTGCAGCGAAACTAACACGTCTAGGGTTCTTCCCTTTGCTTACTGGTGGTTTTAAATTAGCACCTTCTGTTCTTTTAAAATGTGCTCTGCCAGCAGCAGTTAAGCCACCTGTTTTGCTTTTATGTACTTTTCTCATTTTTTCTTTTTCTTTTTAAAAGCAGTTTTAGCTGATTGTTTTAATGCTTTATCAGTAACAGTGCCTTTGCCCGGTCTACTCTTTCCCTTTTTTTTAGCTTGATTTATATTATAATATAAACCTTTTTTAGCAATTCTGCCATCTTTAGTTCTGTGATATCCTTTTTTCATATTACCTCATTC
>Ga0114900_1002141_pt1 | contig 11290 bp, 5 predicted proteins | sample MalvireepMed_231_FD_89685 | JGI IMG/M metagenome (GOLD analysis project Ga0114900, IMG submission 89685) | Marine viral communities from the Global Malaspina Expedition - Malaspina viral metaG DeepMed_231 | ecosystem: Environmental > Aquatic > Marine > Oceanic | place: Mediterranean Sea...
ACTGGATGAACACGCCCAGGCTGTCAGTGCCTCCGAGATCGAAGTGGCGCTACAGATGGGCGAGCGCTCGAAGGAGGCCTTCCTTGAGGATTTGCGGGCCTCGTTCACAAGCGTTCCCGGCATGAACATCACGATCGGTCAGCCCATCTCGCACCGGATCGATCATATGCTGTCGGGGACCCGCGCAAACATTGCGGTGAAGCTCTTTGGCGAAGACCTCTACGAATTGCGCCGTCAGGCGGAGGACATACGGGCTTCCATGGAAGGCATTACCGGTGTGGTCGATCTCTCTGTCGAACAGCAGGCGGACGTGCCGACGCTGACGGTTGATTTCCAGCGTCAGGTGATTGGTCAGTATGGCCTGACGACTGGCGAAGTCGCCGAAATGATCGAGGCAGCCTTTGCCGGGGCCGAGGTAAGCCGAGTGCTGGAAGGAAGCGCGGCTTTTGATCTCGTCGTACGTTATGACCAGAACGCCAAGGCGAGCCTTGATGCTGTGCGTGAAACTCGCTTCGTCACGCCGACAGGAGCGGAAGTCCCGCTCAAGGCGCTTGCCGAGATCCGTCGGGACCGCGGACCGAACACGATCAGCCGGGAGAATGGGGCGCGCAAGATCGTCATCATGGCCAATGTAGCCGGCCGCGACTTGTTAAGTACGGTCAATGATATCCGCGACAATATCGAGACCGGCGTCGACCTGCCGTCCGGCTATTATGTCGAATATGGCGGCCAGTTCGAAAGCGCCAACGCCGCGACCAACCGGCTGACCATACTTTCGATTGCCGTCGTGATCGGTGTGTTTGTCCTGCTCTATATGGCGTTCAACTCCGCCCGCGACGCGACACTCGTCATGGTGAACCTGCCACTCGCCCTGATCGGGGGCGTAGGCGGGGTCTACCTGTCAGGGGGTGTCCTGTCAGTCGCCTCGATCATTGGCTTCATAACGCTTTTCGGTATCGCGACCCGCAATGGCGTGATGATGGTTGCGCATATCCGCCATCTGGTCGATTCTGGTGAAACACCAGACTTCTTGTCCGCGGTGCGGCAGGGGGCAATGGAACGGCTTGTCCCGATCCTCATGACAGCGCTTGCCACGGCGCTTGCGCTCGTGCCGCTGGCACTGCGCGCCGGCGAGCCGGGCAGTGAAATCCAGTCGCCCATGGCGATGGTGATCCTGTGCGGTCTGACGACGTCCACCATCCTCAACATGATAGTTCTGCCAGCGCTCTATGCCCGTTTCGGCGAACGCCACGCGCGGCATGGGCCGGTTGACGAAGATGCCGCCGTTCCACAGCCCGCCGAGTAAAAAATGCAACCGCTCATAGCACACGTCTGGAGATACTCATGAAACGCACAATCCCTTCCCGCCATGCCCTTCTGGCCTCATTCGGCCTGTTCGCGCTTGTTGCGGCCGGTTGTTCGCAAGGTTCGGCGTCTGATGACGATCACGGCCATGCGCATGAGGGCGAGGATGCGCATGAGCATGGCGGCGAGGATCATGCCGATGACCATCCGCATGAAGGAGAGAGTGAGCACGCGCATGAGGGTGACGATCATGGTCATGAACACGGTGCCGGTGAGGGGGACCATCAGCATGCCGCTGGCACGGGAGAGCCGACCCTCGGTTTCTCGCTGACCGAGATGCCCACGGCTGGTGAACCTGTAACCGTGTCGTTGATCCTCAACGGCCCGGACGGAGAGGCTGTGACTGCTGACGATATCGCCTCCACACATGGCGAAAAATTGCATGTGATGGTTGTTGATGAAGGGCTTGAGGATTTCATCCGCCTGCATCCTGACGCTGGACCTGACGGATTTTTCGAGGTCACCTTCACGCCTAATTATCCACGCACCTACCGGGTCTGGACCCATTATGCGCTTGCTGGAGGGGAGGCTGCGCACAGCCATGAAGAGGATGAAGATCACCATCATGACGAGGCAACCGCTTCCGAAAGCGAGGTCATGCTGTCGGACGCTTTGATCGTGGGGGAAGAGAGTGCGCCACCTCTGCCTGCGGGTAACGTCCTCACAGCCAGCGTCGATGGTCTGCGGTACGAATTGGCTCTGGCGAAAGAGGTTACAGTTGGCGAGCCCGTGAACCTCACCGTCACGGTGTCTGGTGCCGACCGCGCGCCTTTCGAGGGGCTTGAGCCGCTGATGGGCGCTTATGGTCATCTGGTCGGCTTTAGCCAGGGTGCCACATCCATGGTGCAGGCTTACTCGACAGGTGATCACCCGCACGGGGACACATCCAGGGGCGGCCCCGAGCTTCGATTTGAAACGACATTCGAAGAAGCTGGCCCACACCGCCTGTTCCTGCAGACAAAGGCAGATGGAGAAGAGCGGAGCGCGGGCTTTGAAATCGACGTGGTTCAATGACGCTGGGCGACTGCGCATAGGGGCATTGTCATGTGGGGACGGCCCCGGTTCTGCAAGCGTCAAGTTTGCGTGATGCTAATCTGACGGGTTCCTATACGAGATATGCCGTCAGAGACGTGCACTTTCTTCGGCTGGAACTGGTGCGCTCTCAGTGACTTGCCGACTATCAGCGTGTGAAGCGCTAGCGGGGTTCGAACGTCAATTGAACGCTCCGCTATGTGGAAGCAACGGCCTCATTGTCTGGTGCACATCGCGGTTGACGCGTGTCGCTCTCTCAGCGTGAAGTCCAGAACCATGTCACGCCAGCCAAGCCTCGCAACGATGGACGCCGAAACGCTTGCCCCGCTTTGCAAGCTCGACAAGCATAATGAGCTCTCCCTTCAGGACCAGATCAGACGGGCGGTCATCGGAGCCATTAATTCCGGTATCCTGCCGGCGGGAACCAGGCTTCCGTCCTCGAGAAAGCTCGCCGATACGCTGGGCGTCTCGCGCAATACAACCCTGATCGCCTACCAGAAACTGATTGCGGATGGACACCTGGAGTCGCGTGAGCGCAGCGGCTTGTTCGTCGCGCAGGCAGGGCACCCGGTCGGTGACCTTGGCATGCAGGTCATTGCCCCCCGGCGCAGCAAGACAGCGGCCAGTGCCATCCAGCGGATCGATCCAGCGGCGCAGAGGGGGCGAAGCTTCAGTTTTCCGCCTGACTGGCAGTCCTTCCGGTACCCGTTTCTGGAGGGGTGCTACGATCGCTCGCTTTTTCCCGTCGTCGAGTGGCGTGAGGCGAGCCGGCTGGCGCTCGCGGCGCAAGAGGTAGCGACCTGGTCCATCGGGTCAGGTGAAGCCGATGATCCTTACCTGGTGGACGAAATCAGGAGCAAACTTCTGCCAAGGCGCGGCATCGCTGCGCGGCCCGATGAAATCCTGATCACGGCGGGCGAGCAGCAGGCGCTGCACCTTGCCATGGCGGTCCTTGCTTCGAGCGGGACGGTGGTTGGCATGGAAGAGCCGGGCCTGCCGGAAATGCGTACGCTAATCGATCAGCGAGGCAGCCAGAGGGTCAGCCTGCCTGTCGACGATGAGGGGTTGATCGTCGATGAAAATCTGTCCGGGTGCGATGTCGTTCACGTTTCTCCGAGCCGGCAGCGGCCCACGGCCGTTACACTGTCGCGCGCACGCCGGGAGGATTTGCTTGCACGGGCAGAGCGTGACGACTTCGTGATCATTGAGGACGATTTCGAATGCGAGTTGAATTACCTCGTCGATCCCCTGCCAGCCCTGAAGGGAATGGACGAGACAGACCGGGTTGTTTATGTCGCAAGCCTGTCCAAGGTGCTTGAGCCGGGGGTGGGGCTGGGCTTCATGGTGGCGCCACCTGAGTTCATCGCAGCGGCACGGCAGCTGCGAAGTATCGCCTCCGGTCGTCCGTCTCCGAATAATCAGCGTGCGGCGGCATTCTTTCTGTCACTCGGGCACTATGATGCTATGCTGCGCCGTCTGAGCACCGTTTTCGAAGAGCGGCTGATTGCCCTGCGCGACGCGCTGAACCATTACCGTCCTCTCTCGATCGCTGTTGCCCCGGTGCGAGGGGGCACGACCCTCTGGATCCGAGCTGATTCGGACCTTTCGACACGCCAGCTTCTAAGGCAAGCGCAGTCCCGGGGTGTGCTGATCGAGCCAGTGGAAGATTATTACACGTCGGGCACGGCGCCGACGAACGTGTTTCGGCTTGGTGTGACCAGCCTCCCTGCGAAACGCATCCGCGACGGTATCGCTGCCCTATCCGACGCGATGCTGGCAACAACTGGAGCAGAGGCCGAGCAGGAGCAGCGGTTGCAGATCCTGTCCGAGGCTGAAGTACAAGACCGGATTGGCGGACTGACGCTTCACTATCGAACGGTCTATGGAGAGCCTTGCACGATCCAGCTCAACGCGGATGGCACCATGCACGGCCGGGCTGGTTCGGCCGGTGAAGATGTCGATCAGGGTCATTGGTGGACCGAGGACGGAAAGTGGTTCCGCCATTGGGAGCGATGGGCTTTCGGCGAGACGCTGAGCTTCCATGTTGCCATTCAGGACCACCAGATTTTCTGGCTCGATGACGACCATATCATTCGCGATACTGCCGTCATCATTGAGCCATCTGACGAAAAGACTGATTCACAGCCAGACGCGTCCTGAACGGAATCTGGCTACAAGGATTGGCCTCATCTGGCTCTAAAGCATCTGTCATCATGCCGTCATGGTTTGTTCGACGCCGGGATATTGCCCCGGCCAGGAACCAGGTGAGGCTTCAAGAGACATGAGACGGCTAGGACTTGCAGCCCTGCAGATTGACGCTGAAGCTAGCGGGAATTTCGACCTTGTCGAAAAAGAAATTCGCTCCGTGGTCAAACGGTTTCCATGGCTGCGGCTCGTAGCGCTTGGCGAACTCATCGTGCATGGCCCTTCGACTGAAAAGGCAGAGCCGGCCGGCGGGCCGACAGAGAAGCGGTTTCAGGCCCTGGCGCGCGACCTCGATATCTGGCTCGTTCCGGGGTCCATGTACGAAGCGCGCGGCGGGCAGGTTTACAACATGGCCCCCGTCATCGCGCCAGACGGGATGATTGTCAGCCGTTACGACAAGATGTTTCCGTTCCGCCCATATGAGGCCTCGGTCGCCAGCGGTTCGGGATACTGCGTATTTGACATACCCGGTATCGGTCGGATCGGGCTCGTCATCTGCTATGACATCTGGTTTCCCGAAGTCATCCGGACACTAAGTGCCATGGGCGCCGAAGTGATCCTTGCTCCGACGCTTACCAACACAATCGATCGCGATGTCGAAATTACCATCGCCAGGGCCAACGCGGCCACTTCGCAAGTCTACATGGTGGCCGTGAACGGAACCGGGAAACTGGGCAATGGCCGTTCTGTCGTGTTCGGTCCCGGGGGCGAGTTGATCTACGAAGCCGGAACGGGCCGTGATGTCATCGCGCTGGAGCTGGACCTCGACCAGGTCGCCCATGTCCGCGAGCGGGGCTGGCACGGGCTGGGCCAGGTCATGAAGAGCTTCAGGGACAGCAGTGTGTCTTTCCCGCTCCATGCGTCCACCGCCCAGCGTCAGGAAGCGCTGTCCGGCCTTGGCGAGCTGGCCGTACCCGAGCGCGAGTCGCCAGCGTCTCAGTCGATTCCGCATTCATCAAAGCCCACAGACGATCGCCCGCAGGCCAATGGCCGCAGCGGCCGAGATTAAACACAAGACCACCATCAGTTCACGAAAGAGGGGATAAAGACATGAGCAGAATTTCCAGATATTCCAGCCGGGTTCACATCTTCTCGGCATTGCTGGCAGGCACGGCGCTGGCGACACCCGCCTTTTTTGTGGCTGCCGCGCAGGACACCGAGGATGAAGCGGCCGTTGAAGCTGTCAGCCGGCAGAAAACTGTCACGGTGACAGCGACGCGGCGAAGCGAGTCTCTGACAGATGTTCCCTATAACATCTCTGCGGTTTCAGGCGACGAGCTTGAAGCGTCAAACATCCTGGACGAGGCCGAACTCTTGCGCTCGGTTCCCGGTGTCGCGGTCGTGGACCGGGGCGCACGCAATGCTGGCACACTGAACGCCGCCCGGATTCGCGGGCTGGCCGTCGACGGCAATGCCCTCGGCGATTATGCAGTTTCGTCGGTCGCCTCTGTATCCACCTATGTCAACGATACGCCGATCTTTGCGGGTTTCATGCTGAAGGATATCGAGCGCGTCGAAGTGCTGCGAGGCCCGCAGGGCACACTTTACGGGTCCGGTTCGCTTGGCGGTACGGTGAAGTACATCACCCGCGACCCGGTGCTTGGCGAGTTTGGCGGCAATGTCAGCGCCTCGCTCTCGTCTGTCGATGGCAGTGAGGACATCGGATATGCCTATGACGGTGTCCTGAACATTCCGCTTGGCGACACGATGGCGGTTCGCCTTGTTGGCAGCGTGACCGACTATCCAGGTCTCGTCGACTATGTGAACGTCTATGAGCTCGACGCGAATGGAATTCCAGTCGCGCCGAATGGCGTGCTCGACCCGGCTGCTTCTTACCGCTCGGTGGAGGATGCCGATACGGTCGAGCAGTGGATGGGGCGGGGCACGCTGCTCTGGGAGCCGTCTTCTGCCGCGAGGATCAAGCTCGTCCACACGCGCCAGTCCGATGACGTTGGCGGTCGCCGTCAGGTCACAATCGGCCAGGATGGCTTTGGCGACACATATGGCGAATACGAGAATGGTTCCATTCAGCTTGAGCCGTCGTCGCGGGATGTCAATTCAACCTCGCTTGAAGCTGAATTCGATGTCGGGTTTGCAACGCTGACCTCATCGACATCGCATTACGATCACACCGGGGACAGCGTGTCGGAGAATACCGGCTTCTATGCCCAGGCCGGCTTTCTGAGCTTCTATTATAATTATCCGCGTCCAATGGCGTCGGCCGTGCGGACCTACGCCGATGAAGCGTTTGTCCAGGAAGTGCGTCTCGTCACGGACGGTAATGACACGTTCGACTATGTCGTCGGCGGTTTCTATCGCAAGCAGCAGCTTCAATCGACGCAGGAAAGCTATCTCCGCGGCTTCAAGAACTGGTGGGATGCTTTCCTGCCCGGAGCGGCAGCAGCCGTGACGGGCGACCAGGATTTCGCCTATCGCCGGACAGAGAATTTCGAAGAACTGGCAGCCTTCGGTGAACTGACCTGGCATGCCACCCCGGACTTCGATCTTACGGTTGGCGCGCGCTACTTCGACAATGAGTCCAAGAACGACACTTTCATTGATTTACCTCTATATGCATCAGTGGCGGAGCCGACCAACGCAAACTTTGAGTCTTCGGAAGACGACATCCTTTTCAAGGTGAACGCCTCCTGGGACTTCAATGAATCTGACATGCTCTACGCCACCATCTCCGAGGGCTACCGGCGAGGCGGCTCCAACGCCGTGCCATTGACCGGGACCTTCGCGGAAGATCCTCGCTGGCAGATCTACAATTCCGACTCCGTGACCAACTATGAGCTCGGCGTCAAAGGCCAGCGTGGTGATATCCGCTACGATGTGAGCGCTTTCCTGGTCGACTGGCAGGAGCCGCAGCTCAATACCTCGACCACGAACTGGGGCTTCTTTGTCGTCCAGAACGGGCAGGAGGCGCAGACCTATGGGCTTGAAGCGTCCCTCGACGGTTATCTCGATGACAACTGGCACTATTCGCTAGGTTACGCCTATGTGAATGCCGAGCTCACGAGCGACTTCTATGCACCGGACCGTCCGCCGCCAGCCGCGCCCATCGCACTGGATGGCGCCATGCTCCCGGGCACGCCAGAGCATGCTCTCAACTGGGCGCTCGACTATACGACAACCGTTGGTTCCGACTGGACCTGGTTCTCGCGGGTCGATGGGTATTATCAGTCCGAGACGCGCAACGCCGTGACGACGTCGCCGAGCTTCAATGTCCCACTTGACGGTTTCGCCATCTGGAATGCGACGACCACGCTGTCGAACGATACCTTCGACCTCTCGCTCTGGGTCAAGAACATCGCCAATGAAGAAGGCGTCACCGGCGTGTTCACCGAAGCTTACATGGGGACCGCCCCCGCGGTCGGATATTTCGGTAATGCCAACAAGCAGCTGATCGCACTTCCGCGCACATTCGGTGCTACGGTGCGCTACAAATTCTGATCCGGGCCGGCGCAGTGGGCTTTGTTCACTGCGCCGGAAATCTTCATGTCTTCACCCATTCTTACGGAACCAGCCAGGCGGACACTCGCCGCAATCGATAAGGCCCTCAAACACCGGGACCTTGCCCGTGCTGGCGATATGATCGATGGGCTGCTGGCGACATCGCCTGATCTGGCGGATGGCTGGATCGTGGCGGCGCGGCTGGCCCAGATGCGCGCAGACTTCGATGCGATGCTTCCACGGCTTGAGAAGGGCGCCCGCCTTGCCCCCGGTTCGCCGCTTGTCAGCCTGATGAAGGCCGAGGCGCTTATTCATCTCGGGCGAATTCGCGAGGCGAAAGCGGCCCTGGCGCAGATGGAAAAGGCGGCGCAGCAGGATGCCGCCTGGCTCGGCCGGCTGGGTGAGGCTTACTCCCAGTGCGGAGACTTTGCTGCTGCAGAACGGTGCACGCGCCGTGCCGTTGACCTTCAACCGGATGCGACGGGCTTTCGGTTTGCCCTGTCCTCCGCTCTGACCGCCCTCGGCAGGCTCGAAGAAGCCGCACATGAACTCGACGCCATCATCGAACGTGATCCCAATGACTTCGATGCCTGGTACAACCGCGCAACGCTACGGAAGCCGACCGAGGATAATAATCAGGTTGAGGCATTGCAGGCATTCCTGCGTTCCGGCCGCGTGTCCGGGCTCGGCCGCGCCCAGCTCAACTATGCCCTGGCGCACGAGCTCGAAGACCTCGGCCGATACGAGGAAAGTTTTGCGGCCCTTAAGGCCGGTGCAGCAGAACGCCGTGCTGGCATGGCTTACGCGGTCGAGCGCGATGTCAAGCGGATGCAGGAGATCGAGAAGACTTTCGATCGCACCTTCCTGGAGGCGGAGCCCGCCGGAGACAGCTCGGAGGGGCCGGTCTTCATTCTGGGCCTGCCCCGCAGCGGCTCCACGCTGGTGGATCGCATCCTGAGCGCGCATGGCGAGGTGGAGAGCCTGGGAGAGCTGAATGACTTTCCCATGGCGCTGACAACACTCTGCCGTAGGGCCTTTCCGGGAGAAGAGCTTGTTTCGGCCTCAAAAAAGCTGGACCCGATAGCGCTAGGGCAGGACTATCTGAGGCGGCTGAGAGAGCGCGCCTCAGGGCGCCGGTACATGATCGACAAGGCGCCGCTCAATTATCTCTATATCGGCCTGATCGCGAAAGCGCTCCCGAACGCAAAGATCATCCATATGCGGCGCGATCCCATGGATAACGCTTTCGCGATGTACAAGACGCTGTTCCGGATGGGGTACCCCTTCTCGTATGATTTCCGGGATCTAGCGGCGTATATGAAAGCCAAGGACCGGCTTATGCGGCACTGGGAGTCAATGTTGCCTGGCCATATCCTGCACGTTGACTATGAAGCGGTCGTTTCCAGCCAGCGCGCCGAGACAGAACGGCTTCTTGCCTTCCTTGATCTCGACTGGGACCCGGCATGCCTCGCCTTTCATAAGAACCCTTCACCATCGGCCACCGCAAGTGCAGCGCAAGTGCGCCAGCCCCTTTACGCGTCTTCGGTGGGCAAATGGCGGCGCTACGAGAGCGAGCTTACGACCCTGCACGAGCTTCTTGAGGACACGAGCTGATGCGCCGCATCTTTTCCCGTCTCACCTTCGCCCTCGCTGTCGTTGCGTGTGTGCAGCCCGCATCGGCACAGACCCTTCTGGACGAAACATTCCAGTCGGGAGATATCAGGTCATGGCGTGGAGATCCAGGCAGGGGAGATATTCAGCTTACGGAATATGCAGGCAACTGGTCTCTTCGCCTGCGACGGGACGCCTGGGCTGGCCGGACGATACCGGGAGAGATCGCGGCTGGTGAGACACTTTTAATCGAGGCTGACTTAGCAGCCGACGGGCTGGAGAAATCGGATGCCTGCATTCTCGAAGTCTCGGCAGGGGGGCAGCCCTGGGAGGAAGTTGGCCGCATCGGTTACGGTCAGGATGATGGTGTCACACTGACGACTGTTTCTGGGGAGATCGCGGGCCCGCTTGCACAGTTGGCGATCCGCGTCCGGAGCGACGGGAATGCCGGCAACGATACCTGCTGGGCCGATAATATCCGGGCGGTCAGGATAGCGCCTTTGCCGACGGAACCGGATGATCGGGCTGCGCTTGAAAAGATTCTCGCTGGTGATGGGACGCCCTCCGGCCTGTTGCCGATGAACATATTTGCGTTATCCCCCGGGGCAGACGCGCCCGTCGAAGCGCTGCAAGGGCAGCTGACACTTATCCCCGATCCCCGTTCAATACAGGCGAGGGTCGTGACCGATCGCTTTGGTTATGCAAATGGATCGGCGCCTCATCGTGAGCTGCCTGAAATGACGATCGACCTCGTGTCGTCCGGCAGCCATGTCGTTCCGGACAAGCGCCGCCTTGTGATCTCAGAAAACCCGCACTGGGATACGATCGTCACCGCTGGCCGTGTTTGGAGCCTGCCTGGCGATCAGGCGAGTTGGCGCACCGTCTTGCCATTTGCGCTGGTCGAGAAGAATGCGAACTGCGTCCACAATGGCTTGGTCGTCTTCGACACACTGGCAGATGGATCGACTTCGCCTGCCTATTGGCAGATCGCATCCGAGACGTGTGCCTATTTCCAGTTTGACGCCTGGGGCCTGATGCGGGTCGACCTAGATGCAGGGCCGGTGCCTGACGCAGCGGCGCTGGCCGAAGGCTACAGACAGGAGGCTGGTGATCGGCTTCCCGTCTATCCTGTCGAGCGCATGGCCGTTGATTTCCCGGGGATCGAGACGGATGCATTCGGCGCCGCAAGCGATGTCGCTCCCAATGACATGACGCTTTACGGACTGACGGTCGATGGCCGCCACTATGCAAGTGAATGCGGCACGCGGGCCGGGCCTATGCCACTTTGCGAGGAGCTGGTCATTCCATCCTACTCATTCGCAAAATCCATGTTTGCGGGTCTTGGCATGATGCGGCTGGAGCAACTCTATCCGGGGGCCATGCAAGCGCTCATCGCCGACTATGTGCCAGCCTGCGCATCGGAAGGGTCCTGGGACGATGTTTCATTCGGCGATGCGCTGAACATGGCGACCGGGCACTACAAGTCGGCCACACCAGATGCCGATGAAGATGCCTCGGTCGATCAGGAATTCTTCGTCACGACCTCGCATGAGCGCAAGCTGGCGCTGGCCTGCCGACAATTTCCGCGGCGTACCGAGCCGGGAAAGACCTTCGTCTATCA
>Ga0114900_1002142_pt1 | contig 11289 bp, 11 predicted proteins | sample MalvireepMed_231_FD_89685 | JGI IMG/M metagenome (GOLD analysis project Ga0114900, IMG submission 89685) | Marine viral communities from the Global Malaspina Expedition - Malaspina viral metaG DeepMed_231 | ecosystem: Environmental > Aquatic > Marine > Oceanic | place: Mediterranean Sea...
GTATTATTCTTAGTAAGCATTTATTTCGATAGCACTGAAATTGAGTATAAAAGTAATAAAATCCTTTCTGCTGGTCAGTATCCTGTTTTTCACATCTTGTGTAGGCACAAGCTATTTGAAAAAAGATGAAAAACTTCTGTATAAACAGCGGATTAAAGGTAATGAAAATATTTCTTCTGATAGATTGGAATCTCTATTTACTCAAAAAGCAAATAGAAGAATCCTACTCCTACCAATATCCCCATATGTGGCTTTTTATGAGGTGGGTAAAAGATATTATGATAAAGAGGAGATAGAACAAAAAAAGGAAAAAATCCAAAAGAAATTATCTGAAAAAATAGAAACAGCAAGAGAGAATGAAAAATTTAATAAAGCCACAAGACTGGAAAGAAAGCTGAATAATAAATCAGATAAGCTAAACACCAAGTTGGAAGAAGGTAATATTTTTATGCGCTGGGGTGAGCCTTTAGCCGTTTATGATTCTACTTCAACCGAAAGAACAGAAGACCAAATCCAACTTTTTCTTGAATCCAAAGGGTTTTTCGATGCAGAAGTTGATTATGAGCTTAAAGAAAGAGGTCTGAAGAACCGAAGAGTCATAGTGGAATATCAAATTGAAGAAAATAGACCTTACACTATAGACACGGTTTTTTATGATGTAGGAGGGGATAAAGTGATGTTGAGCGTTTTGATCGGGAGTGCAAGAAACAGTAAGGTGAAGGCAGGTGATAATTATGACCAAAGTAAGTTGACGGAAGAAAGAGAGCGGTTAGAAACTTTAATGAAAAACAATGGCTACTATACTTTCTCAAGGCAATTTGTAGAGTTTAATGTTTTTCGAGATCCTGATACCACTGCTTTAGCTTTGGAGATTCTTATTAATAGACCTCAAGACTCCAAACAACACAAGCGATATACTCTAGATGAAGTAAATTTTACAACAGATGTAAACACACAAATTGGTGGAGTTAAAAGAACGGTCGAAAAGTTCAATTCTATCAATTACTCCTATTATAATCACAATTATAAAAAGAGAATATTAGATCAGAGGGTTTTTTTAAGACCAGGTGAAAATTATAGTTTAGAAAAGACCTTAAACACTCAGCGTCAATTAGCCAATTTAGACATGTTCCGTTTTGTAAATATTAAGTACGATACGGCTGGTGGAGATTTTGTTGCCAATATATTCACAAGCCCATTGGAAAAATTTCAATTGAGCAATGAAGTGGGAGTTAATGTAAATGTGACTTTCGGATTGCCAGGTCCTTTTTATAATGTGTCGTTAAAAAATAGAAATCCTTTTGGTGGTGTTGAGATAATGGAGCTTTCTGGCCGTTTGGGGTTTGAAGGAGTAGCGAACTTATCTGATCAGACCCAAGTGACAACTGCTACTGAGGCAAGAGCAAATTTATCTTTTACTTTTCCTCACTTTTTATTTCCTTTTGGAACACAACTTAAATCTCGTTTTGCTTTATTAAACCCTAAAACTAAAACAGGTTTAGGATTTAATTATACTGATAGACCTGAATATATTAGAAGTAATTTAAACGGTTCTTTTGGTTATTCATGGCAGAATAAAAAGAGATGGATATTTGATTTGACTATGGTTGATGTTAATTTAATTGAGTCTGATTTACAAGAAGAATTTAGGGAAGCTTTAGATGAGCAAGCGGTCTTTGGAAGACAACTCCGTAGAACATTTCAACCTTCTTTTGTTTCCAGTAGTTCAATCAACATAACCAAAAATTTCAATAACTATGGCCAAGCTAAAAGCCGTGCAAGTTTTATAAAATTCTTTGCTGAAACGGGCGGTAATTTATTAAATGTTAATGCTATTAGTAAAAATATTAATGATGATTCTTTAGCGTACTTCCAGTTTTTGAAAGCTTCTGTTGATTACAGAACCTATATACCATACGGAAAAGAAAGCACTTTTGCATATCGTTTCCATGTTGGGGTTGCAAAGCCATATGGTAAATTTTCACAAGGCTTACTGCCTTACGAGAAGTATTATTTTGCTGGAGGAAGTAATAGTATTAGAGCTTGGGCTCCTAGAAGACTGGGGCCTGGCAGTTTTGTTGAAACAGATGAGGAAGGAAATTTCATTTACAGTTTCGAAAAACCAGGAGAAATCATACTCGAAACCAGTATTGAAGTAAGACGCAACTTGATAAGTTTTTTAGATGGTGCCCTTTTTATGGATGCAGGAAATGTTTGGTCTTTTTCTGAAAATGATGAACCTGGTAGCAATTTCCAATTGGATAGATTTTTCAATGAAATTGCTATAGGTACAGGTTTTGGTTTAAGGATAGATTTTTCCTTTTTAATTATGCGTTTTGACCTCGCCTTTAAATTATATGATCCTGCTAGAGATCCTGGCGAGAGATGGACGATAGATGAATGGAATTTAGGAACAAAAGATAATTATGGACCTGCCCTAAATATTGGGATTGGTTATCCGTTCTGATTTTTCTTTTTCCGAAATATATTTTTAATGTCATCAAATGATTCCTCAAAACTATCGGCAATATCCTTAAATACTTCCTTATTGTCCTCGGTGAAGTGATTAAAATCCTTTTCTAAAGATTCTTTATTGCACTTTAGTTCTTGCAATCGCTCTTTTAATTCCAGCTTTTCAGAAATATTGCTACTGCTTATTTCAGAAAATAATTCATCTATTTTCTTTCCTGCTCTACTAAAAAATTCTTCAGCTTTTCCTTTGTTTTGATTCATAGGATTTAATTTAAATTTCTTATTCTAAGTTAATGAATATTCATTAATTTAAACCAAGATAGTGAAGATTATATCCTTTCTATTTACTTTCTTTATTATCTCTTTGTTCTTTTAAGAATTTTTCTGGTGTTCTCCTGCTTATCTCGCTTGGACACCATAAATATTTTAAGTATAAATAATTTTAGTCTAATAAATTAAAAGTATCTAGAAACAAAGTAAACTTGAATTAAGTATAGGGTTAATAAGATTGAATTTTTGGATGAGTTTGTTAATGGAAAACTCCCCCACTTTCGCCTCAAGCGAAAAAGCGGGAGGGAGGGTAAAATGGCGGGCCAGCGTTGGCATTAGCGGGAAGCAGCATCATTTTACCTAGATTTTTTGCATACTTTTTCATCAATGGAAAAAGTATGAATGAATATGTGAATTTTAAAATGTGAAAATTGACAATTTAATTCTTAATTCTGCTTTCTAGCACACCATAAAACAATATAAAGTGCCTTTAGACCAATAAAATTTATTATTTCAATTTTACTGTGGAAAACAGTAAGATGTAGAAGATTATATTCGTTCTACTTACTTTCTTTATTTTCCCTCTGCTCTTTCAAAAACTTTTCTGGTGTTCTTTTTTTATACCATTGCATAATTCCATAACTCAAGAAAAAACCAGAACCTGAACCTTCCATTATTATGATAAATGAAATAAGGAATGCATTTAAATAATTGCCAAATGGTTCAACATCTTTAATCTCCTGTAAAAATTCAGGATTACTTAAAAGATAGATGAAAATAAATATAGCAAAGGCTAGTGATGAACTCACTGCAGTAAACATTCCAGTTCCAATACCTTTAAAATAATCAAAATTTGTATTTCTTTTATGAATTGATTTGATAGAGTAAAAAACTCCAGCTCCCATTATAAAGATGTTCAATGCTCTAAGCTCTAAATTATGTCCCAATCCCACTGCATTCATGATTAAAAAGTATGCAACAAGACCTATAAAAACCATTATCCCACCAATTAATCCGTTGTATTCAATTGAATCTTTCTTCATAACATTTTAGTAATTGATTGTATATTTAACACGACATGAACCAAATTGTTGTTACTTTATTGATTCAGAATACCTTTTGAAGGTACTTTTAATGGCTAATAAATAAATATTTTTTATTATAAATAATGAGAATAGATAAATCAAAGTGTCTGAAATTTATTGTCATTTCATCGAATTATCCGTGAATTTCCTCGCTTATCCTGTATATTTGTAATTGAAAACTGAATAGGAGGTATTAATGCTTAGAAAAGCACTAAAATTAAATTTCATATCCTTATTAATTATTGGAATATTGATGTCTGCTTGCATAAATAATGGAGGACGTAAATCAATGCCAAAGAAAAAACCTCTACCGTGTCCGGTTAAAGATTGCTAAAATGAGAAAAATAGTTATTGCCATAGATGGGTATTCCGCCTGCGGAAAAAGTAGCACTGCCAAGGAAGTAGCCAATTTGCTTGGTTACAATTATATTGATTCAGGCGCAATGTATAGAGCTGTAACTTTATATTTCCACCAAAATCATATTACTTTAGAGAATCCAAAGGAAGTTTCAAAAGCGATAGAAAATATTACTATTTCATTTATATTTAATGAAAGAAAGGCTTCTAGTGAAACTTATTTGAATGGCCTTAATGTTGAAGAGGAAATTCGAAAAATGTATATCTCAAATAAGGTAAGTGAAATAAGCGCTATACCTGAAGTGAGAAAAAACATGGTGAGTCAACAGAGGAAATTAGGAAAGAAGAAGGGCGTTGTGATGGATGGAAGGGATATTGGTTCAAATGTATTTCCCGATGCAGAATTAAAAATTTTCATGAAAGCTGATTTAGCCGTAAGGGCTGAAAGAAGACAAAATGAATTAATGGAGAAAAATCAGTTAGTTCCAATTCCTGAAATAGAAGAAAACTTATTGGCTCGTGACAAAATGGATTCAGAAAGAAAGGAAAATCCATTGATTATTCCTGAGGATGCTTATATTTTAGATACAAGTGAATTGACATTGCCAGAGCAAGTGGAATATGTTCTGCAATTGGCAACAGAGAAAATGATAAAACATGATGGGTAAACTAAAAGTAACCATTGACCAAGATTCCGGCTATTGTTTCGGTGTTGAATATGCCATTAGAATGGCAGAAGATGCAATGGAGGATTCCGGCAAACTATACTGTTTAGGGGATATCGTGCATAACGATATGGAAGTAAATAGGCTTTATAATAAAGGTTTAAGGGTGATTAATCATGATGATTTAAAAAATCTCCAAGATTGTAAAGTGTTGATCAGAGCTCATGGAGAGCCTCCTGAAACCTACAGGATTGCTATGGAAAATAATATCGAACTTATTGACGCAAGTTGTCCTGTTGTTTTAAAATTACAAAATAGAGTTAAAAATGCCCATGATAAAATGTGTACTGATAAAGGACAGATTGTTATTTATGGAAAAAAAGGTCATGCAGAAGTAACAGGCTTAGACGGCCAAACTAATGGAAATGCTATTATTGTTATGGATGAATCTGATCTTGAAAAGATAGATTTTAAAAGACCCGTTACTTTATTTAGCCAAACCACAAAAAGCACAACAGGCTTTTATGATATAAAAGAGAAGATTGAAAACAGATTAAAACAGGCTCAGATAGAATTAAAGGAAGAGAAATCAGCCACATTTAATGCAAATGACAGTATTTGTAGGCAAGTTTCCAACAGAGAGCCTAAGCTAAAAGAGTTTTCTATCCATCATGATGTTGTTTTGTTTGTAGCAGGAAAGAAAAGCTCTAATGGAAAAGCACTATATCAAGTATGCAAAGCCCAAAATCCTAATAGTTATTTTATAGAGAATGAGGAGGAAGTGGATTCAACTTGGTTTGAAGGGAAAGAAAGTGTAGGGATATGTGGTGCAACATCAACGCCTATGTGGTTAATGGAAAAAGTGAAAAATTTTGTGGAAAATATTGAACACGAAAGCCTTCAAAGCTGTTAACACAAAAGTTTTAAATTCATTTAATCATAGTCGCTAATAATGCGCTAAAAGATTTTTTTTAGCAAAATAATTCTTAATTTTGCCTCAATTTCAAATAAGGGTTCATTGTTAAATAAAGACATGTCTCATACCATTAAACTTAAAAAAGGTTTTGATATTAACTTAGCTGGAAAAGCTGAGCAAAAGATATCAAATGCACCTAAACCAGAAACATTCGCAATAAAACCAACTGACTTCCCGGCTATTACAAGGCCAAAGTTGTTGGTAGAAGAAGGTGATTCTGTTAAAGCAGGAACTCCACTCATCTATGATAAGATGGCGCCAGACGTATTGTACTGTTCTCCAGTTAGTGGAGAGGTAGCCGAAATCAAGAGAGGTGAAAAGCGAAAATTATTAGAATTAAGGATTTTAGCTGATAAGGAAAATGAATTTGAAGATTTTGGAAAGCATTCCAAATCTGATCTCAAATCATTGGACGCTCAAAAAGCTAAAGAAACTATGCTGAAAAGCGGTGTTTGGCCTAACATCATCCAAAGACCTTATGGTATTGTAGCCAACCCTGAAGATTCGCCAAAAGCAATTTTCATTTCTGCATTTGATACACATCCTTTAGCTCCAGATTATAACTTCATCTATAGAGAGGAAGAAGAAGCTTTCGCTGCTGGATTAGAATTGATTAAAAAATTCACTGAAGGCAAAGTTCATATTAATATTTCTGAGGATAAAGAAATGTTAAAAATGTTCAGCCAAGCCGAAGGTGTTCAAATCAATAAATTCTCAGGTAAGCATCCTTCAGGAAACGTTGGTGTTCAAATTCACCACATTGATCCAATCAATAAAGGTGATATTGCTTGGACTGTAAAACCATATGGAGTGATCCAAATTGGTAAGCTTTTCTTAACTGGAAAGTATGATGCTTCGAAGAAAGTAGCTTTAACAGGTTCAGAAGTAAGCGAGCCTCAGTATTATCAAACATATGTTGGTGCTTCAATCAAGAATATAATAAAAGATAATATTTCTGGTGACCACGTTCGATACATTTCAGGAAACCCATTAACGGGTGAACGAATTGATGCTGATGGATACATTGGCTATTATGATGAACAAATAACGGTTGTTCCTGAAGGAGATTTTGAAGAATTATTAGGATGGATCAAGCCTACAACTTCAAAATTAAGTATCCATAGAGCTATTGGTTTATTATCTTTCTTAAACAAAAAGAAAGAATACGTATTAAATACTAATACTAACGGAGAAGAAAGAGCCTTTGTGTTGACTGGTGAGTTTGAGAAAGTTCTTCCTATGGATATTTTACCAAACTATTTGTTCAAAGCTATTATGGCTGAAGATTTTGATGAAATGGAAGCCTTAGGTATCTTCGAATTAATAGAAGAAGATGTTGCTTTATGCGAGTTTATAGATGTTTCTAAACATGAGCTGCAAGCTATCTTGAGAAAAGGAATCAATTTAATGATAAATGGATAAAAGGTAATTAATCCTTAGGATTAATATCAATAAATATAATCATACTATAAAATATGAATCCAATACAAAAATTCTTCGATAAAATTGAACCTCTTTTTGAGAAAGGGGGGAAATACGAGAAGTACTATACATTGTACGAAGGTCACCGAACGATTCTTTTCAGACCAAAATTGGTTACGGGTAAAAAGGGAGTTCAAGTAAGAGATGCTAATGACCTAAAGAGAACCATGATTACAGTGGTTATAGCCATGATTCCTTGTTTATTATTTGGAATTTGGAACATAGGTCACCAACATTTCTTAGCAATAGGTGAGACAGCTACTTTTATCCAAAAAATAGGAATTGGCGCTATTCAAGCTATTCCAATCATCATAGTTTCCTATGCAGTAGGGTTAGGTACCGAATTTGCAGTTTGTGTTATTCGTAATCATCCTGTTAATGAGGGTTATTTGGTTACAGGTATGTTAATTGCCTTGATTATGCCACCGAGCATCCCATTATGGCAAGTAGCATTAGCTACAATTTTTGCTGTAATCATTGCAAAAGAAGTTTTTGGTGGAACAGGAATGAATGTTCTAAACGTAGCTTTAACAGCTAGAGCATTTTTATATTTTGCTTACCCTACTGATATTTCAGGTGAGGTTTGGACATATTTAGGAGAGGCCACTGCTGTTGATGGATATTCTGGAGCAACTGCTTTAGCTGTTGCTTATGATACTGCTTTAAATGGTACAGGAACTGTTTTAGAGTCATTCTCTAGCTTTTGGGCTGAGGGAATGTATTCTTTCAAAAACATGTTCATTGGAGCAATTCCTGGTTCGATTGGAGAAACTTCCACTCTGATGGTCTTGATAGGAGCTTTAATCCTTATTGCTACAGGAGTTGGAAGTTGGAAAATCATTTTCAGTGTATTTGCAGGAGCTTGGTTAATGGGATTAGGATTTAATGCAATAGGTGTAAATGCCTTTATGGAAATGCCTGCTCATTATCACTTAGTAATAGGAGGTTTAGCTTTTGGTGCTGTATTTATGGCAACTGATCCAGTATCAGCAGCTCATACAGAAACTGGTAAATGGATTTATGGATTCTTGATAGGTATTTTAACAGTAATCATTAGAGTTGTAAATCCTGCCTATCCAGAAGGAATTATGCTAGCCATTCTTTTAATGAATGTGTTTGCTCCATTAATTGATCATTATGTTGTTGAATCTAATAAAAAGAGGAGGTTAAAACGTGCGACAGTCTAATTATTACGTAATATTATTTTCCGTCATACTAACAGTTGTATTAGGCGGATTATTGGCAGCTACTTCTGAAGGTTTAGGACCTATTCAGCAAAAGTCAATAGAGTTAGATACTAAAAAGCAAATCTTAGGAGCTGTTATGGAAGTAACATCTGAAATGGATGTGATTGAAACGTATGATAAAGCTATTAAATCTGAAGTGACAGATTATGAAGGCAATATTGTAACAGAAAATGAAGAAGGCGAAAAGATTGTAGCTGAAGATGTTAGTGTCGAAAAACAGTATAAAAAAGCACCAGAGGAAAGACTTTATCCTGTATTTAAATATTATGGAAAAGATGGTGGAGAAGAAATAGAGTCTTATATCCTTCCTGTATATGGTAGTGGTCTTTGGGATAATATTTGGGGTTATATAGCCTTAGATACTGAAGGAAAAACTATAAAAGGAGCCGTATTTGCACACGCAGGTGAAACGCCAGGTTTAGGTGCTAGAATTACCGAAGATCAAGTTCAGGCAAGATTTGAAGGTAAAAAACTATATAATGATCAAGGAGAATTAGTATCAGTTAAAATGTTGAAAGGTGAAAATAATCCAGAAAGTAAATTGGATGAACATCATGTTGACGGAATGTCAGGAGCCACAATTACTGGTAATGGTTTAAACGATATGTTGAAAAATTACTTCAAGCATTACCAATCATATTTTAACAAAAAAGGTGCTACTGCCACTTTATAATTTAAAGAAATTAAAGATATGAGTACAGAAACTGTAGATAAACCGGTTAAAAAGGATTCCGAATCATTTCTTTCCAAAAGAAGAAAGAAGATTGTAACCGATCCACTTAATGATGATAACCCAATCACTATTCAGGTTTTGGGTATTTGTTCTGCTTTGGCAGTAACCACGCAAATGAAACCAACAATGGTAATGTCAATTGCGGTTATTTTTGTAATAGTTTTTTCAAACTTAACTATTTCATTAATAAGAAAATTAATTCCTAATCGAGTTAGGATTATCGTTCAATTGGCGGTTATTGCTACCTTGGTGACTTTAGTTAATGAAGTATTACAAGCCTTTGCTTATGATATGTATAAAGAGCTAAGTGTATTTGTAGGGTTGATTATTACCAACTGTATTATCATGGGCCGTTTGGAAGCTTTTGCTTTAGCTAATAAGCCATATGATTCTATTCTTGATGGTTTAGGAAGTGGATTAGGATATGCTTGGATTATATTGGCTGTTGCTTTCTTTAGAGAACTTTTTGGTTCTGGTGCAATATTTGGATTTGAAGTATTTAAAGCAATCGGTTTCTCTGCTGACGGTTGGGTAGGAATGGATTACCAAGCCAATGGTATTATGGTTACACCAGTCGGTGCCTTCTTTATATTAGGGCTGATTATTTGGGTTCAAAGAAATAAAACAGGATACGTAGAAAATTAATCGCTAAAATTTTTAACAATGGATTTAATTAACTTAGGAATAAAATCAATTTTTATCGAGAACATGGTTTTTGCCTATTTCTTAGGAATGTGTTCTTTTTTGGCGGTTTCTAAAAAGGTAAGCACTGCTTTCGGTTTAGGTTTAGCTGTTGTTTTCGTTTTGACAATTACAGTTCCAACCAACTGGTTCTTAGCTGAATATGTTTTAAATGAAGGAGCTCTTACATGGTTAAGTAAAGATCTAGCTACAGTAGATTTAAGCTTCTTAAGCTTCATCATGTATATTGCTGTAATTGCATCTATGGTGCAATTGGTTGAGATGGTTATTGAAAAAACATCTCCAGCACTTTATGGATCTTTAGGTATATTTCTACCATTAATTGCTGTAAACTGTGCGATTTTAGGTTCTTCTTTATTTATGGCGCAAAGAGAGTATGGTTTAGCTGAGTCAGCTGTTTATGGTTTCTCTTCTGGAATTGGATGGTTCTTAGCAATTATTGCATTAGCTGCAATTCGTGAGAGGTTAAAATACTCAAACGTTCCAGATGGATTGAAAGGTTTAGGTATTACGATGTTGATTACCGGTTTAATGGGTATTGCCTTTATGTCTTTCATGGGTATTTCAATTTAATCTTTAGCTTATAGATATTTCAAAAGCCTTGATGGACTACATCAAGGCTTTTTTCGTTAGTATATAAATACATTTTTATTTATTCACATGAGACAGAGAATTCTTACTAAAATTGCTAGTTATTTTTTCAGGGGACTATTATTCGTTGCCCCTATTGCCTTTACACTTTTAGTTATACAAGCAGTTTTTAATTGGCTTGATGGTTTGCTGCCTGTTGATATACCAGGGCTTGGGATTTTAATTCTTGTTTCAGCTATAATTGGAGTAGGGTATTTAGGGAGTACCTATTTCATGAAACCCTTTTTTGAATTATTTGAACAAATCATCACAAAGATTCCTTTATTAAGCTTAATTTATAATTCTATTAAAGATTTGGTAGGTGCCTTTGTGGGGGATAAAAAGAAATTTAATGAACCAGTAATGGTGCAATTTGATGAAACAGGCAAAATATTTAAACCTGGTTTCATCACACAAAGTGATTTAAGTAAAGTAGCATTGGAGGGCTATTGTTCTGTTTATATGCCTCATTCCTATAATTTCTCAGGAAATATAATTGTTGTTAAAAATGATTTAGTCCATCCTTGGGATGTAAATAGTACAAATGCAATGAAATTTATTGTTTCTGGGGGTGTTAGTGGTTTTGAAGATATGTAATAAATAAACTAAAAAGAACTTCAAAATATTTTTTTAGACGCTATAAATATAATTTAAATAATATTAAAATTAA
>Ga0114900_1002158_pt1 | contig 11225 bp, 8 predicted proteins | sample MalvireepMed_231_FD_89685 | JGI IMG/M metagenome (GOLD analysis project Ga0114900, IMG submission 89685) | Marine viral communities from the Global Malaspina Expedition - Malaspina viral metaG DeepMed_231 | ecosystem: Environmental > Aquatic > Marine > Oceanic | place: Mediterranean Sea...
CGCCAATCGTCCGTAGAAAAATCACCCAGCGCCTGATACAAATCAGGCGGCAATGGCCTTTCGTCGGTTTGATCGGGAAATAGATTTGTGTCTTCAAAGGGCTCTAGTAGCCCTTCTGGAACTCCACCCGGTCCAGCTTGATAGGGCGTAAAGGGGCGGTCGGCCAACTGCGGCTCGAATATCCCCGGTGCGGTGATTTTATTACGGCCTTCGCCCACGAGTTGATTCCCAAAGCCCATCACGTTACCCATGATAGCACCACGGTACGGTTGTTCTACATTATAGTACCGATCGGCCATGATCTGGGCGTTAAGCTCGGCCATCTGAGCTTGGGCATTTATTAATCGCTCCTGTTGAGGCGTATAACCTCCTGAGCCACCGTTGCTACCACCAAAAAGAGAACCGATTACGGTTGGCAGTAATAATCCTATAAGAGCTTCCACGATAAACCCCTTCCTTACTGTATCCCCGGTGCGGTAATTTTATTGCGGCCTTCGTCCAAAAGTTGATCCCCAAAGCCCATTAAATTACCCATGATAGCACCACGATACGGTTGCTCAACATTATAGTATCGGTCGGCCATGATCTGGGCCATAAGCTCGGCCATCTGCGCTTGGGATTCTACCAAGCGTTGTTGTTCTGGCGTATAGCCGCCACCGGAATCACCGCCCGTCGCCTGCCCGAAAAGCCACCCCGTAACAGCAGGTGCTATCCATTTTGCAACTTCCGACATTGTAATTGGGTCTGCTGGCATATTGATCCTCGTTCTTTACTCGTAATGTCGCATGAATTTCCACGCCAAAGCGACCACGCTGCCTACGCCAAATCCAACTATTCCATTAATCATATCAGTACTTGCCACCCCTTGCACGACAGACGGTAACGCCCCGTGTATCATGCCTACAATACTATGTCCATATAGGACCAAGGGAGCTATAATAACCCCGAATCCCACAGACTGCTTAAGGTCATTGCGTGTAATTTTACCTACTGGAGATTGTTGAGACTTAGCCTCCAGAAATCGCTTCAAGAGTTTCTTCACGGACTACCTCCCCGTTAGGCTCCGGTTCACCGCTGAATGCGTCACCTATGCACAACTCCATGCCCTTTTTTAAACCCAATAACTCACGCGCCGTTGGATCTGCAGCTAGAAGCTGATTCGCTCTTTCATTTAGTTGCTTATCAATGCCTTCGAGATTTTCTTTGATCTGTTCGACTGTCATTGTATCACCTTTCTGGCGGTAGTAGGTCCAATTTGTCGAGGGGCCGCTCAATCCTTAACCCCTTGACTTCTGAGTTCGGGACGGTAAGCAACGTCCCGCCTGTGATTACTTGTTTCCCTTCTTTCTCTGTGACATCATAGCAATAAAAACTAGTCCGCGCCAACCCAAAACGCGCAATCCTTGCGGGTCGCCGGTCGCCATTCAAGTGCAACCAGACCACCTCGTCCTGCTCGTACTCATTGCCCCACTGAATTGAAATTCCCTCAACCACATTTTGCAGAAAATTGCGAAAAAGTAACACTAGAAAAAGCGCGACACCGACCCACAACCACGCGCCGACAAATGCCTCTGCGGCAGCCTGTGTGCCCGCATCTATATGCGGTAGTTGCGAGGTGTTCATCCATTAAACAGCCCACGCCGCTTGCCCATCACTGGGTGCCGTTTTCTGTCCCTCAATTTGCGCTGCCAGATTTGCCTTCAGCTCATCGGATGCCCAGGCATTTCCTGCTGCGGTGATCCACGCAGGGCGGGAGGATATGTTAGCATAAACGTCATAACTGCCGGTTTTATCGCCTGGAGCTGTTAGCGGCACCCATCCGTCTGTACTGGCCGTATAGGTTTTATCGCCCACGGTTTCGCTGGCCGACATGCTGCAAACCACAGCACTAACATAATCAGTCACGTCCGTGCCGTCTTTCAGGGTTGCCGTTTGTAAAACTTTTACCCGATCCGAAATATTTACTACATATTCTACTGCCATTATGCTGCCTCCAATCTCATTAGTTTTTGTTGTGCCTCTTTGAGGTCTTTACGTATTTCGGCCAGCGCAGAGGCCACTTTCTGTATCGCGCCGTGGTGCAACATGACCATTTTAGTCTGGTTCATCATGCCGCGCATTTTGCCGTTGTCCGCACGTCGGATTGAATCCTTACCAAACAATCCCAATTTAATAAGGTCTGCCTCCCTATATTGAACAGCTCCTCCAAATATCTCAGGCACCATTGTCGCCTCTATATCGCGCAAGAGCTGAACATCATCATGTTTATCGTAGGTCGTCCACTCAACGTCGGCATGTGCAGAACCTTCGACGTCAAATATAAACCGTGTATCAGCATCACGGTCGCCTATCGTCATCAAATTACCGTCCGACCCGACAGATCCAGCACCCGTCCCAGTCTTTTTTGCTGCCAATATCATCACGGGCGCAGTTGCAGCCGTTCCCTTAGTTGTATTGTCATTTGTAGAAAGCCCCTCAAGCCGCAACCCAGTATTATCCTCCGAAAAGCCCCGCAGGAAAGCCCCACCATTAGTAGCGTGGAGTTTCATCACGTTAAAAAATGTTTCCGTCAGCCCGTAGTTGGTCATTCCATGAGCAATATCGCCCGATGAGCTGAGTGCCAGGATCTCGTCGTCATTCGTCCCCTGATCAATCGTCAAGCCCTTCGTCATGTTGGCGTTGGCGGTAGCCGTGCCTATGCCTACGTTTCCTGATGAATCTATCCTAACTGCTTCTGCACCATTCGCGGTGACAATGGCCAGCGAAGCTCCAGCATTATTAGTACCTAATGTCATCAAATCGTTGTTATGATTCCACCTAAGCGAAGCGCCCACAGCATCAGATGCAGATCCAAAAATAAGATGTGCACCGGAAGTATCAGAGCCAAGGATTGAAATACCAGCCCTACCATCATTTTCTACCACTAAATCATCTGCATCTGTGTCTGGCGTTACTGCTACATCTGCTGTAACAACATTTAATGTACCTGTTGGGGTTGCCGTTCCTATGCCCACATTTCCAAGGTAGTCAATCCGCATCCTCTCCGTTGCTGTGCCTCCAGAGGTCTCTTTCGTATAAAACGCCAGATCCCCGAAGTTTGCAGATCCGCGATCAATATGGAGGATTGCCGCGCCGACTACAGTAGAGGTGTCGTTCGTGAATGCAATTCCGTTCCCCTCGCCCGTGTCAGTAGGACATTCGATCACAATCGCATAATTATTTGGAGCGCCCAGGCCTGCAACAGGATTGAGATGATCGCCAGAAACAGAAAGAACCCCCGTAGGTGCCGTAGTTCCTATGCCTACGTTACCACTATTCAGGATAGACATCTTCGCATCACCAATGACTGCATTCCCACTATCCGCTGCACTATCCAGCAAAAAATGCATATCCGGCTGCACAGACCCAGAGGTTCCCTCTACGTGAATAGCCGCTTTCCGGTGTGAAGTGCCGCCATTAAAGCCGAATTGGATACCTGAATAGCCGCCATCGCTATCTATATCCCCTCGTATCAGCAAGGGATACGATGCCGCCGAACTGCTGACTATATCTAAAGTGTCTTGCGGGACCGTCGTATTAATTCCGACCCGATCCGCTGAAACGTCTACGTATAACGTGTCAGTGTCTACGAGGAAATCGCCGTTGGTGAATGAAAATAACCCCGCCGTTGTGCCTGTAAAAAATCTCAGGCTACCGGGATTGCTTGACGCCTGCTCTCCGTGTAGTTGGATTTCTCCTCCGCGAGAACCGCCGCCCATTCCACCGCCACCACTAATGCGGGTCACGCCGCTATCTGAGCCATCGCTAGTACTGAGTTTTATGTCCAGAGTCGTAGAAGTCCCCTGTAGAGCCGTATCCGTTTTTATAGCACCAGTGGCGGTTAGCGCCCCCGTAGCCACAGCGCCGGTTGTTGTTATTGTGTCGGAGCCATTATTTATAGTACCGTCTGCATTTGCCGAGTTGGTTATTAGATTAAGCGCCTCGTGTAAATGGTCGCAATTTACCCGCGCAATGTTCATCAGGTCAACGGCGGTAGGATTTCCTTCTGCCCATCGCGTTCCCGGTCCTGAATATAAATATGTGTTTGCCATTTTTCCCCTCTAAGCGTTTTCTGCTCCGACGCAGCACTCTTGAGAATAAATATCGTCTTCGTAGAGATACCCGTTCGGGAAGGTGACCCAACCCGCATTACCCTGTTGAACCTGGGTTGCAGCTAAAAATTCCGGATGATCCTCCTCGACGACCCTGCCAACCGGAATATAAGTTCCCGGCACCTCTTGGATCTGGAGCCTCACCTGCGCCTTTGCGAGATCCGGTTTGACACCGACAACCTCCCATTGTACGCGATTTAGGCCGTAAACCTTCACAGAGGATAAATGCGGCGCTGCTGTTGTGCCAAGTTGCCCCCTGGAAACCTGCACGTTTAAGGAGGTTTGCGTGCGGGCCACGACCTTCACGACCTCTTTGTCAATCAGCAGGAAATCTCCCACCCGTAGAAAATTCCCCGCAATGGGGAAGTTAACCGTAGAATCGTCCACGCCGCTTGTCAGTGTGGTTTTTTCATCTGGCCGTTTTGTAAACGATAAAAAAGGATGATCAAAAAACACATGATCCCCCAACTCGACGTCAATCGCATTTAATCCAGTCCCAAACTCCACATTTAGGCGACGCTGTGACCGCCAATCCGAAATATGATTTATGAATTCATCGGCAGTATCATCATCATAAATAAAGTCAGACGTAAAGCCGCCACGTCGTGTCTGGAAATTAAATTTGTCCCCCAATGAGATTTCCGTTTTATAGCGCGTCTTCGACTGTGTCATTGCTCCGCTCACATTCGGACCGAGCGTATAGGTTTTATCTACGCTGCCAGTCATCCCGTCCGCATTTCCATTATTAGAAGTTCCTGGCGGGTTTGTATAGGGACGCCCAACCTCGACCAATTCCAGTTGAGTTTCCGAAAGGACCGTATACACCTCATAAACTTTATCGCCGCTTATATAGCAATAGTCGCCCTGCATCCAGCTATAAAGCTGACTGTATTCCCGCGCCTTCACGCCATCCGTTTGAAATGTTGCAGAGGAATCCGTCAATATGCCGAATGGGTAATTATTGTCAATGTCCATCTCTATATCATCCAGCGTCCCCGTCCCCGTGACTCTATAGCGCGAGGTTGCGATTTTCATTTTGTTATATTCCCCAGTTGCGCGGTCCAGGGCGTAGCGGAAAACAATTTCATTAATCAATTCGCGAATGTTTGTGCGCGACAGTTTGGCGTCAAACTCCCATTGATTCGGGTCCGCGCCGGGATTTTTTACGAGGATATTATCACGATTAAAGAAGTGTGTCGGCACCGTTGTTTTATCCTGTGCCGCGCAATTCCATTTCCCTTCCGAATCTTTAAAAATGTGCAGCCCTGCCTGGAAGGCAAAACCGTTTAAAAACTCTATCTCAACGGGCTGGTCCATCACAAAGGCAAATTTCCAAGCCGTGCGCGCCGCCGCTGCGGTGTCAAAAGAGGCCAGGTCAATTTTGCTGGTAGGCATATTTAAAAGGTCTTTACCGCGATAAATAGCCTCCAGTTGATGGACGGGATTTTCCAATACCGCGCCACTGGAAGTAATCACCGCGCCGTCTGCCATATTGCCCGTCAGGTCCTCAAGCCCCTCCGCGTCTTGATATATTGGCAGGCTTGCCAGGTCCTTACTCTCCTGATCGTCAAAGCGTAAATCCAGATAAACCTCGTAAAGATTCTTAAACCCGGACGCAATTTCCAGCTCTACGCTTACATTTTCAAAATCCCATTTAGTCGCAAAGTAAGTCGCGATCTGAGAGGTGAGATCAATGGTAAAATCAGTGACCAACGTGCTGGTATCGTCCTGCACGGATGTCCCGCTGGCTATCGTCGTAGTTCCATGTTTAATTATATAGCTGAATGTCCCATTCGCTTTGATCTCTTTAATCACGAGGGATAAACTTGTCAATGTCCCCAGTTGTCCCCCAGTTCCCCCGAAATTTAAATCAAGATGCACCCCGGTATTCAGAGTCGTCCCCACGTACTTTGACGATTGAATACGGCTTGAGGCGATGGGTGCGTATTGGACGCCTTTGGCCTCGTCGGGGATAGGAGCATCTGCCGCGTGACGTCTGAAATCGTAGCCTGATGTCCCGACTGTGCAACCTGTAGACATTCGGCCCATTTGCGCGCCGAGGGATAATATTGATAGAGGCCCGAATAGGCATTATTGCGCGCACCTGAGGTATATTTCTGTAGGAATTTATCAGTATTCACACAGGGCGCTATAAATGTAGGATCTCCGCTCAAATCATTGGGCGCTTTATCAAATTTGCCAAAAGGCACCGGCACGACTTTCCCAATCGTATCAAAAGGCGCGCCCACGTAATCAGTCAGATTCACGAAATGAGCCGGGATGCTGCGGTAGTCCTTATCGGAGCCGTCAATTAATTCCAGCGTCCACGTTCGCTCAGTGTAAGGGTAGTTTTCAATGACGTATTGCCCCAACGGTATCCGGTCCGCGAACTCCTCCGAGCCGTTGAGGAATAGCACGTAAAAACGCGCGTCATCATTTTCCAGGAAATAACTTTCGGCTAATGAGGTCGCCTTCTCCTCATTGCGTAAAACAACCCGCGCTGAGGATACCGAAGTCAGCCCACCGCCACGCCGTATCTTCTGCCAGCCGATTTGCAACCCGCCAGGAGAAAGGTCATCAGCGTACGTCTTGCCATCTATAGTATATTTTCGGGAGCCGTAATATTTAGTAGTAGGATCAGCAGCAGGTGCATCCGCGTCAATCTCAACCAGCCAGACGATTTGTGTCGCATCGGCATCCTTGAGGCCGGTAGCCCTGGAGGTCAGGGTTTTCACGCGCTCATATCCTTGGAGATTCGGATATCAATATCCCACCGATTGCCGCGCTTGGATCTGGCCCGCTCCATGCCGCTGAGGTAGTGCATATTAGTATGCGCGGCCTCGTGCGGGTCGGTGTACGTGAAGGCGGTGGCGTTATAGCTGACCGTGGTTTCAAAAAAGGTTTTCATGGAGGTATAATTAGCATTAGACATATCACGGAAATGCAGCACCATATTCTGATGTGCCGCGCTGCCATCTCCCAGGTCCACCGTCTTAAAGCCACCGCCCATTGTGCGACCCGTAAGGAATGGATACGAGCGTCCCGGCTCCTCCGGGTAGGCTGGAGCGCGGATTGTTATAGCTGCCGGTGATCCCGATGGCGCTGTGAAAATTACCGTATTGGCCATTAATTAGCTCCCAAACAGTACGTTCCTATTTTGCAGTTCTGTTTCAAGCCACGTCCCCATCTGCTCTTTAAAATCTCCCTTCAGCGTAAACAGATCTCCCACCTCTAACGTTGTTAGCGGGATGGCATCCCTGAGGCCAAAGGGGTCAGGATCTGTTGTATCATCGTAGATAGAAATAAACTGCGAACCGAATGCAGTCGCAACCTCGTCCTGTATGAAGGCTTGCCATTTTTCACCTTCAGCCGCGTCCGTGAAGGTCAGGAAATGCTCTGGCCCGAGCGCGACTTTAGGAATGCCCCTACCTATGCCAAATTGGTCCGTGGCTGCGACACTGAAGTCCATTGCATCAGTCACGTTTTCTTGTATATACGACTGCCATGTCGCCGCCGTCGAGAGGTTGCTAAAAAACGTAAATTTCTCTGTAGCACTGAAGGCCATAAAATGCTCAGGCCCGAGCGCGACTTTAGGAATGCCGCCGCCAATGTTGAAAACGTCAACGCCCCCTCCGAAATTCATTGCCTCGGTCACGTTGCCCTGAAAGTAGCTTAGCCATGTCGCGGACATTGTTGGGCTGCTATTCTCTGTCAGTGACTCTGTTGCACTGAAGAATATAAAATCCTGCGGCCTCAGTGCGATAATAGGCATCCGGCCCCTGATGTTAAAGATGTCGTCCATAGCCCCAGACGGGAGCTGATTGCCCACCTGTGAAGCAATCCACGGTCCCCAGGTGTTGTCGGCCTCGGGGAACCCTATGACGTGTTCTGGGCCAAACAGGAATTTAGCCACGCCTGATAGTATAGTGCTGACCTGATCCGACAGGCCCGTGACTAAACCAGAATCTATTTCGCTCTGCCAAAATAGCTCATTGGCTGCCGAATTGGACATCCGCAAAAAAGTGTCCGGCCTTACTATGTACTTGTTTCTACTTGTGATGGCGTTAAATATTCTCGCCGCTTGAGTTGTCAAGCCGGTAGTAATACCACTGCCCACCATGTCCCGGTAAAAACTACTGAAACGGGAAGCGGGCGCAATCTTTAACATTGTTAACGGCTGTATGGTATAGCCCAAAAAGTTAGAAATTGCCGCGTTTATCCCAGTCCATAAGCCGTTATAAACCCAGGAGCCAATACTCTTCTCATTATAGACAGCCATGCCACTTTCGGCGGTGGCATAATTGACCAAATGGGCAGGTCCCGGCGTATATATACCCGCATCTTTCCCCGAAGATGCCGTTGCAGACAGAGCCAAAAATTGGGCCGCCACCGCAGTCATTATGCCATCAGTCAGCCAACCACCAGCAAGGCCAGCCGCTAAATGTGCGGGCATCCCCTCTACTGCTTCGTCAAAATTCACAAGTCTATTAGCGGCTGGCCCCTGTGGCGTTAGCGTCGCAATGTGGCCCGCTATAGTAGTCATTATATTGCCGAGGATTATCGCCTCAGTGAGGTTCGCGGTATAATGGGCATTCATGTTTAAATGCTCAAAACTCACCAGTCTATCAGGTCCCGGCGTATATATACCCGCATCTTTCCCCGAAGATGCCGTTGCAGATAGTGAATTAAAGTGGCTTGACACGGTATCCAGAAAGCCGCTGAGGAGCCAGGAGGAAAGGATCTTCTGGGCATACCAGCTTTCCATAATTTCCGCATTTGGCATACCTACGAAATGCTGCGGCAGCAGGGTGTATGCGCCAGCAAATTCATCCCCGGTAAATACGCCCGATATGGAATCTGAAAAACCGTTTAAAAGCCACGTTTCGAGGACGTTATTCTCGTACCAACTTTGCATGATTCCCGCAGTGGGCAACCCTACCAAATCCCCGGCTTTTAATGTATGCAAAATCGTCGAAGCGCTGTCCTCCGAGGTGACTATGGTCGGATTGAAAATAGTCCTCACTAAATCAGATAAGCCAGTCGCATTTATGTTTGTTTCTAAATCATCCCAGAGGCGCAAAAATGCCTCACTATCAGGGATTCCGATGATATTGGAGGCCGACAACCCAAAAGGCGGTCCCCAAAAGTCCGCTTCATCCAAACGGGTTAAGTCCAGTATATCAGAGCCAGATCCGAAACTATGCGGCGTAATATCCACCCGGTCCTGTAGGGATATAGGCAAATTTGCCAGATTATCCAGATTGAGGATCTCGTCCCAACTCTCCACAACGTGCGGGGAAACCACTACGTCAACCTCTGCTGACACGGCCTGTCCAGTCTCGCCGTCCTCTCCGCCATTACCTGGGGGTAGTTGTTGGGCTCCATCCACTACGGCGGCTCCTGCGGGCCGTAGGATGGCAGCCTCCTCCTCCGCTTGCAGCACTTTTATCAACCGGCCCAAATTCTCCAGAATTGCGACGGCTTCAAACGGAGATGCTGTGCTTAATTGCTCTTGGGCTTGACTGCGAAACGCCATTTCCTCGGCGTCAAATCGCATCCGAACAGCGCGGCGGGCTGGATCTTCCATTGTACTAAGAAAGTCTTGATGAAATTCCGCATTTTCCAGCAACAAGTCCCGCAATATATTCCGTTGTTGCAATGAAATGTTGACCCCTTCCTCCAGGGTAAAGGTCAACCCTTCAAAGTCCCACGACGCGACAATGTTCTCAAAGGATTTCATTAAAAGCGCTTCCCTACGAGCAGGGCTTATATCTTGGCCTGTGCGTATCTCTTCTTCCCTTAGGTTGAGCCTAAACGTATCAGATGCCCCGCCTATTGATTGGGCCTGACCGCTAAGCATAGAGGCGTTAATCAGGTCAACCAGTTCCTGTAAGGGGCCAAGATTTAAGGCTCCTTCACTTAAAAGCGGAACCCCCAATCTATCAACAACGTCCCCGGTTAAAGTGGCAAACATGGAGGTGACATCATCAAGGCTTGTAGATGACATCACAGCAAATCTATCTAAAAAGATGTTAATAGCTTTGTGCATCTCTGCAGACGTATCCGCGCCCTCTTCATTTGCTTTCAGTATCGCAGCAATGGCGGATTCAACGCTTATACCCCCTAAAGTCGAGGTGCCGCTAAGCCCTAAAACATCATGCGGTTTAAACTCTGCAAACTCTCTTTCTAAGAGAACCCCCGCTTGGGCCGAAAATGAGCTTCCCACCGAAGGATTCTCCACTGCGCTGATCATCTTCGTAAAGTCAGCCTCCGCAGCTACTATCGCTTTAAGCCTTTCCTCCGAAAAGCCCATAAGGGCATCTGCGGCACGGGTCAGCGCTTCAGTCGTGCTTAATGTTTGGTCCTCTACCGCCCGTAAAGCTGAAACGTAGTTTTGTGTTGCATGTGTTGCGCGCGGAATTATTTTATCCAAAAACTCAAAAGCAGTAATCGCCACGTTCATTGCAGCCAGCGCCGCAGATGCTTTGGTAGCGGCACTGGCCCCTGTCATCCGTGCGGCGCTTATTTTTTCTACTGCGGAAACTATCTCATTCCCAAAGTTAGCCATTTCAGGGTTAAACCTTGCAATGACCGACAATACATCCTGTATCGCGTCTTTGCTTTCCCGAATCCCTTGCGTGAAGTCCCGGAAGCTATCCCATGCCGCCCGGTCAGCGTCGGCCCTTTTTTTCAATTCCGCAGCCTCATCGTCTGAGTGCCGCTTCATATCAAAGTAGCGTTTCCTGTTATCCGCTTGCTGCTGCTTCAGCAGGTCATCTCCAAGGTCTTTTTGAGCTTCCAGAATTTGCCGCCCAATCTCATCAGCATCCTGCGCCTCTAACACATCCTCATTTATGGCCCGGATGGCTTCAACGCGCAAGACCCCCAGTAATTTTTCCTCGGCTAAAATATCCTTGGCCGCCTGTTCAGCTACTTCATGTCGCGCTAAAATCTCCGCATCTCCCGGCAGGAAATTTCTATCTGGATTTTTAAGGACGCCCGACCCCGGAAACTGCTTCGGTCCGGTAAAAAAGGGAGCCGCCATACTTTCATCCACTGCGTCATGTCCACGAC
>Ga0114900_1002166_pt1 | contig 11208 bp, 17 predicted proteins | sample MalvireepMed_231_FD_89685 | JGI IMG/M metagenome (GOLD analysis project Ga0114900, IMG submission 89685) | Marine viral communities from the Global Malaspina Expedition - Malaspina viral metaG DeepMed_231 | ecosystem: Environmental > Aquatic > Marine > Oceanic | place: Mediterranean Sea...
CCGAACGGACCAGTGTAGCGCGTGAACGAATAGATTCTCAGGAAGATATTGCTGAAATGCGGAGTCGCATAGCCATAAAAAAGATGCAGCAAGATAAAACAATGCAGCAATGAACGATTTTTATATTTCTGAAAAAATTCTACGATTAATTCGCGAACGTTTAGAGGAACTACAATTAAGTATGATGGCGGGTAATTTTACTTCTTTAGAAGACTACCGTTCAGCGGTTGGAGAAGTCAGAGGTTTGACTTTTGTTGAAGGATACATTATTGAACTTAGAGAGAAGAGTGGAGAAAGCAACGATGTCTGAAGTAGCGAGTATTGATTTAAAGAACAAAGAATTAGAAGGGTCTTTTTCTTCGGCGTATATTAATTCTGAAACTCGAGTATTAGACCCTACAATTCTTGAAAAAAGCGCGTTAGAGCGTTTACCGGACCCAACGGGTTATAGAATTTTGGTGATGCCTTATCGTGGTAAGGTAAAAACTGAAGGAGGAATTTTCTTACCTGACGAAACAAGAGATCGTGCGGCTCTTGCATCTGTTGTTTGTTATGTATTAAAAATTGGTCCTGACGCTTATTCCGATAAGGAGAAATTCTCACAACCCTATTGTAAAGTTGGTGATTGGGTGTTAATAGGTCGTTACGCAGGAAGTCGGTTTAGGATCGAAGGAGCAGAACTGAGGCTTTTAAATGACGACGAAATTTTAGCTTCGATTTTGGATCCTGATGACATTGCGCATGTTTAGAGGATGAGGGAAAAATGAGCGATACTCAGGTATCAGAAGAACTCGACGCTGCTGATGATTCAGTAGAGGTGGTTATAGATGAAAAAGATTCGTCAAACAATCAAGAACCTGTTCAAAAAGCTTCTGAAGAAATTGAGGAATCTGCGCCTTCGTCTGATGAAGATTTAGAGGAGTATAGTGGTAAAGTTAAAAAGCGCATTGATAAGCTTACTGGTAAATATCGTGAATCTGAACGCCGCGAGCAAGCTGCTTTAGACTTTGCGCGAGGCCTCCAAAATGAAAATAAAACCCTTAAAGATCGAATAGGTACTCTTGATAAAGGTTACCGCAACGAATTCACCACGCGCATTGATAGTCAAATTACTGAAGTTCAGTCCAAGTATAAACAAGCCTATGAAGCCGGTGACGTAGATACGATGGTAGAGGCTCAAACTGAACTTTCCGCATTAAGCGCTCAAAAGGAACGAATTACTTGGGCGGAACAATTGCAGCAACAGGCGGAAGCTCAAAAACCCACTAACCAGATAGAAGTTCCTGCACAAAATTCGGGGCAAACTTCAAAAGAGCCGTACCTTGTTGCGCAAGTCCATCCTAAAGCACAACAATGGGCGCAGAATAATTCATGGTTTGGTGACGACGAGGCCATGACTTATTCCGCTCTTGGATTTCATAGGACGTTAACAGAACGAGAAGGATTTTCAGGTACTGAAGACAATTACTATGAAGAGATTGATCGTAGAATGAAAGAGGCTTTTCCTCATAAATTTAACGGTCATGATGATGAACCCCGCCCCGCTCAGTCGGTGGCTTCTGCTACGCGGAAGAATAATTCTGGGCGCTCCAAATCTGTACGTCTTACCAACAGCGAGCGAGACATCGCCAAGCGACTGGGTGTTTCTGAAAAAGACTATGCAGTGCAAAAACTTAGACTTACACAGCAAGTGTAAGGAGGTATTTTGATGGTTGATAAGACAACGCGAAACGAGCAGGTTCGTGCAGCGAAGGAAAAACCAAAGCAATATGTTCCACCCTCGGCTTTGGACGCTCCCCCGCCTCCGGAAGGTTTTCGGCACAGGTGGATACGCGCAGAGTTTGTAGGTCAAGAAGACCGAAAAAACATTATGGGCAGACTAAACAATGGCTATGAATTAGTCCGCGCTGATGAATATCCCGGTTGGAATTCTCCTACTGTAGACGACGGCAAGCATGCTGGAGTTATTGGAGTAGGAGGCTTATTGTTGGCACGAGTTCCAGAAGAGCTCGCGAATAGCCGCGAAGAATACTTTTATAATGAGGCTCGTTCTCAAATGGACGCGGTTGATAATGATTTAATGAGGGAACAACATCCATCAATGCCAATAAGTAAGGATAGGCATTCGCAAGTCACTTTTGGCAGTGGCCGGTCTGAAGGAAACTAGCTGCATGTTAAAGGTATGGAAACTTTAAACTGATAAGGAGCAAAAAGCATCATGGCAAATATTGATGCAGCTTTCGGGCTCAGGCCCGTTCGTCAGTTGGGAAGTATGCCGTTTAACAACGCAACCAACGAATATTCTATTGCATCTGGAGCCACGGGACCGATCTATCAAGGTTCTTTGGTTATTATGGCCACTAGTGGATCGGTTATTATCGGTACTGCTACGGCTGTTGATACAGTTGGCGTATTTAATGGTTGTTTTTATACGGACCCAACTACGAAGAAACCCACATGGAGTAACTATTATCCCGGTAGTGTTTCTGCTTCGGATATTGTTGCCTTTGTGTTCGATGATCCGGATATGACCTTTGAAGCTCAGACGGCTGGCACTATTGCAAAAACAGCAATTGGCGGTAATCTTGATACGGCTGGTGTAACTGGCAGTACCATTACTGGTCAGTCGACGACTGAACTTTCAGGGACCGTCACTGGATCTGGTACCGCTCAGATGCGTCTTGTAGGCATAAGTAAAGATCCTGACAATAGTGATGCTGATTCAGCAAACTCTAATTGGTATGTGATCTTTAACGAGCATGCTTATAAGACCACTACTGGCACGTAGGAGGGCTGATAAATGGCTATAAGTCGCGCTCAACTAGTTAAGGAACTAGAGCCAGGACTAAATGCCTTGTTTGGCCTGGAGTACGATCGCTACGACAACGAGCATCTCGAAATTTTCGACTCTGAAAATTCCGATCGGGCCTTTGAAGAAGAGGTGATGCTCTCTGGTTTTGCGGCTGCGCAAGCAAAAGCTGAAGGTTCTGCTGTGGTATATGATACCGCACAGGAAACCTTTACTGCTCGCTACACTCACGAAACCATTGCTCTAGCATTTTCTATTACTGAGGAAGCAGTGGAAGATAATCTTTATGATCGTCTTTCTTCTCGGTATACGAAAGCTTTGGCACGTAGCATGGCCCATACGAAACAAGTTAAGGGCGCAAATATCCTTAACAATGGGTTCTCGAGCAGCTATACGGGCGGTGATGGGCAACCTCTTTTGGATACGGCCCATCCAACCGTTAGTGCGGGAAGTCTTCGTAATGAGCCGTCAACCGCAGCCGATTTGAACGAGACTAGTCTTGAAAACGGGTTGATTGATATTGCAACTCAGTTTAAGGACGAACGTGGTCTTAAAACTGCGGTCATGGGTCGTAAGTTGGTGGTTCCACCACAGCTCCAGTTTGTGGCAGAACGTCTTTTGGCCACTCCCTATCGCGTAGCGACAGCGGATAACGACATCAATGCAATGCGTAGCATGGGAATGCTGCCCGAAGGCTATGCCGTTAACCACTTCCTTACCGATACGGATGCATGGTTTATTAAGACGGACGCTCCAAACGGACTTAAGATGTTCCAACGTGCGCCTCTTCGCACTAATATGGAAGGTGACTTCGATACCGGAAATGTTAGGTATAAGGCGCGTGAACGGTACAGCTTTGGTTGGTCTGACTGGCGCGGTGTTTACGGCTCTCCCGGAGCATAGGTAAAAAATAGGGGAGGGGGAAACTTCTCCCCTATTATTTCTGGGATTCATAGCCCTAGCGACTGGCCCAGCAGACGCTTACAGAGACTCTAGGGCGAAACCTTTCGTAAGGAGGTAGCCGTATGGCTAATACAACTTTCTCTGGTCCGGTTCGTTCGGAAAACGGCTTTGTTATAGCCAATAAGAATTCCAGCACGGGCATTACAACTGATTCTTCTGTACATTCTTCTGCAAATAAGGATGTACGGCGCTATTATCTTGAGGAGTACTGGAAACGGCGTCCTGCGCTTAATGCGGTTTTAAACACAGCTTTTTCAGATGCAGACGCCACGGCGGCTGCAAACACGGCTATTCGGCTTGCTGAAAAAGTTGCCAACCGGGATTTTGAAGTTCTCGGCACGAGTATGACAACGGCCTTGTGTACGTTTGATACAACACGAGCGGGCATTATCATCACCACTGCCGGAACAGATCAAAATCAGGCGATTATTGCTCCTCATTTGGACACTAATCAAACGTCTTGGCAGACAATTCCTTGGGGTACTGAAAATTCAGTTATTTGGGAATGCACCGTTACTACGGCAGCGTCCATTGCTGATATCAAACTTTGGCAGGGTTTGAAACTAACTAACGATCAGTTGATTGCTACTGATGCTGATCAGGCTTTTTTCAAGTTCCAAACAGATGCCACTAATAGTGAAGCCTTTACAGATTTCACTTTATTGCACTTTGTGCATAGTATTGGCGGTACCGATTATATCAGTGCTTTGCCAATTACGGTAGCCGCAGATACTGAATATCATTTGAAAATTGATATTGATAGCAGCCGAAAAGCCGCTATATATGTCAACGGTATTCAGTACAATGTTACCACTACATCAGGCAGCACTGGTGGAACTGCCGTTACTACGGGAACTGCTAGAACCGCAGCTTTAACTAATGATGTTGATCTCATTCCGTATATTGGTGTGGAAACAGGCGTGGGTTCAGCTAAGGCTTTGAAAGTACATTGGCAAGCCATTAGTCGGCTTATCTCTGAATAATTGGAGTTCTTATGAAAAACGGTAAGGATGATGCCCCTATTCCTGATCTTTCAGGAAAAAGTATTGCTATTGTCGCTATGGGCAATAGCCATGCTGAGTTTATAACATGGGCGGCATCTTCTGGTTCTTTATATGAACTAGCCGATGAAGTTTGGTGCGTTAATTCGATGGGGGGAGTTCTGCTTCACGACCGTGTATTTATGTTAGACCCGCCTTCGCGTTTTCTTGATACAGAAGATGCGGGAGTTATGGGGCACGGTATGCGAAAATGGCTCCCTACCCATCCTGGACCAATCTATACTTGTACTCTTGATGATAGAGTGCCTGGAGCGGTGTTATATCCGTTAAAAGAAGTTTGTGCTTTGTTGGAAACAACGTATTTCAACAACACGGTTGCTTATGCAATTGCGTTTGCAATAGTGTCCAAGGCTAAAAGAATTGTCTTATCGGGAGCAGATTTTGGGTATCTTCATATTCGGCAATTTGCTGAAGCTGGACGTGCCTGTTGTGAATACTTAATAGGTAAGGCAGAAAATCGTGGAATTTGTGTAGAGGTGGCGAAGCAATCAACACTGTTTGATTCAAATAAGCCCTCTGTTGAACGGTTTTATGGTTATCATAGACTAGATGATCCGCCCGTGGCGGGGCTAGAAAATGAAAAAACTATTATTCTGCCATATTCTAAAGCAAAAGAACGCCAACAGGAGTTAGCCCATGGCAACGTACATTAGTGGTAGTGATGTAAAACAGGCATTCTTAACGGCAGATACCCAAGCCTTGGATGCTGATGGAATATCTTCGGCAGCGACATTGGGTAGCGCTGGAAATCTAACCCTTGGTGGAGCTTTAACGTCTGGTGGATCGGCAACATTTGATTCTGGTAGAGTTGTAACGATTTTATCTGCGGGGAATGATTCTGGCGATACGTTTACTGTTACGGGTACCGATGTTAATGGTGATGCTCAAACAGAAGATATAACCGGAGCAAATGCGGGTACTGCAACAGGAAGCAAGTACTTTAAGACTGTTACACAAATAGCGACCGATGGAGCCAGCGCCGGTGATGTTTCAGCAGGGATAAATAATTCTGCTGCTGATGTAATATTTGCAGGGCGAGCAAGACTTAAAGGTTTGCACATCATGGATTCCGGCACTGCGGGTACCTTGGTTTTTCCAACTACGTCGCCTACCGGAACTACGAATTTGCAGATAGCTACTGTGGCCAGTGCAACCGTTATTGATGATGTGACTATTCCGGATAATGGAGTGCTGTTTACTGCTGGAATTTACATTCAGTACACGCAGTCAACTTTTACTAAAGCTACGGCATTTTACGCATAAAGGAGATTAAGATGAAAGGTGGACCAGGAAAAAATAAACAGGGCGATCCTATGAAACCCCATAAAAAGAAATATGGGGGAGGCGGCATGGCCGAGGAGGATGCTGCCAAACGACAAAAGGAAATCATGGAGGCCCCCCGAAAAACACAACCTACGAGTCGTTTAACCGGTAGAGATGTAAAGCGAGCAGGATTAAAATAAATGGCCATATCGGGGTCAGCCAATTTTGATCTTGATGTTGCAGAGATCATAGAAGAAGCGTTTGAACGCTGTGGTTTAGAACTCCGTACTGGTTATGATGGGGCTACTGCTCGTAGATCGCTTAATTTAATATTAGCAGATTGGGCTAATCGCGGAATTAATATATGGACCATTCGGCAAGTTACTCAAACACTTGCTCAATTGTCGTCTACTTCCGCTATTGATGTTTATCCGGCAGGGACTATTACCGCTACCGTTACCGCTAGTGGAAGCTTTAGTGTAGGTGAAACCATAACCGGCGGCACCAGTTCCACTACTGCCAAGATAATTACGCTGCCAAGTTCCACTACTATGACATTAACCATTCCTAGCGGAGCATTTACTGCTAGTGAAACTATTACAGGGTCTAGCAGCAGTGCAACAACAGCAATTTCTGCAGATCCAAGTCTAGAAAATACACAAAATACCATAGACATATTGGATGTTGTGCTGCGTAGATCAGGAACGGACACTTCCATTAGTCGGATAAGCAGAAACGACTATTTATCTATTCCTGATAAAGATAAACAAGGCCGACCATCTCAGTATTTTGTAGACCGACAAATTACTCCAACAATAACGGTATGGCCGATTCCTGAAAATTCAACCGATCAGTTAATTTATTATCGTCTTTTAAGAATGGATGACGCGGATACTTCGGTAGATACTATGGAAGTTCCGTTTAGATTTCTCCCTTCCTTGGTATCCGGGCTAGCCTATTTTCTTTCTATGAAACGAGCTCCCGATCGTATGCAAATGTTAAAAGCGGTATACGAAGAGGAATTTGTTCGAGCAGCCACTGAAGATAGAGATAGAACCAACATCCATCTTGTTCCTGCAATATCGTATATTTAGGTGATGAATGGCTAAATATGCAAAAGGAAAATACGCAAAAGCTATTTCAGATAGATCTGGGAAGGCTTATTCGCTTAAAGATACACGATTTGAATGGAACGGACTTCTTGTTGGTAAGGATGAATGGGAGTCAAAGCAGCCGCAGATAGATCCTAAACCAGTTGTATCCGATCGGGAAGCTTTAAAAAATTCACGCCCGGACCGAACAGAAAATCCTGTCGAAGTTCTTTTGAACAAAAATGCTTTTAGAAGCGGGTCTTCGGGGAGTGCAGTGATAACTGTTTTTGAAGCCGGTCATGGGCGGTCAACAAGCGATACGGTTTGTTTCCGGGATGTTCTTGGGTTTGACGGATTTACATCTACAGTACTTACTGCAACCGGTGGATATACCATTACAGAAGTAGATGATGATTCATACACGTTTAGTGCGTCAAGTGGTACCGCTACCGTTGGTAATTTTGCAGGGGGCGGGTATCCGGCTACAGCGGGTCCGGTTACCGTAGACGCGTGAGGTAGTAATATGGCGTTTACTTTTACAACTCTTAAAACCGCTCTTCAAGAATATACCGATAATACTGAAACTACGTTCACTAACAATTTAACCCGTTTTGTTCTAAATTCGGAAGAGCGTATCTTTAAGGAAGTTCAGCTTGACGTTTTTCGTAAAAATGTTACGGGAGTATTAACAAACTCAACAAAATTCTTATCTAAGCCTACAGATTTTCTGGCTCCGTTTTCTTTAAGCGTTATTAACAGCTCAAAGAATGAATTTCTTTTGTATAAACAAGTGAGTTTTCTTCAGGACTATACTCCGAATCCGGCCACTACAGGAGTACCTAAATATTATTCGGATTGGGATAGCGACACGTTTTTGGTAGCGCCTACTCCAGATTCAGGGTACACCGTTGAACTTCATTATTATTATAGGCCTCAATCTATAACTGAAAGCAGTGATGGAACAAGTTATTTAGGAACCAATGCTGAGTTAGCTCTTTTATACGGGGGATTAGTAGAGGCGTATACGTTTATGAAAGGCGAGCCTGATCTACTGCAATTGTACAACCAACGTTTTATGGAATCTATTCAATGGCTGAAGAATTTAGGAGAGGGCCAGCAAACGCGGGATCAGTACAGATATGATCGAGTACGGCGAGAAGTTCAATGAAAGAGGAGAAGTTAAAAGGCGCTTCTGTTGCTCTTGTAGGCTTAGGAAATTCACAAGGAGTTTTTACGTCTTCTGTAGCAAACGGTAAGCATTACGATGAGGTTTGGGCGGTTAATTCTATGTTGGCTGCAATTAAGCATGATCGTGTGTTTATGATGGATCCGGCATCCAGATTTTTTGATACTGATAAGGCCGGACCACAAACTGAAGCGTTAAGACGGGAACTTCCTGGTCATCCGGGACCAATTTATACGTGTGAACTTGATACACGAGTTCCGGGCAGTGTACTTTATCCTCTTGAAGCTGTTGTTCAGGATTCTGGTCTTTGTTATTTTAACAATACCGTTCCTTATGCGATTGCATTTGCGGCATATCAGGAAATTGGAAAGCTGTATTTGTACGGTATTGATTTTTCTTATAGAAAAAATGTCCATTTTGCTGAAGCCGGACGTGCTTGTTGTGAATTTTGGCTGGCTTATTGCACTACAAAAGGGATTAAAATTGAAGTTGCGCATTCTTCGGCCCTTTTAGACACTAATGTTGCTCCAGAAGAACGACTTTATGGATATCATCGGTTGACTGATCCGTTAGTGATGACCATTAATGAAGAAAAGCTTTTAGTTAGTAGACAATCTGAAATTTTACCTCCGGAACCTGTGGATAATTTGCAGGGAGTGTATGATATAAACGATAATATTGTGTCTATGGCGGGGAAAGCATAATGTTGTCCGTAGATACGGGCGTTACAGTGGGAATGGCGGAGGTAAAAACTACCGATAACGGTGGTTTTACGCCTGAGCAAGTTGCTGAAATGGCTGTAGCTAAGATAATTCAGGTTTCAGACGGCACTATTCCTCCTCTACGGGACCAAGCCCACGCGTTTAAGAATCATATCAAAGCTACTCTGATCCATTATATGAAATTTGCGATTGAACAAGATCGTGCAACGGTGTGCGCGAAATTAAGAAAATCAGGCCATGCGGATTTAGCCGAACATTTTAGGAGTATTTGATATGGCTATAACGACAGCAATGTGTACCAGTTTTAAGGGGGAACTTCTTGAAGCGGTACATAATTTTAAAAATAGCGGAGGCGATACTTTTAAAATTGCTCTTTATGCTATTGGCGGCGGTGGAAAATCTAGTACTACGGCTACGTTGGGTGCAGCAACTACGGCGTATACAACCACGGGAGAAATTGCTAATAGCGGTAGCTATTCTGCCACAGGGGGAAGTTTAACTCGAGTAGATCCGGCCACTAGTGGAACGACGGGTTATACAGATTTTGCTGACTTCAGTTTTACTACGGCCACTATAACTGCCCGTGGAGCTTTAATCCATAATAGTACTGACTCTAATAAAGCGGTTTGTGCTTTAGACTTTGGTGGGAATAAGACAAGTACCGCAGGAACATTTACAATTCAGTTTCCAGCGGCTGCGGCTACTACTGCAATAATTAGAATTGCATAGGACTTAGTAATTTGACAACTATTGCTGGATTTGGGCGCGACACCTACGGGTCGGGTACGTGGGGAGAGCCTATTCCGGTTAGTGTTACGGGTGTTTCTGCTACAAGTGCGGTAGGCACTGTAGTTGTTGTCCCTAGTATTGAGGTTGTACTTACTGGAGTTGCTGGCACAGGTTCAATAGGTACCGTAACTGTTATACCTAGTATTGAGGTAGTGCCTACAGGAGTAGCGGGCACAAGTTCCGTTGGCACGGTAACTCCTACAGGAACTGCGGTTGTTGCGCCTACGGGAGTAGCGGGCACAAGCTCCGTTGGCACGGTAACTGTAGTACCTAGTATTGAGGTTACAGTTACAGGAGTATCTGCAACGGGAGAAATTGGTACTCCAAACATATGGGGTATTATTGATTCTTCACAAACACCTAGTTGGGCAGCGATAAGTGAGTCTCAGACTCCTAGTTGGTCCTCAATAGATGAAACTCAGACTCCAGATTGGTCTGAAATAGCGGCATAGGATAAAAAATGACAAGTACTTATACTGCAAATCAGGGCATTGAAAAGCCCGCTACTGGTGACCAATCTGGTACATGGGGCGCTACGGTCAATACCAATATGGATATTATTGATCGGACAGTTAGTGGTGTTGGGGCTCTCACATTAACCGGAACTACGACGACATTAACCACTACTGATGGCACCCTTACCGATGGGATGTATCGTGTGCTAGTGCTCGGTGATGGTGGAGATCTGGGCGGCGACAATACGATAACCCTTTCGCCTAATGACCAAGATAAAACGTATCTTGTTTATAACAATTTGTCAGCTACTCGTAATGCGATTTTCTCGCAGGGGACTGGAGCAAATGCTACTGTCCAAAATGGAGAAACCGCTTGGATATATGCGGACGGAGCAGGAGGCGGTGCGGTTGTTCGTAGTGCCCTATCCTCTGTAAAAATTGCTGATCAGGATGGCGATACGCAGATACAGGTAGAAGAAGGCGGTGACGACGACGATACCCTCCGTTTTGATACTGCGGGGTCAGAACGATTAACTATTGGATCGAGTGGCGCTGTCGACGTTGTAGGGGACCTAACTGCCGCTACACTTAATGCTGATGGAGATACTGCTGCTGGAGATAATGCAGCGATCGGGTATACGGCGGCAGAGGGTTTGATATTAACTGGGCAAGGGTCGACGGATGATATCACCATCAAAAATGACGCAGATACGACGGTAGTTAATGTCGGCACTGGTGCTACAGATGTTGAAATTTCAGCAGGAAATATCCTATTTGGAACCGCAAGCAAGGGCGTCTATCTGGGCGTAACCGCTGCCACAGCGGCGAATTTACTGGACGACTATGAAGAGGGTTCTTGGACTCCCGTA
>Ga0114900_1002177_pt1 | contig 11160 bp, 9 predicted proteins | sample MalvireepMed_231_FD_89685 | JGI IMG/M metagenome (GOLD analysis project Ga0114900, IMG submission 89685) | Marine viral communities from the Global Malaspina Expedition - Malaspina viral metaG DeepMed_231 | ecosystem: Environmental > Aquatic > Marine > Oceanic | place: Mediterranean Sea...
CCATAATGTAAAGTTTTTGTCCTTGACCAATGGTGATGCAGGTCATTATGCGATGGGAGGTGGAGTTTTGGCCAAAAAACGCAGGCAAGAGGCCAAGGACGCTGCAAAAGCATTAGGGATATCCGAGTATGAGGTATTGGACAATCACGATGGTGAATTGTTCCCGACCCTTAATGTGAGATTGGAGGTAATTCGCAGGATTAGGGACTGGGATGCCGATATTGTTTTAGGACTACGGCCAAACGATTACCACCCAGATCATAGAAATGCCGGTTCGGTAGTACAGGATGCAGCGTACATGAACATTGTACCCAATGTCGCACCCGATACCCCTCCCCTTAAAAAGAACCCGGTGTTTTTGTATATGAGCGATCACTTTAAAAAGCCCTATCCCTTCCAAAAGGATATTGCGGTCATTGTTGATGATGTCATCGATACCAAAGTCAAAGGATTGGCTGCCCACGATTCACAAATGTTCGAATGGTTGCCATGGACGAGGGGAGTAGACGTCTCTACCATACCCACAGAGGAAAAGGCAAGATTGGCTTGGTTAAAGGAGGCTTGGATGAACAGGGCACCTGATGCCAGCACTTTGGAGGCCGTAAAAAAATGGTACCCAGGTGTCGATGTTTCCCAAGTGAAACAAGTGGAGTTCTTTGAAATCTGCGAGTATGGAAAACAGCCGTCGGATGAAGAAATAAAAATGTTGTTTCCCATGTTGGGAACCAAATAATGGTAAAGAACACCCCAGGTAGCATCCAAAAATAAATAACCAACCCACCACCCATGGATATTAGCAAGCCCAAGACCAAAAGATACGTCCATATTATCGCATTGGTGATGATCGTTTTCTTTGTGATCTCATTTATCACCAATATTCTCAACTCCATCATAGTGGATGTCAAGGATAGTTTTGATCTAAGCCTGACCTTAACAGGCCTATTACCGTTCACTTTCTTTATAGCCTATGGCATCATGTCCATACCGGCGGGCTTTTTATCCGAAAGATATGGTGAGCGATCATTGCTTTCCATTTCATTTTTGGTCATGGGCCTTGCTTCCCTGGGGTTTGCCATTCTTCCCCAATATGCGGTCTTTAGCGTTACGTTATTTGTGTTGGGCTGTTGTATGGCTGTTTTACAGGTCATCATCAATCCAATGCTACGGGTCGCCGGTGGCGAGGAGCACTTTGCGTTCAACTCGGTGTTGGCGCAATTGGTCTTCGGTGCCGCTTCCTTCCTTAGTCCCTATTTGTACAAGTATCTGGTAAGCAAGGACAATACCGACGATACCATAGCCGAAATGCTACGGGGATGGGTGCCAAAAGAGTTGCCTTGGGTTTCCTTGTACATCGTATTTGCGGCCATTTCATTCCTGTTGTTTGTTTATGTCTTTTTGACCAAGTATCCCAGATTTGAAAAGACCGAGGAAGAAAGGGCAGGGGATAAGGGCTCTTATTGGGACCTGTTGAAGAACAAATGGACGTTATTGTATTTTCTGGGTATCTTTTGCTATGTGGGAACGGAACAAGGGGTCGGAAACTGGATTTCCCAATTCCTGAACCAATACCATGGCCTTGACCCACAGACCATAGGAGCCGATACCGTTTCCTATTTCTGGGCCATGTTGACCGTAGGTTGTTTACTGGGCCTTTTGCTTCTCAGGTTTATGGATAGCAGAAAACTGCTCATTCTTACAACGGCCATTACCATGCTGTGTTTGATTTTGGCCCTTACCGGAACGGCACAACTGGCGTTGATCGGTTTTCCTGCAGTGGGATTCTTTATATCCGTTATGTATTCCATCATATTTTCTCTGGCACTCAACTCGGTCAAGGAACATCATGGTTCTTTATCCGGTATACTTTGTACCGGCATTGCAGGCGGTGCTGTAATCCCATTTATAGTAGGGGGTTTGGGCGAATTGATGTCTTTGAAATCAGGAATGTTCTTTTTACTGGTTCCCTTGGCCTTTATCCTGACCATAGGATTTTGGGCCAAACCTTTGGTGAACAATAAGACGATACGTTTAAAAAAGGATTAGTGGAAAAGAAAAACAGGACTGTTGTCGGGGTCGATATAGGAGGTACCAAAATTAAATCGGGAAGGGTTATGGGCACGAAAGTGGAACAGACCGGATATTCCATGGTGGTGAAAACGGATCCACTGGAAAACTCCCTATCCAAATTATACGATACCATTGAAGAAGTAATGACGGAGTCCGTGACCGCCATCGGTGTCGGGGTACCAGCAGTGGTAGACAAAGATTCCGGAGTTGTTTTTGATGTGCAGAACATTCCGTCCTGGAAAACGGTGCCCTTAAAACAACTCTTGGAGGATAGGTTCAACGTACCCGCTTTTTTGAACAACGACGCCAACTGTTTCGCTTTTGGGGAAAAGCATTTCGGAAAAGCAAGGAATTATGCAAACTGTGTCGCCCTTTCCTTGGATACCGGGTTTGGTATGGGAATCATAATAGAGAATAAATTATATAGCGGAGTTTTATGCGGTGCCGGGGAAGTTGGAATGCTATCCTACAAAGATGGTATTCTGGAAGAATATACGGGCAGTTTCTTTTTTGAAAAGGTCTATGGTACATCAGCAAAAACGCTTTACGGGAGAGCATTGAAAAATGATGCGCAAGCTCTCGCTGCCTTCGCGGAATATGGGGTGCATTTAGGGGAGGCGATAAAGAACATACTGTATTTGTTTGCCCCCGAAGCCATCATTTTAGGAGGCTCCATTAGTAGGGCACATCCATTTTTTGCATCTGCAATGGATGAGGCACTCAAAACATTCGCATACCAAAAGCAATTAGAAAATTTTAAAATAGAAATCTCGGATTTGGTGGACACGCCCATCTTGGGGGCTGCCGCACTTTGTCTTTAAAAATTAACCTTACTGAACATGAAAATATTACTATCAGTAATTCTGGTAAGCTTGTTACTTCAATCCTGTACCCAACCAAAGGTAACAGGAAACCAGCTAGCCATTACCGTTGAAAACAACATAAAAGGGGCGCCCATTACCTTAGGGATACCTTTTCCGAAAGGAGCATTAAATTCAGTGGACCATATTCGTTTACTGACATCCGATGGTATGGAAATCCCTTGCCAGACCACAGAGGTAAGTACCTGGGACCCTATCGATGATAGCATTAAATGGGTATGGGTATTTTTCTTCTCCGAAGAAACAACGGATTATGTATTGGAGTATGGCAAAGGAGTGGTCCCAATGGGGCCTAAGGAAAAAATCATATCGGCCAACAATATGCGGCCAGGTGGTGGGATCGAAGTAAATACTGGGGAGATATCCTTCACTATCGATAAAAAGGGTGACGGGTTTTTGGACAAGGTATTTTTGGATTCCAACAACGATGGTAAGTATTCGGAAAAAGAGCTGATCGCATCTTCCCCTGGAAGTCATAGGGGATCCTTCTTCGATTTACTCGATGATGCAGGAGTTGATACATCCAAAGCATTTATCCATGAAGTATTCCGGGAGAAAGGATCAGGCCCCATGCATTCCATTTTTAGAATAGAGGGGACATATACCTATAGTAGGGAAGATAACAACATTTCTCCTTTTACCATTTGGTTGCATACCTACGCAGGAAAAAGCTACATAAAGGTATTGCATACCATGACCTATACGGGGATTCCCGATAAACACAAAATTCAGGAAGGGGAGCACGCCAATATTGCGACCCAAAATAAAAAAATCATTTCGGAGAACACGGCGGAGGATCCGGGTTGGATGCAGCCCAACGATCAAATAGCTGGGATTGGCCTCCAACTTAAATACCATCTTGACGATAATTCATTGGTTTCCATGCCATTGCAACAGGGTTCATGGAAGAAGGATAAAGCACCAACCGCCTTGCAAGAAGTTAGTCTTGATGATTCCTCCGTTCAATTACTACAAAAGGGACCGGCTAAAAAAAGTCCACCGACCTTGAGGGATGTCTATCTCAACCAATTGGACGAAAACAGTGATGGGAACATCAACAATGACAAGGAATTCCAAGCAACCGTTACCCTTGGAGAAGACGATGTGGCCACGTCACAAAGGGCCAAAGGTTGGTTGAACGTGACCGATGGAAAAAGGGGGATCGGCGTAGGAATCCGAAACTTTATGAAAGAATATCCCAAAGGGATAAAATTAGACCCGGTCAACCATATACTTTTGGGAAGCATTTGGCCAGAGGAGAACGGACCGATGAGTTTTGAAAGGCACCACACTGCAATGGACGGCGGCATGTTGTCCAATTTTGCCCAAGGGATAACCAAAACGACCGAATTCATTTATTATTTCCACGATAACAAGAGCGATGTTGCCGAAACTATGGATTATGTTGTGGAAAGTCCTGTTGCGCATGCTGCACCGGAATGGTACACCAATTCCAAAGTGTACGGTAACATGGCACCGGCCTCTTCCGAGCATACCGAGTTCGAAAATGCACTTCAATATCGATATCAATGGTGGGCCTACAATCAAAAGAACCAACCCTGGTACGGTATGTTCAACTATGGTGATGGAAAGACCTATTATTATAACGGACATTGGGTACAGTGGACCAACAATGAGCCCACCGTTGATTTTATGCTCTGGACCAATTTTATGCGTACGGGAGATCCACAATATTTTGAGATGGCCCAGGCCATGAGCAGACATACCATGGATGTGGACAATGTGCACTGGCCCAAAAAACGAACGTATTATGGCCAGATCAACGATGCCATAGACTTTTGGAATTTCGAGGACGAGCCGGAATCCACACCCTACCTGGGAATTGGAAGGAGACATGCCGCAGAACATTGGTATTCCTTATTGAGCGCACACGTTTGGATCCAGGGTTGGATTGCGGACTACTATCTAACAGGCGACCATAGGGCTTTGGAAGTAGCTAAAATGACCGGTGATACCTACATCAACCGTATATGGGGAGAGCATGATCTACGGGGTAGAAGATTGTATTTGTCCGTACTCAATATGGTGGAGTTATACGATGCGACCAAATTGCAGAAATATAAGGATGAACTGGACGATAGGGTACGATTGATGCTTGAATTCCAAGAGCGTCAGGGAGGAAACCTGGTGTTGGATAGATATGGTTATTCCCAGCCCTATGTGGCACAGGGACTTTATAAGTATCAACAGATCACTGGGGATGAAGAAGTCCGCAAAGCCTTGTTGAAGCACGCGAGATGGGTTCGTGATGTGCCACCGTTGAACCACGAGATGGAATCTTATTTAGCAACCATATCTCCATTGTTGTTAGGATTTGAGTTCAGTGGCGAACAGAGCTACCTGGACGAAGCCTTGGCAAGGGCAGAAATGCTCAAGGTAGGTGAGTTGCCAAAATCACCAGATGAATATAAAACTACTGAAGAATATAGCAAGGACCTTTTGGGAATATCCAATCTGCCCATGAGCAAGGGGCGCTTCACGAATTGGCAGACCAATCAAGGACTCCGGGTATTTGGTTGGACACATGGCTACAATATCCCATACCTGCTCTATTGGATGGATGAGGCCAATATCAAGTAAAACGTGTAATCTTCGGAAAAGGGATGGCCAAACCTTCGGGAGCCATCCCTTTTTTATGCCAAATTGGAAAGACTGGATATGAGCTATAAAAGACTGGGCATGGTGTTGGGACCGTTGCTCTTCGTATTGGTACGGTGCTGTTTTGAGCCCCAAGGCCTTTCCCATGAGGGACGTGACGTGCTGGCGGCGACCCTTTGGATCGCTGTTTGGTGGGTGTTTGAGGTTATCCCGATTGCGGTTACCGCTTTGTTGCCCATCGTTCTATTTCCACTCATGGATACCCTTCCATTGGGGGATACCACCGCAAGCTATGGCCATAAGTATGTGTTCCTGTACATGGGAGGTTTTATATTGGCCATGGCCATCGAAAAATGGAACCTCCACGAAAGAATAGCGTTGCATATCATAAGGGTCATTGGCACCAATATGTACCGTATTGTACTGGGCTTTATGGTAGCAACCGCTTTTTTGTCCATGTGGATATCCAATACCGCGACTACGGTAATGGTATTGCCGATGGCCATTTCCATTGTCAAGCAATTAAAGGACAATCCAAATACCCCAGTGGATGAGAAAACCGTGTTCAGTAAGCTGTTGATGCTGGCCATCGCTTATGCCGCTTCCATCGGTGGTATTGCCACTTTGATAGGAACGCCCCCCAACCTGGTATTCGCGGGATTTGTCCAAAAGGCTTATGGCTGGGATGTGGGGTTTTGGGATTGGATGAAGTTCGGTCTACCCTTATCATCCATCCTATTGGTATTGGGATGGCTTTATTTGACCCGCGTCGCCTTTCCTTTAAGAAATGCTGTTTTTCCTGGGGGAAAAAGGGAGATCGAGCGATTGTTGAACGAACTGGGCCCTCTGCAAAAGGAAGAAAAAAGAGTACTCTTGGTTTTTGTGCTCACTGCGCTGTGCTGGATTTTCAGGTCGGTTTTGCTGGAAAGGTTCATTCCCCATATGGACGATACGATCATTGCCATAGCCTCGGCGGTGCTATTATTTCTGGTACCGGCAAACCAAACAGGACGTCCGTTGATCAATTGGCAGGAAGCGGTTCGCATACCATGGGGCATCATTTTACTGTTCGGTGGGGGCATGGCCATCGCCAAAGGATTTCAAGATACCGGTCTTGCCTCTTTTCTGGGCGCACAGATGACATTCTTCAGCGGCCTGCCTTTGCTTTTGCTTTTGTTACTGATCATCGCATCTGTCAATTTTCTGACAGAGGTCACATCCAATCTGGCCACCACAGCCATGTTGCTTCCTGTTTTGGCGCCATTGGCCCTTACCTTGAAAATAGACCCGCTGATGTTGTTGGTGGCCTGTACCACGGCAGCGTCGTGTGCGTTTATGTTGCCGGTGGCAACACCTCCCAACGCTGTTGTTTTTGGTTCGGGCTATTTGCGTATTCCCGATATGGTACGTGCCGGACTTTTTATGAACTTACTATCCATAGTTCTTATTTCGCTTTTCATTTATTGGGTGATGCCCTTATTGATGGGGCCGTTTTGATATCGACTGGGGAAGTCTTGGCATAGTGTAAAGACCTGACTACATGAACCGGGCATTGTTATTTCGTTTCATGGACCGGTCCATTACTGCTTCATCCAAATCGGACTTGTGCCGGCGCTACGGTCTGCTCCCAATATATCCTTATAGAGCTCTGGTCTTCGGGCATTTTTATAGCGCCAACCACCGGATAGCTGTATTTTGTCCTTGGTAATTTTTGATAGGGTTATTTCGTCATCAAAAGATCGTATCTCGGACAAGACCTCGCCATAAGGGTCCAAAATCATAGAGTTCCCATTTTTAAGATGCTCACCGTCATAGCCAATTGGATTCGAGAAGGCGTAATAAACACCATTGTCATAGGCCCTGGCAGGTAGCCACCGCATCAACCAGCGTCTTCCTTTAGGGCCATCAAACTCCAAACGTAGCGAAACGGGATCATTTATCCGATTGTCCCAGTATTTTTGGTCTATGTAACCCCGGTGTGGCATGGAGGATGGTGTGCAGCCAGTGACATGTGGGGCAAATATGATCTCTGCTCCCAAAAGACTTGTAGCGCGTACATTTTCAATGACATTGTTATCATAACAAATCAGGATACCACATTTCCAACCCAGTAGGTCGAATACACAATATTGGTTGCCTGCGGACAAATGTGCATTGATGAACGGATGGATTTTACGGTATTTGGCCACCACCCCTTCGGCCGTAACGCAGATGTAGGTATTGTACAACTTTCCTTCTGCCTTTTCCACCAGACCGGCAAGGATGGGGATGCCCACTTCAGCTGAAATGGATATGAGATCCTTGGTACTTTCACCGCTTGGGATTGCTTCTGCCAAACTGTTCAAATCCTCTCGGTCCAGGTCCTTGGTGAAGGTGTATCCGGTCACGCACATTTCATGAAAACTGATTACATCTGCTCCTTTGGCACAGGCCTTTTTGGCAAGTTTGCGGATGACGGAAAGATTATAGGCCTTATCGCCGTCCTTGGGCTCAAATTGTGCTACTGCTACGTTCATGTTGAATTAAGGTCGCTTTATACCAACCCATTATATGTTTTCTTGTTGAATAAAGCTGGTTTTGTTCGAGGAGGTAAATTAAGGTTATTTATCCGAACAGCATTGGAACAAGGACACCAATGTGGTGCTATGGCATACCTTTTTTACGCTTAATGGTTGATTTGACATGATCCATTAAAATAGGGCGTCGATCGAAGCATTGGTTTACCTTCTTAAAGAAGACGGCCTTTCTAAGGCGATGTCCCAATTGGAATCGTTGTGGACAATCCATTTGCTTACCTAGATATTTTGGCCAAGGTGAAGGTGGTAACAGAATCCAGTTTTTAAATTGAATTACTTTAGGGATACCTTAATTGAAAAGTAGGATAGATGCAATGAAACCTTTTTTAAATATATTTTATATTACGTCTTAATGGGAAGACCATTATCGATGGTCACCACGGAATGATTTTGAAATATGATCAGCCCCGCTCCCCCTTGATGGGGCTAAACACTTGGTAGTATTCATTGGAATCACTACCTTAAGATTTGCTTTCAAAAACCTCGACTATGTGCTACGATGTCAATGCCCAGCTGGAAACCCAGCTCAAACGGGCCATGCGGGATGCGGATGAACATGCTATCCGTGAAATCCGTGAAAAAATGGCCAGAGAGACCGACCTGCCCCTGTTCCATGTGACCGGTTTCCAACATCCCAAGATGTTCATTTATACCAATGAAAGTCCCAACGCCCCTGTGGTGTCCCAATGGGGATTGGTCCCTTTTTGGGCGAAGGACAAAAAGGCGATTTGGAACAATACCCTAAACGCACGTGGGGAGACCATTTTTGAGAAGAATTCCTTCAAAACCTCCGCAAGGGACAAACGATGTCTCATTTATATCGATGGGTTCTATGAACACCACCACCATGGTAAGGCGACCGTTCCCTACTACATCTCCCGTAAAGATCTTCGGCCCATAGCCTTGGCGGGTTTATGGAACGATTGGACCGACCCCGAGACCGGGGAAATCCTCAATACTTTTTCCATTGTGACCACCGAAGGGAATTCCATGATAGCCGAGATCCATAACAATCCCAAGATGGCAGGGCCACGCATGCCGGTGATCTTGCCCGATGGATTGGAAGATGAATGGTTGAAACCGTATCGCGACGAGCTGGACCAAAAGCAACTGGAAGAACTATTGCGATCGTACCCTGAATCGGAACTGGCGGCCCATACCGTTGGTAAACTGCGGGGCAAGGATGCCGTGGGCAATGTACCCGAAGCTATGGTCCCTGTGGTTTATGATGATGTTAAAGCAGCCTATTGATGCGGATATACGACTATTTGGCACTGTCCAAGGAGGAACAATGGGAGACCCTATGGGACGATGCGGTCTATATAGCCTCTTTCAAATCCATCGACTGTTGTTTTCAGCTGTATGCCATGGACCGATTTTTCATTGAATTGGAACTTTGCCTGCAACAAGGGTCCATACTGGGCATGGGCGTGTTCGTCCATGGTAAGAAAATGGACAAATATGTCGACACGGTCTATCAGGACATTTTGGGTTTTCTATGATAACGAATTTAGAACTGTTCGGTATATGAAGAACATGGTACCCGGTACGGACCTCCCCTATAAATTTGCCCACCGGATACAGGCTTCCGATGATTTCAATGCACTCCTATTGCAGCACTATATCCTGTTCAGTGATGGGGCCACTATGGTGGACTATGCCATACGGGAAAAGGCACTTCTTTGTTCTGGAACCTACGGAGTTGAGGACCATCATGCAAAGGTCAGTGCATACATCGCTTTTCTCGATGGCCTTATCCGAGGCTGACAACACTTGAGTACCATATTTTGAATGCTGTGATCCTATTTTGCTCGAAAAGCACAATGGAGCAGTCGCTTTCCCTGTTATCCAATACCTACACAAGGTAAACGTCGCATCCCGGTATCGGACAAGGGACGGCATAAAGCCCCGGCTGTGGCCATCTCCTGCCCTTGGGCAGGCCTATTTATTCCGTTTCCTCGCCGCTCAACGTGCTGCCTTCCGTTTGTAGACCACTGTAAATATTGTTTAACCTAAAATCATAAAAAAATGTATGTAGACAATTTACAGCAGGATGAGGTATTTGTGCCGGTACAGATCAGACCTCTAAACGAATTTACCGGAATGCCCGTACGAAAGGGCCTGGAACAGGCCGTGGTCAGCAACGGCAAGATAGTGAACATCGTGTCACAACGCTATGGACATATTCCCAACCAACTGTTCTTCAAAAAGGCGGAGCAATTGCTCGTTGATGCCGATTTGACCTACTCCCGTCAGAGCATTAACCGTTCGGACCGTAGTTTCAGTGTGGACTTTGTCCTTACCGACAGTACCCAGTTCTCGGTAGGGCAAGGTGAGGATGTCATTTTACCGATGCTGCGGTTTACCAATGCCTACGATGGGAGCGAACGGACCGCTGGCCATTTTGGGTTCTACCGAAAAATCTGTTCCAATGGCCTGCACGTGGCCCAGACGGAAATCGGCTTTTCCATCAAGCACCACAAGAACGCCGTGCAGCTCATCATGCCCGAGCTCCAAGGACTGTTCCGCAGATTCCTCGACAATGAGTTCTACAGTATTTCCGGTAGGTTCCACCAGATGAGGACCGTGGAACTGCTGGATACCAAGGATTTTGTCAGGGAAGTGCTGGAGCGGACCCAACTGTTCCGCTATGAGTGCAGCGATACCAATGATGCACCCTCCAAAAAGGCCCGAGAGGTCCTTGATATCCTTGATGCAGAGGCATTGCAACTGGGCAGTACCCCAAACCTCTGGTTGGGCTATAATGCCTTCAACTCAGTATTGCACCGTAACCTCAAGAAGGGCTTTGCCAAACAGCAACAGTTGGACAGGCAACTGTTCGAGACCGTTTATGAAATGGCTTAATGGTCCAAAGGGCCGCTCCGGTGTCCTTACAAACCGGAGTTTTGCCACCGATTACACTACAACTTCTGTATTATTTCCCTTTTTTCACCAACTCAAGATTCAAAACGGAACCGTTTGAACATTAGACACCCGCCATTAGTAAGGAATTCGAG
>Ga0114900_1002179_pt1 | contig 11152 bp, 11 predicted proteins | sample MalvireepMed_231_FD_89685 | JGI IMG/M metagenome (GOLD analysis project Ga0114900, IMG submission 89685) | Marine viral communities from the Global Malaspina Expedition - Malaspina viral metaG DeepMed_231 | ecosystem: Environmental > Aquatic > Marine > Oceanic | place: Mediterranean Sea...
CGTTTGAAGAGGCGCGTCTCCAAAAAGTTGAGACTGAGGAGAGAGAAATGGCGGCAGAGCAGCGGCGCCGACTGCGCCGAGGACGGACGGTGATAGTCTAATGCCAGACCCACAAGAGCTAGAGCGCCTATTTAATCCCGGTAAGTCTAGACACATACCACGGAGGCAGCCTTCGCCGCAGCCTGATGGGCTTACACCGACAAGTATTTTTCCTCCTGTGTATACTCCATCGTCGCCGCCGCCTGTTTCTGAAGAGATGCCGCAGCAGCAGTTGCCGCCTCCTCCTGAAGATATTCCATCCTTGGATTCATTTGGGGATCTATCCTTTGGCGGTCCAGTCTCTACGGCTGCCACACTCCCAGGCTTTGACCAGCCTCCGTCATTATCTCAGCGACTAATCGGAGGTGCGATAGAGGGATTCGGAGCGGTTGCTCCCGAGTTGGGCAGGCAGTATCAGGAGCGTATCGAGAAGCCCAGCGAGTTGTTGGCAGAATTGGGCATCGGGCTTGGGCACCTGGAGGGCGACGCGTTCAGGAGGGTCTTTGACCCGACGTTTGAGGGCGAGCCTACCTCAGAGACCATTGAACGATTCCGAGAGCGCCCATTTCTGCAGCAAATGGCTGCCCTGGCGGGCACTGACCCCTTTATGATAAAGGGCGCTTTCTCAGGTCTAGGCCGTGGTCTAGGCCGTCACCTTTTTCCTCACTTGTTTCCGGGGCCTGTCGATCTCCTGCCTCCTAAAGTTCCTTCATATCTACAAAAGGCAACGGGACAATATATGGAAGAGGTCCTAGGAGCGCCCCCAACGGGAATGTCTCTCTACGGCCCTACCCCTGCCGCTAACAGGTTATGGTTTGAGGGGGCTATTGCAGACCCCTCTGCTGTTCAGGCTGCGGACGCTGGCCGCCAGAATGTTCTTAGATCACCTGTACGATTTACTGATCCTGACGCTCCTCTATTACCAAAGGCAACGGCGCGATATATGGAAGAAGTAGAGGGGTATCCTGAAACGGGAATGTCTCTCTACGGCCCTACCCCTGCTGCCAATAGGTTGTGGTTTGAGGGGGCTGCTGCTGTAGAAGACGTTACCGGGGTTGCGCTAACCAAGGCAAAGCCAGGCGTGAGGGGCGCTATTAGGTCGGCCTTGGAGCGGCTGGGTCTCAGCCGGAGTCCAGCGCCGCTCGCAAGCGGTAGGGAGTTGGGTAAGATCGAGGCGATGTGGGCTGAGGGCAGTAAGCCCGCGTCTCGGGACTTTACCGACGCCTACCTGAAAATTCAGGAATACGCTAACGATACCTACTTCGGTCTGCGGCGCCTCCAGACGCAGGTAGGCAAACACAAACCGATAGAGGCGGGTGGTCAATACGACCTGATAAATCTCCTCACTCGCGGACCCGGTGCGGCCAACGCTGGCGCTACACGCTACGCTCTGGCAATAGAGGAGATAAAGGGTCTTGGCTCAATCGCGGTGAACGATGTCAACACCATCATCTTCGCCGAGCACGGGAAGTTCATCTTGGCCGAGAAGGGGGCTAAACGTGTCCTTCCCGGCGGATTGAAGAGCGCTGACGAGCTTGATGCCGCCATCGCCCAACTCAGGGCCAGGCTGAGCCCCGAGCAGTTTGACCAGGCCGAGGCTGGGGCGCGAGTGATACAGCGCATCTACCAGGAAGAGCGCGTCCGGCTGGCTCAGGCGGGCTTCATCACAGACGAGTTGGCAGTGGACCTCGCCAAGCGGTACCCGTGGTACAACCCCCTCAAGTATGTGGCGTACATGGATGCCCAGTGGAGGGTAGGGAAGTCCACCAAGCCCTTCACGGTACTCTCTTCAGGTTTTCGGAGGCTAACCGAGGAGGGTACCGAGGAGGCGATACGAGGACCGCTTGAGGTACTGGGTGAGCAGCTTATCCAGAACGAGGTGCGTATTCAAAAGAACGCGACAGCAAAAGCCATAATCAAGCTGGCGCTAGAGGATCCCAGTCTTGGTGTCAAGAAGGTCTCAGCGGTGAGACCTGTGGCTCTGGTAGAAGGCAAGCCTGTATTTCGTCCTGTTGGAGGCGACCTGCCGGGTACGCTGTCGTTCTTTGAGAACGGCAAGAGGCAGATATACAAGGTGCCGGACTTCATCGACCGTGAGGCGATCATGCTGAACGAGAGCATGAGGCATCCGGTCGCCAGTTTAATCGGCTCCTTAAACGGCATCAGCCGAGCGGCCTTTACCTCGTACAGTCCACCGTTCGTGGTAGCCAATATGCTCAACGATATGCTGACGGTGTTCCTAACGCGAGGTATCCTGCCGCCCCAAACGGTAAAAAAGCTAACAGAGTCTCTGAGAGGTTTAGAGAAAGACCCCGGTATGCAGTCGTTTAGGTTGGCGGGTGGGTACCAGATGCGTTTCTTCGGTCGCAGTGCGGAGCAGATAGCACGCGAGGTCGGGGCCAGCGGCGGTCAGATAGTCGGTACGGGCCCGTCGTTTTTGACGCAACTGAAAAAGGCTATACCAAAGGCGGGCGAACTCGGCGAGCAATCGACCCGTATGGCGGTGTACAACAAGGCACTTGACAAGACACTGCCCAACTGGCGCAGTATGACGCCCGAGGCTGTTGCGGCCACTCCCCAGGCTCGCGTTGCTGCTGCCAGTTCCGTAGAGAGCACGATCAACTTTGCGCGAGGTGGTTACCTCATCAAGGGCCTTAACCCATTCGTTATATTTCTCAATGCGGCTATGGAGGGTACCAAGCTGCCTTTCAGGGCTCTGCGCGAGAATGCAGGCACTCGCTGGAAGCTGGCCGGTGTGGGCGCGGGACAGGTGGGGCTGACCGCCTATAACATGAGCTATCCTGAGTATTTTGATATCCCCATCGACATCCGGCATGGTTCGGGGCTCGCTATGCTGCCGTCGAGAGAGAAGGACATCTATGGCAACCCGAAGGCCAACTACCTGACCTTCGTTCCGAGGACTCGCGAGTGGGGCTTCTTCTTTGCACCGATTACTTACGCGATGGAGAGGATGTTCGGCGACAACCCCACGGAATTCGGAGAGTTTGCGCGCTCGCTGATCCCGCAGCTCAGTCCTCTGAACGAGATACCGTCGCCGATAGCAATGGCTGAGATGTTCGAGCAGGCCTTCAACTATGACCTCTTTAGGTCTCAGAAGATCGTCCCGACCGAGATGCAGACCCTGCCCACCGAAGAGCAGGTAATGCCATGGACATCGCGAACCATTCAACAGGTGGCTAACACCGTCGGGATATCTCCGATACGCCTACAGCACGGATTCAGTGGTATTCTTGGCGGTGCGGGCCGCACGTTCACGTCGGTTACTGACTACATCCTCAACTCACTCATGCCGAGAGAGGTTAGTCCAGAGATCCAGGCCTTAGTGGAGCGTTACGAGGCGCTTGAGACACCAACTGAACGGCGGAGTATGGTACAAGAACTCCCACCAGACCAGCGTAAGGCCATGTTCAACGAGCTTCGACAGCCGGACCCGTCTATTCCGGTGGTCTCGCCGATTGTTGGGCGGGTGTACCGCGACAGAGGCGGCCAGCTTCGCCTGACTCGCGAGGAGCAGGCTGGGAAAGAGACTGGGATAAGTCCTGAGCAGACCAGACAGGCAGGCTCATTTTTGCAGAAGGTGTCCGACGAACGGCTCACTATGCAACAACAGTTAGATAGTCAACTCAGGGACGACACCCTACCGCCTGAGCAGCGTATCAGCCCTAAAGCGTGGCGTATAGAGAGGCGCAACTTTTCCCACCAGTACAAGGGCGTGCTGCTGGGGCTGGGAATCCAGTTCCCGGGGGCCGCCCAGATTCACAAAGATCGGTCAGTGAAAACGAGCTACTACGATGCCATTACCGCCCTTGCTGGGTCCATCGCGGACCCAAGAATGCGCGGACAGGCGATAGCGGCGGGCTGGTACGCCATCACGGCGGAGGGGCCAGAGGGGACCATTGGACTTGAGAATGTAGGGGTCATGTTCGATGAGCGGGACCAGTATCGAGCGGCTTTGAGTCCAGGGGATAGATTGCTTCTGAATGCTGAACTGGAATCTCGGATGACGCCCGTGGAGCGCGAATACAGTAGAGATATAGAGGTTATCAGACAATCTGGTTACTGGAACATCAACGATGAGATCATGGAGAAGCTCAGTCAAACCGCTGATTATGAGGACTATAATCAATCCCTTGACCAGAGTCACTTCCTTGATACGCATCCTTTATTGAAGAGTGCGTTGAGCATTGTCCGAGAACAAAAGTTAGCCTTACGCAGTGGAAAGGACGAGGACGGGATGCCGGTACCGGGGAGTGACCCGGAGTATGAGCGGCTTTTGTTCAAGTGGGGGTACATAACAAAACCGGTAAATCCCGTGATTCTTAGTGAGTATTATGATTCCTTGATTAGGCAGAAAGAGGCTGGGGTGGCAGAGGGCGCTGTTCCTCTGCCGGTAGGCCAATGAGACAAGTATTGTATTGTGACTGCCACGGGACCGAGGGTCTGGCTTCCAGGCACGATGACAAGCTAGTTATCGTTGCACGGCGCCATGGCCAGAATCATGTTCTGGTGCTAAACACTCAGCCGATATCAGAAGTGGTATTTGACAAAGCGGAACATGCTACGGTATCCTCGGCTATTGAGGGAGAATCGTAATATATAGGTGGCGTAGTCCGCCCATTAAGGTTGTCAATCAGCTCACCAGCGTGGTGGGCTTTTTGTTTGTCACAAGTGGAGATTCCCTCGGAAATATCCACAGGAGGCAGTGATGATGGCGATGGAGCAGCAGGAGTTACCTGACATATCGGATACAGCTACGGCGGAGCCCCAAGAAGCCGAGCAGCAAGTCGAGAGTCAGGCTGAGCCAGATTACAAGGCGTTGTATCAGGAGCAGAATCAACGAATAGCGAAGCTAGAAAATGATGCCCGTTCCAAAGATGGAAACCGTCGGAGGCAAAGCGAGACCGACGACCTCTTAACTGGATTAGGGGATCAACTGACAGCTTTACGAAAGTCGAACACTGTTCTTGCAAGCGCCATAGGTAGCCAGGACACTGAAGAGGTCAGCGGCCAGATCAATCAGATCAATCAGGAAGCTGACCAAAGCCGTCGGCGTTCTGTATTCGAGCGTGGTACGCAAGGCGCACTCCAGCAGATATATGACGCTGCCAAAGACGAGAGCGGTAAAGCGATGTTCGACGCTCAGAAAGGCCCAGAGTTTGCGGGCATTCGGGAATCTTGGCAGACTGCTGTGACTTCGGGCGATCTCGGTCAGGTGCAGGCCTTGGCCCTAGAGGCATCCTTAATTGGGCGTGAGGCAGAGCGAGAGCAGATGAAAGCCCAACTCACGGAGCAGCGGCAGACTGCCGAGAAGGCCCAACAGAATGCTCGCGAGGAAGGGCTGGACATGGACACAGGTCCCGCCGCTGGTTCCGGTGGTGGGCAAGTGGACTTTGGCCAGGATACGTCCCGAATGGGCCGTGTAGAGCTTCAGAATCACAAAAAAGCGCTGCTTGACCAAATGGCTAAGCAGTAATAACAACACTAGGAGAAACACGTCATGGCAGACATGACAGGCACGACGATGGCCAGTTGGCTCCCAGAGCAGTGGAGTGAGCTTGCCACTATTACATACCGTTCCAACACGATTCTTTGGGAAAACGACATCATTGACCGACGATGGGAGCCTGAGTTGGGCGTTGGCCGTGGCGACACAGTCAACATCCCTGGTTTCACGCAGAACGCATCGGCTACGAAGCGGAGCACGTTCGGCACTGGTGCGTCCATTACGTTCACTGCGGTGACCGAGGCCCAGACACAGCTCGTGGTTAATACGATGGCCTATAAGGCTTTCCGTATTCCAGCAGAGCTGACCGTTCAGACGATGCCAAGCTATGTTGCGCTGCTAACCGATGGAATCGGCGAGGCGGTAGCGTTGCAGGCGGACTCAGATGTGGCTTCCGACAACAGCAACGGTTTCGATGCCCTGACGGCAGTCGGAACCGATAACGTGGACATCACCGAGGACACGCTATTCACGGCTGAGACGAACCTCGATGATAACAATGCGAAAGCGGAGAACCGGCATCTTATCGTCAGTCCGGCTAGTCGTGTTTCCCTGCTGAAGATCGAGGCTTTCCGAAGTTCGCTCTACTCGGGAATTGGCCAGGTGGCGGCTGACGAGCCTTACGGACTCTTGGGTAAGGTCTACAGCTACAACGTCTGGGTGTCCAACAACCTAGAGTCAGGGACTAGCGGTAAGAAGAACGCGATGGTGCAGATGGAGTGCATTGCGGGCGCCATGCAGAAGAGCATCACGATGGTCTCAGATGTGAACATCGAGGATGGTATCTTCAACCAGGTAGCCGGATATGCAGTCTACGGCATCAAGTTGGTAAAGAGCGCCTTTGGTAGAGAGATTGCTGGAAAATAAGAAGGGTTAGGGACTTTGCTTCGTCCCTTGCGGTCAGATGGCAGATAATAGCCTGAGAGAGCCTAGCTCGCCTGACCTGACGCTTCAGCAGGGAGGGGCCTGGGAGTCCGTGAGATTCACGGTTCCCAGTGACATCCCTGACGAGGATGTTCAGGCTCGGGTGAGTGACAAGTACATGCGACTGGCAGGAGAGTTTTGGGAGAAGAACGGGTTCACCGTGTTGCATGTCAAGCGTCCCAGGCTTTATGAAGGTAACCTGCCGATTGACGCTGACCGCAGGGGATACGTTGTCTGGGGCTGGCTGAAACGTAGACCTGTAGAACACACAATAGACGTGCCCGAAGCCTACATCCCAAAGTTCGAGGGCATGGGCATGAAATTGGCCTAGTAGGAGATAATCAATGCCGGATGTAAGCCTTACACCACGACCTACAGATGGATTAGTTGAGAGACTCGGCTATCCTCGGCAGGCTGACTTATGGAAGCCGATGTCCATGGATTACGATGTGTTCGAGGACAAGTTCTGGGGAGACGCCATACTTGGTCTCTACCCATCTGCTAAGACCAACGGTACATCAGCGGCTGTTACGTTCACGGAGCACAACGCTGGCGGCTACCTTGATTTGGTAAGCGGCACGGCGGATGACGGATACGCCGGGCAAGGGATGGGGTTGCAGTTCAAGGGTGACCGAGGAATGTTGGCTGAGTTCATCGTTCGTACTCCAGCGGCTGTCACCACGATGAAATTCGAGGTTGGCTTGTCGGACGCTGATGATGATGCGGGGGCTGTGAACGTCAAGGCTACGCCAAACGCAACAGCCGCTGATTATGGCGTATTCGTCTTTGATCGTGACGACGATACTGTCTTGGCATTTCACTCTGCAAAGGCGGGAACGATAACTGCCAGTGAGGACACGGGCATCACTGTTGCTGTGGATACCACCTATCGGCTGGCGGTTCGTGTGACTGACGACAACCTGGTGGCCTATGTCAACGGAGTCGTAGTCGCTGAGCACGGTAATGGCATTGAGGGTGGTAGCGCGTTGACTCCTTGGGTTTTCTGTCAGGCGAGAGCGGGCTCGGCCTCGCGGACCTTACAGCTTCACAAATGGCGGGTCACAGCACCAGCGTACTAGGCCAGGGAATAATCAGGAGATTGCCATGCCTCACAAGCCTAGACCACGGCGGGCTGCAAAGGCAAAGTCGGCTCCACGAAGCAGGGCTCCCAGGGCTCCCAGTCCCCGGCGGCGAGGTGCCGGAGGGCCGGGACCAGTCTTGCCAAGGGATATTGAGGCTAAGATTCGGCCTCGCGGACCTTGGGGGCGAAGACAGCAACCCAGAGGTGGAAATTTTTTACCCGGTGCCCAGCGGCCCGGAGGGACAACTTTCACTCCGTTGGGGACACGCTTGAGTTGGACTCCCGAGGACAAGCTGGAACTCTACCGACAGGCCAGGCCGGGCCGAGAGAAAAGGGAAGAAGACCGGCTCCGTAGGGAAGAGTTACTGCGCCAAATGCGGCGGTCATTTAGCCCGCCTAAGGGTGGTCGTATGGCCCCGCCTCTGCGCCGACGACCATTGGCCCCGCCTCTGCGGTAAGGCAGGAAGGTTTCCAGAGTTTTTCACAACATACCAACTTCTAAAAGAACGAACGAGAAACGAGGAGTTAGGTTATGCCCCAGAAGCGGCAGCGCCGAGTTAGGCGCTCGCAAGCACCGCCAGCAGTAGCACTAGCAGGGCCCCCAATTGACTCTGGCAGTCAAAGACAGACCCGAGCCAATCGTAGGCTAGAACTGCTAGGCCAAATAGAAACGGCACGCAAGGCAGAACTGCTAGACCGCATAGAGACGAGGCGTAGCGAGGAAGTGCTACGCCAAATACAAGCGCGAAGACGCCAAGCTAGTATGCAGGAGCCAGTCAAGCCAAGGGATCTTGCGCTTGGACTGCCACTTGTGGTTCCACCGCCATTGGGCCTGCCTCTGCCTAAGCGGCGGGCACCTCCCCCACCACCTCCCCGGCGCGGTTTGTCAATTGAGGCGTTACAGAACGCAGAGCTGTCCCGGCAGAATCTTCGTGTTTCTATGCAGCCTCCGGTCAAGCAAAGAGAGATTGGCTTGTGGCGTTCTCGCTTGACCAGGGAAGCGTCAAGAGTTTTTCACAATATACAACGAGGAGTTAGGTTATGCCTGCGTCTTACCCCGTAGGGGCTACTAACGTCGAAGGAGAGACGCTCTCCCTATCTACTACCCTAGCGTCTCTAGGGATTCCGCCCAATGTCTATCAGGCGATGCTGTATGGGCCTTCGTCCGACTTTCGGATGAACCTGAACCCTGCCATCAAGGATGTCTATTTCTATGACGCCTCTGCTGACGCAGGGTCGAGGTACAGCTCGCAGACCATCAACCTCTTAGACCGTAGCACCTCGACGGGGACCGGGACTGCTATGGACGCGGCCACCACGTCTGATTACCTCTATATTTGTCTAGAGGAACCGACAGCCGGTATCCGGGTGGTCATTGGTGCAGCCAACGGCAACACCTCCACTCTTCTGGCTGAATACCGTCAGAACGATGACAGTTGGACCAGTTTGTCCGCAACAGACGGCACGGTCTCCAGCGGTGATACATTGGCGGTTACGGGCAGCATTACCTGGACGGCTGTGACCAACTGGAAGCGCGGCCAGCTTGGAGGTCCAAACGACCCCTTTGACACTACTAACGCAGATGCGCCGACGACAAATGGGATGTGGATGCGGCTCTCCTGGAACGGGGCGCTTGACTCTGACACTGAGATCGACAGCCTCTGGGCTCTAAACAACGATACGAAGAGGGGATACTTCAGGACTGGACAGGAGTATAAGATCAGCTTTGATCGCAGGGTGCTTGGCTCCATTGAGTGCATACTGGCGAGTGGTACAGACACTTTACAAATCACTTGGGTGAGGACATAACACCGTGGGAAGCAACCAATACACTATAAGCTCAGACGGGGTCTCTCCCTGGTACAACACTGGCTCTCTGTACCGCACTCGCATTGCACAAGATGTTCGTATTGAGGATGGGGCCGGCCTAATCGTTGGTCACACAGCCCAGGAAACGATCTCTCTCGACGGCAGCACTGACTTGGTGCCAGAAGTCCAAATTCTTGGAACCGCTGCGGCTGACGCTTCCTTAATGCTAGCTGCTTTCTCAACGACTGCCACCATTGCTGGTTCTCCGATACTTGCCTTTGTGAAAAGCGGTGATGCTGCTATTGATGGTACTCATGTCGTGGTGACCGACGACGAGGAGCTAGGCAACATCGTAGCTTACGGGGATGATGGGACAGACCTGGAGTCCATAGCTGCACAGATACAGTTTGAGGTGGACGGGACTCCCGGCACCGGTGATATGCCGGGTCGCATAGTCTTTGCAACAACTGCCGACGGTGCCGAAACAACAACAGAGCGGATGCGTATCGACTCCTCTGGCGTAGTAACGATAACTAGTGGGGGGGAACTTCACGTCGTGATAGCTGGTTCGGCTATCACCCCTAGTTCCGCGACGGCAGCGGTGTTCCAGCGGAACTCAAGCACTGGGCAGAATGCGGAAATCAGCATTATCAGCGGGAATGCAGGCGACGCTGTTCTCAATTTTGGAGATGCTGAAGATGAAAACGTCGGGAAAATCCGTTACGTCAACAACGGCAATTCGATGGAGTTCTTCACAAACGCGGCGTCGAAGATGAGCATCAGCAGTGCTGGCCTCGTGGCGTTCGCGGGCGTGGTCAGTGTTGACGACACCACCGATAGCACCAGCCCGACCACCGGTAGCATCCACACTGACGGCGGGCTTGGCGTGGCGAAAGGGCTGTTTGTAAATGCGAGGTCGTGGATCGAGCGTTCGACATCGGACACATCCACCCAGGGGACAGTCCTAAATATCACCGCGAATTCGACCGGGAATGCCGCAGATGGGTTCGGCCCGATACTCAATTTCCAGATGGGAGACACAGCCGCCACCAGCCAGCGCATGGGAGGGGTCGGCTTTGAGCGTAACGGTGCCGATAATACGTCGCGGTTTACGCTTTTGGTGGAAGATTCCGGTAGTGTAAATGAGGCGTTCCGGGTCAGTAATACCGGAGTGGGATCGTTCGACCTAGCTGGCTCTGGAACAGCCGCGCAAACAGACCTGTTTGACGACTACGACGATGCAGTAGAGCTTCGGCGGTACGCGGACTCCGTATCGTCATACGTCAGCCCGGAGCAGCGCACGGCAAACCGCCAACGCATGGTGGAGATGGGCATTATCGAGGAAGTGCCGGAGTCTTCTAGTGGCTACCATCTCCTGTTCCAGCCCATCACGCGACTACTGGCTGGTGGAATATATCAGAGTCGCGCCCGCATGGACGCCCAGTATGAAGAGCTAGACAAGCGCATACAGCAATTGGAGGCAGCATAATGGCGGCAACGGACGCGCAAATCAAGACGTTCTTCGCCCTCGATGGTGAGACTATCACGGATGCCCAGTTGATAAAAATCAAGAACTGGATGGTGGCCGTCACGGGGTGGACTTCAGACTCCAAGGACAGTGACGGCAACGCGCTTGCTACGCCTGATGCCACGACGCTCGTGGGGTTGCTACATGCCGACCTGAAGGCCAAGGTTTTGCACTGGCAGGCCGACACCCAGTCGGTGACATTCTAATCGTCATGGACAACGAGATTAGCAATGCAGACCTCCAGCGA
>Ga0114900_1002181_pt1 | contig 11151 bp, 9 predicted proteins | sample MalvireepMed_231_FD_89685 | JGI IMG/M metagenome (GOLD analysis project Ga0114900, IMG submission 89685) | Marine viral communities from the Global Malaspina Expedition - Malaspina viral metaG DeepMed_231 | ecosystem: Environmental > Aquatic > Marine > Oceanic | place: Mediterranean Sea...
ACATGTGGAAGCCCTGGAGCGATACCAGCATGGCTTCATCACCTCGATCGACCAGGAGTTCGCGCCCAAGGGCCTGAGCGCCGACATCGTGCGCTTCATCTCCGCCAAGAAGGAAGAGCCCGAATGGATGCTCGCCTGGCGGCTGGAGGCCTATGAGCGCTGGTTGGCCATGGAAGAGCCCGACTGGGCCAAGGTCAGCTTCCCGAGGATCGACTACCAGGACTCCTATTACTACGCCGCGCCCAAGGCGAAGGAGGGACCCAAAAGCCTGGACGAGGTCGATCCCGAGCTGCTGGCCACCTATGCCAAGCTGGGCATTCCCCTGCGCGAGCAGGAGGTCCTGGCCGGCGTCCAGGGCGCCCCGCGCTATGCGGTCGACGCCGTGTTCGACAGCGTCTCGGTGGTGACCACCTTCAAGAAGGAGCTGGCCGAGGTCGGGGTGATCTTCTGTTCGTTCAGCGAGGCGGTGCGCGAGCATCCCGAGCTGGTGAAGAAGTATCTGGGCTCGGTGGTGCCAGCCTCGGACAACTACTTCGCCTGCCTCAACAGCGCAGTCTTCTCCGACGGCAGCTTTGTCTATGTGCCGCCCGGCGTCCGCTGCCCCATGGAGCTGTCGACCTATTTCCGCATCAATGCCGCCGAGAGCGGGCAGTTCGAGCGGACCCTGATCATCGCCGACAAGGGCGCCTACGTCTCCTATCTGGAGGGCTGCACGGCGCCGATGCGCGACGAGAACCAGCTGCACGCCGCGGTCGTCGAGCTGGTGGCGCTGGAGGATGCGGAGATCAAATATTCCACCGTCCAGAACTGGTATCCGGGCGATCCGGAAACCGGCAAGGGCGGCATCTACAACTTCGTCACCAAGCGGGCCGACTGCCGTGGCGACCGCTCCAAGGTCGCCTGGACCCAGGTGGAGACCGGCTCGGCCATCACCTGGAAGTACCCGTCCTGCGTCCTGCGCGGCAATGACAGCGTCGGTGAGTTCTATTCCATCGCCATCACCAATGGCCGCCAGCAGGCCGATACCGGCACCAAGATGATCCATCTGGGGGAGGGGACCCGCTCGCGGATCATCTCCAAGGGGATTTCGGCGGGCCGCTCGTCCAACACCTATCGCGGCCTGGTTTCGGCCCACCCCAAGGCCAAGGGCGCGCGCAACTTCACCCAGTGCGACAGCCTGCTGATCGGCAAGGAGAGCGCGGCCCACACCGTGCCCTATATCGAGGCCCGCAACGGCCAGTCGGTTTTCGAGCACGAGGCCACCACCACCCGTCTGTCCGACGACCAGCTCTTCTATGTGATGCAGCGGGGCCTCTCCCAGGAGGAGGCGGTCCAGCTGCTGGTCAACGGTTTCGTCAAGGACGTGCTGCAAACCCTGCCGATGGAATTTGCGGTGGAGGCCCAGAAGCTGGTCGCCATCTCTCTGGAAGGGTCCGTCGGATGACCCAGGAACCAAGCCGGACCAAATTGATGACCCTCAAAGCCGCCTTCGAAGCCGAACTCACGCGCCGCGAAAACGAGCGCCGCGCCCGCGAGGAAGCCGAGATGCAGCGCCAGGCCGAAGATCTCGGCCGCGCCGAGGCGCTGGAGGCGGCTCTGGGCCAGGACGCCGAGTTCCTCGCCGCGCGTGACCTGATGCTGGAGCGACGTCGCTACACGGTGACCCTGGACCATGCGGATTATCGCATCGCCGCCTATTTCGAAGACGGCCGCGTCAGCGTCACCGCCGCCGACAAGCGCAACGCCACCACCTCGGCGGCGCCCCGCAAGCAGCAGTTCGCCGAGAGCGTCGAGGACGCCCTGCTGATCATGGCCCAATTCCTGGCTGACGAGACCCGCTGATGCTGTCGATCAACAACCTGCACGCCCGCGTCGCCGAGGCTGAGATCCTGAAGGGCCTGACCCTCGACCTGCCGGCCGGCGAGGTCCACGCGATCATGGGCCCCAACGGCGCCGGCAAGTCGACCCTGTCCTACGTCCTGACCGGCCGTCAGGGCTATGAGGTGACGGAGGGGACGGCGACCCTGGACGGCGAGGACCTGCTGGCGCTCGAGCCGGATGAGCGGGCCGCCCGCGGCCTGTTCTTGTCGTTCCAGTACCCGCTGGAGATTCCCGGCGTTCCGGCCATGACCTTCATCCGCACGGCGATGAACGCTCAGCGCAAGGCCCGCGGCGAGCCAGAGGTCAGCGCCCCGGAGTTCCTGAAGCGCGCCCGCGAGGTGGCTGGCCAGCTGAAGATCGACTTCGACATGCTCAAGCGGCCGTTGAACGTCGGCTTCTCGGGTGGTGAGAAGAAGCGGATGGAAATCTTTCAGATGGCGATGCTTTCACCTCGCCTGCTGATCCTGGATGAGACCGATTCCGGCCTCGACATCGACGCGCTGAAGATCGTCGCCGACGGGGTCAACGCCCTGCGCAGCCCTGAGCGCGCCATGCTGGTGATCACCCACTATCAGCGGCTGCTGGATTATATCCGCCCCGACAAGGTCCACGTCCTGGCCGCGGGTCGCATCGCCGCCTCTGGCGGGCCGGAGCTGGCCCACGAGCTGGAGCGCGAAGGCTATGACAAGTATGCGAGGGCCGCTTGACCCTCGCCGCCGCCCTCCGCGACCGTGACGTCGCCCAACTGCCCAGCCGTCGTGACGAGGACTGGCGCTGGACCGACCTGCGCGCCCTGATCCGCGAACTGCCTGCGCCGTCGCCGACGGCGGCTGCGCCGGCTAAGCCTGGTCCGTTCGGCGACCTGGGCGAGACCGAGATTCTGGTGGTCAACGGCCGTACGCTAGGCGATGAAGCCCTGCTACGACTGGCGCCGGGCGAAACCCGCATCGTTCGGCTGCGCTTCGTCTCGGCCACGGCGGCGACCGCCCATGGGGCGAGCCTGTCGATCAGCCTGGGCGCCGGCGCGCGCCTGACCCTGCTGGAGTCCTATGAGGGCCTGGCGGCGAGCTACCTCGCCGATGCGAACCTTGCGATCACCCTTGCCGAGGACGCCGTGCTGGAGCGGATCATCCTGGCCCAGGATGACGAGGACGCCGTCAGCGTCAGCACCGCCACGGTAGACCTCGCCCCACGGGCGCGACTGGCCCAGACCACGCTGACCACCGGCGCCAAACGCCAGCGGCTGGAGACCCGTGTCACCCATCCCGGCTGCGACGCCGCGGTGCGGATGGACGGCGCCTATCGGGTGCGCGGCCGCGGCCATGCCGACCTGACCAGCTCGGTGAACCACGCCGGCACGGACGGGACCACCGATCAGCTCATCAAGGGCGTGGTCGATGATCAGGCCCGGGCGGTGTTCCAGGGCCGCATCACGGTCAGCCCCGGCGCCGACCGCACCGATGCGCGCATGGGCCACCATGCGCTGGTCCTGTCGGATCGGGCCGAGGTGGACGCCAAGCCCGAGCTGCTGATCTTCGCCGACGACGTGGCCTGCGCCCACGGCAATACGGTGGGCGCCCTGGACGAGGACGCCCTGTTCTACGCCCGCCAGCGGGGCATGCCCGAAGATGTGGCCCGGGCCATGCTCACCGAGGCCTTCATCGGCGAGGTCATAGACCGGATCGAGACTGAGGCTGTGCGCGAGCACCTGCGGTCCTGGGCGCAAGATGGGCAGATCGCCTGATGGCCTTCGACGTGGAAACCGTGCGGGCCGAGTTCCCCATCCTGCAGCGACAGGTGAACGGCAAGCCGCTGGTCTATCTGGACTCTGCGGCCTCGGCCCAGAAGCCGCGGGCGGTGATCGAGGCCATGACCGGGGCGATGGAGCATTCCTACGCCAACGTTCACCGGGGCCTGCACACGCTGGCCAATGAAACCACTGAGGCCTATGAGGCCGCCCGCCGCTCGGTGGCGCGCTTCATCAATGCCGACGAGGGCGAGGTCGTCTTCACCAAGGGCGGCACCGAGGCGATCAACCTGGTGGCCGCGGGCCTGGCCGGCACGCTGGCGGCTGGCGACGAGATCCTGCTCACCCAGATGGAGCACCACGCCAATATCGTCCCCTGGCACTTCCTGCGCGAGCGCCTGGGCGTGGTCCTGCGCTTTGCGCCGGTGACGGACACGGGCGAACTCGACCTGGACGCCTTCCGGCAGATGCTGGGGCCGCGCACCAAGGTCGTCGCCTTCAGCCACATGTCCAACGTGCTTGGGACCGTCAATCCGGCGATGGACATGGCGCGCATGGCGCACGAGGCCGGGGCCCTCGTGCTGGTCGATGGCTGCCAGGCCATCGTCCATCAGCCGGTGGACGTGAAGGCCATCGACGCCGACTTCTATGTCTTCTCCGGCCACAAGCTCTATGGCCCGACCGGCATCGGCATCCTCTATGGCAAGGCCGAGCGGCTGGCCGACCTGCCGCCCTATCAGGGGGGCGGGGAGATGATCGGTCTGGTGACCGAGGAGGCGATCACCTATGCCGATCCGCCTCATCGGTTCGAGGCCGGCACGCCGCCGATCATCGAGGCGATCGGCCTGGGGGCGGCGATCGAATGGATGAACGGCCTGGACCGTCCCGCCATCGCCGCCCACGAGGCCCGGCTCTACGATCGTATGATGGAGGGGCTGGCCGGCGCCAACTGGCTGCGCGTGATCGGCGAGGCGCCGGACAAGGGCGCCATCCTGTCCTTCATGATGGAAGGCGCCCACGCCCACGACGTGGCCCAGATCCTCGATCGCTACGGGGTCGCGGTCCGCGCCGGGACCCACTGCGCCGAGCCGCTGATGCGGCGTTTCGGCGTGACTTCCAGCGCCCGAGCCTCGATCGGTCTCTACAACACCGAGGCCGACATCGACGCCTTCGTCCAATCCCTTTCCAAGACCCAAACCTTTTTCGCGTGAACGCCATGGATGACGCCCCCATCAACACCGAGGCCGAAGCGCCGCTCTCAAAGGCGGAGCTCGACGCCCTGACCGACCAGCTGATCGACAAGCTGAAATCGGTCTATGACCCGGAAATCCCGGTGGACATCTACGAGCTCGGCCTCATCTACAAGGTCGATGTCTCAGACCAGAAGGACGTGGCCATCGACATGACCCTGACCGCGCCCGGTTGCCCGGTGGCTGGCGAGATGCCCGGCTGGGTGCAGGACGCGGTGATGGAGATTCCCGGCCTCAAATCCTGCAATGTCGAGCTGGTCTTTGATCCGCCATGGGATCCCTCGCGGATGTCGGACGAGGCCAAGCTTCAATTGAACATGTTCTGACCCCATATTCTGATCATGGAAAACCTCAGCATCACGCCAGCCCCCCGCGCGCGCCGTCCCCGGCCCCAGGTGGTCTCCCTGACGGAGACGGCTGCGGCCCGGGTGCAGGAGATCATGGCGCGGGCGGAAAAGCCCTATGCCGGCCTGCGGGTCGGGGTGAAGAACGGCGGCTGCGCCGGACAGGAATACGTCCTGGAATATGCCGAGACGGCCGATCCCATGGACGAAGTCGTGCAGGACAAGGGCGTCACCATCCTGATCGAGCCCAAGGCCGTGCTCTTCCTGATCGGAACGGTGATCGACTACGAGACCACCAAGCTGTCGTCCAAGTTCGTCTTCCGCAATCCCAACGAGACCGACGCCTGCGGCTGCGGTGAGAGCGTCACCATCGTGCCGCAGGACGCCGAACTGGACGCTTAAGCCTTAGCGGCCCTGGAACTTGGCGGGCCGCTTTTCCAGGAAGGCGATGACGCCCTCGCGGGAATCCTCGGTGCGTCCGGCGTCGCGTTGCGTGACCCGCTCGGCGTGGAGCTGTTCGGCCCATTCGGCGTCCAGACCGTCCCAGACCAGCTTGCGGATATAGCCGAGCGCCTTGGGCCCGTCGGCCAGGGTGCGGGCCAGCTCCATGGCGGTCGCCATCAGCTCGGCGTCGGGCACGCAGCGGTTGATGAGGCCCCATTCCAGGGCCGTGCGGGCCGGCAGCTTCTCGCCCAGCAGGGTGAGCTCCATGGCCCGGGCCTTGCCGACCATGCGGCTGAGCAGATAGGTCGCCCCGCCGTCGGGCACCAGGCCGATGCGGCGGAAGGCCTGCAGGAAGTAGCCGCTTTCACCGGCCACGATCAGGTCGCCCATCAGGGCCAGCGAGCACCCGATGCCGGCCGCAGCTCCATTCACCGCCGTGACGATGGGGATCGGATAGTTCCGAAGGCCGGTGACGAAGGGGTTGTAGATTCGCTCCAGGGCCGAGCCGGAATCCGGCGGCTCCTTGCTGGCCGTGGCCGGCGCGGGGTCGGCGCGGCCCGACAGGTTGGCGCCTGAACAGAAGCCTCGGCCCTCACCGGTGATGACCACGCAGCGCACGCCGGAGTCCGGCTTGGCGAAGCCGTCCATGGCGTCCTGGAGTTCTGCCATCAGGTCGAGGCCAGCGGCGTTCAGCGTGCCCGGATCGGACAGGGTGACGACGGCCACGCCCTCGGCGACCGAGGTCTTGATCTTCTGATAGGTCATGGCAGTCCTCCGTACTGCGTCGCGTTGGCCGCGATCCTGGAGGAACCTACGCGGCGTCAGCCAAGGAGGGAATGGCCGGCGCCGGTTCAGGCCGCATTGGGGATGGGATCGGCCATGCTGACGAGATTGCGTCCGCCGTGCTTGGAGGCATAGAGGGCGCCGTCGGCTCGCTCCATGACATTATGTCCGCTCTCGCCCCGTCGACGTTCGGCGAAGCCGGCCGAGACGGTGATCTTGCCCAGATCTTCATTGGTCGAACGCCGCTTAAGCACCCGCGAGGCGATCTCCTGACGGATTTCCTCCAGGGTGGCGAAGGCGGCATGGTGGTCCTCGCCCGGGAAGATGATCGCGAATTCCTCGCCGCCGTAACGCGCCGCCAGACGCGGCGTAGCGCCCAGCCGACCGATGACGCTGGCGACATAGCGGATCACCTGGTCGCCGGTCTGGTGGCCCCAGGTGTCATTGAAACCCTTGAAATGGTCGATATCGATGAGGGCCAAGGTCAGGTTGTGACCGGTGGCGTCGGCCTCCTGGCAGGCGCGTTCGAGCTCGTCGTCGAAGGCCTTGCGGTTAGCCAGGTTGGTCAGGCCGTCGGTGGTGGCGTCCCGGCGCACCTGCTCGAGGTGTTCGCGAAGCCGGGCCACCTCGCTGGAGGATTCGCTGAGGCGCCGTTCCAGGGACTTGTTCTCGGCCTCCACCCGTTGGGTGGCGCCGGCCAAGGTCTTCACCGTGGCCTCCAGGCTGGCGATGCCGGCTTCGGCGGTGAGCGATTGCGAGGCGGTGGCCAGGGTCAGGCCGTAGGCTTCGCTGGATTTCTTGGCCGAGTTGATGGCCGCCGAGACCGAGGCCAGTTCGCGGCTCAACTGATCGCCCGTGTCGCGGATCTGGTCGTTGAGCTTCGCCTTGGGCAGGTAGAGGGCGGCCAGTCCTTCGCTGACGGAATCGGTGAAGGCGTCGCCGATCTGCAGCAGGCGGGTGATTTCCTGGCCCAGCGCCCCGTCTGGGTCAGCCAGATAGTTGACCCAGAGTTCGAAATTGACCGCTGTAGGCCAGATTCCATGGCGCTCCATCTGCTCGATGGCCTTGCGCGCCAGAGTGAAGCCTTCCGGCCCTCGGAGCTTGGTCTCGACTTCTTGAGACATTTGTCGTGTTCCCCGCCCTCCGCTGTCGCCTCTCGGGACCGCAGATATTCCCCTTATTCGTCGAACAGAGGTTAGCGGGCAGAGCCGAACGAGCCGTTAAAGCCGAGCTCGGCGTGCGCTGATATCAGTCGTCGCGGGTGGGCGTGGGGCGCAGCAGGAAGGCCGGCGTGTCGGAGCCGAAGCCGCGGACGCCGTTGCGGTTGTCATCAGCCTCATCGCGGGTCTTCACACCCCGGATCGGGCGCTCAGCCCGACCTTGGCGAGGCGCCGGCGTGGCTTCGGGCGGCGTTTCAGCCTTGCGGGCCGGGCGCTCGCGGCGGGCGGTCTCCCGGGGCTTGGCCTCCGGTTCGACGGGGGACGCCTGGGCCGGCGCAGCGGCTGGCGCCTCAGCCGAACGGCTGCGCGAGCGGCTCCGGCGGGGCTTTTCCTCAACCGTTTCCGAGATGGCCGGGGCCGGCGCTGCGGCCTCGACAGCCGGGGGGGGTTCGGTTGCCGGCTCTGTCCGTTCCGGACGGCGGCTGCGGCTGGAGGAACGGGATTCGCCCCCACGGCCGCCGGCGCTGCGACCGCTGCTGCTGCGACCGCCGCTGCGTCCGCCGCGCTCGTCGGTCAGGCTCGCCCAGTCGAGGTCGAGATCGACCTTCTGCGGGGTCTGGCCGATCAGCTTCAGCACCTTGTCCAGGGACTTGGAGTCCGCCGGGGTGACAATCATGTAGGTCTCGCCAGTGCGGCCGGCACGGCCCGTACGGCCGATCCGGTGCACATAGTCGTCGGCATGGTGCGGGACGTCGTAGTTGAAGACGTGGCTGACGGCTGGGATATCGAGGCCGCGTGCGGCGACGTCGGAGGCCACCAGCAACTTCAGCTCGCCCTTGCGGAAGCTTTCCAGAGTTCGCGTGCGCGTCGCCTGGTCCAGGTCGCCATGGATCGGGGAGGCGTCAAAGCCGTGGGTCTTGAGCGACTTGGCGACGATATCGACCTCGGTCTTCCGGTTGCAGAAGACGATGCCGTTCTTGACGTCGGCCCGTTCGGCCAGGGCGCGCAGCGCTGCGCGCTTGGCCTTGGAGTCCGAGACCGGCAGGTCGCAGATGTATTGGGTGATGGTCTCGGCCGTGGTCGCCGGGCGGCTCGCCTCGATCCGGGTCGGATCGTTGAGGAACTGCTTGGTCAGGCGGGTGATCTCCGGCGGCATGGTGGCCGAGAAGAACAGCACCTGGCGGCGCGGCGGCGTCATCTTGAAGATGCGTTCGATGTCGGGGATGAAGCCCATGTCGAGCATGCGGTCGGCTTCGTCGACCACCAGCATCTGCACGCCGGTGAGCAGCAGCTTGCCGCGCTCGAAATGGTCCAGCAGACGGCCCGGCGTGGCGATGAGCACATCGACGCCCCGGTCGAGCTTGGCTTCCTGATCGCCGAACGAGACGCCGCCAATCAGTAGGGCCCAGCTCAGGCGATGATACTTGGCGTACCGCTCGAAGGAGGAGGCGACTTGGTCGGCCAGCTCGCGGGTCGGCGCGATGACCAGCGCCCGGGGCATGCGGGCCTTGGCCCGGCCCGCAGCAAGGCGGTCGATCATCGGAAGGGTGAAGGCGGCGGTCTTGCCCGTGCCTGTCTGGGCGATGCCCAGGACATCGCGACCGGCCAGGGCGACCGGAATGGCCGCCTCCTGGATGGGCGTGGCGTCAGTGTAGCCGGTTTCGGCGATGGCCTTCAGCGTCGAATCCGACAGGCCCAGAGAGGAAAATTCAGTCATTCATCGGCAAATCAAGATCAGCGGACGTCAAGTTGCGCCCCCGATCGACAAGCGCGGCGTGATCGACGCGCGCCGCGGAACATAGGCGGAAGCGCTTTCAAGTCAACGCATGACACGGCGCCGCGGGTCCATGGAGCGCCGATTGTTCGCACAATGCGGCAGGTCTCAGACATCGAGATCTTCGGTGGCGAATTCCGCATTCTCCTGAATGAAGCGGAAGCGAAGTTCGGCCTTGCGGCCCATCAGGGCCTCGACAAGGTCGATGACCGACTCCTCGGCCCGCGGCAGGGTCACCCGCGCCAGGATGCGCTTGGCCGGGTCCATGGTGGTTTCCTTGAGCTGGGCCGGCATCATTTCGCCCAGGCCCTTGAAGCGGCCGATCTCGGGCTTCTTGCCCTTGAAGTCAGTGGCCATCAGCTCCTCGCGGTGGGCGTCGTCGCGGGCGTAGACCGTCTTGCCCCCATGGCTGATCCGGTAGAGCGGGGGGAGGGCCAGGAAGAGTCGTCCGGCCCGGATCAGGTCGGGCATGGTGCGGTAGAAGAAGGTGATCAGCAGGGATGCGATGTGGGCGCCGTCCACGTCGGCGTCGGTCATGATGACGATGCGCTCATAGCGCAGGTCTTCCTCGCGGAACTTGGCGCCGGTCTGGACGCCCAGCGCCAGCAGGAGATCGCTGAGCTCCTTGTTGGCCACCAGCTTGTCGGCGCCGGCCGAGGCCACGTTCAGGATCTTGCCGCGCAGGGGCAGGATGGCCTGGGTGCGGCGGTCGCGGGCCTGCTTGGCCGAGCCGCCGGCCGAATCGCCCTCGACCAGGAACAGCTCTGTGCCGGCCGAGGCCTGGATGGCGCAGTCGGCCAGCTTGCCGGGCAGGCGGAGCTTGCGGGTGGCCGAGGACCGCGCCACGTCGCGGTCCTTGCGCCGCTTCAGCCGCTCTTCGGCGCGGTCGATGACGAAGGCCAGCAGGGTGCTGGCGGCCTTGGGCTGGGCCGTCAGCCAGTGGTCGAAGGGATCGCGCAGGGCGGCCTCCACCAGGCGCTGGGCGTCGCTGGAGGACAGGCGCTCCTTGGTCTGGCCCTGGAATTCGGGGTTCTTCACGAACACGCTGATCAGGGCGCCGGCCTGGGCGAGCACGTCCTCGGCGGTGATGACTGCGCCGCGCTTCTCGTTGGTCAGCTCAGCATAGGCCTTGAGGCCGCGGGTGAGGGCGGCGCGCAGGCCGGCCTCATGGGTGCCGCCTTCGGGCGTCGGCACGGTGTTGCAGTAGGACCGCATGAAGCCGTCGGCCTCGCCGAAGCCCTCGGCGGTCCAGGTGATGGCCCACTCGACTGCGCCCGCCTCGCCCTGGCGGGCGAAGCGCCCGGCGAAGGGTTCGGGGGTGACGGTCTCGATCTTCTCCACCTGCTCGGCCAGATAGTCGGCCAGGCCGTTGGGGAAGCGGAACACGGCCTCGGCCGGGGTCTGGTCCTGGATACGGGCCGGATCGCACTTCCACCGGATCTCCACGCCCCCGAACAGATAGGCCTTGGACCTGGCCATCCGGTACAGGCGCGCGGGCTTGAAGGCCGCGCCCTCGCCGAAGATCTGCGGGTCGGGCAGGAAGCGGATCGCCGTGCCGTGCTTGCGGGTCGGCTGGCCCTTTTCGATGGCGCCGAGCGGCTTGCCGCGGGCGAAGGCCTGGCTCCATTCGAAGCCGTCCTTCCAGGCGGTGACCTCCACGCGTTCAGATAGCGCGTTGACCACCGAGACGCCCACCCCGTGCAGGCCGCCGGAGGTCTCATAGGCCTTGCCGGAGAATTTCCCGCCCGAGTGCAGGACGGTCATGATG
>Ga0114900_1002187_pt1 | contig 11130 bp, 9 predicted proteins | sample MalvireepMed_231_FD_89685 | JGI IMG/M metagenome (GOLD analysis project Ga0114900, IMG submission 89685) | Marine viral communities from the Global Malaspina Expedition - Malaspina viral metaG DeepMed_231 | ecosystem: Environmental > Aquatic > Marine > Oceanic | place: Mediterranean Sea...
CCGAGTATAAAGTTCCGAAGACCATCCTTTGTGAGGGGTTAATTGACGAATCGCAATAACCAGCCTTCCTGGCAGACACAGCCAAGGACTACTAAGGCTCAGGAGAAGTTCCTCAGCGAGTTCCGACGTAATGGTAATGCTACCCGTCCTGACGACTTGCAGTCCCGTGTCCGCGATATACTGGCCCGTCCCGGCGCCCGTACTTCAACAGGCCAGTTGAATCCCCGTGTGGTATCGACTGAAGAGGCTCGCCTAATAGTCCGATTGCAGTCACAGCATCCTACGCAGCCAACACCGTTCCAGAGAAGGGGACGTATACGCGATCCCTTCGGCGCAGCATTTACGGGATTTGAGGCTACTGCTGAGACAGGTCTGGCTGCCTTCCAAGGTATTGCTACGGCGGGACCAAAAATTAGCGCGCCCTTCTTGCCTAGTTTCTTGCCGCGTGTGCCAGTTGAAAGCGTAGAACGCTCACGTCAAAGTCTGAGAGAAATTGGTCAAGCTATCACGGGGCGTAGGGGAGTAGGTGAGACCATCGGCGGCTTGGCAGAGAGGCAACGTGAGAGGCCGATTGTTGAGCAACTGGCAGCAGGTGTTGTATTCGACCCCTTGAACTTGCTTCCGGTTGTTGGCTTCGGCCCTGATATTATGCGTGGATTGCGCGCTATTTCAGAGGCTACGCCAGCCGCTGCTGTAGCACTGCGAGAGACCATACAGCAGGCACCCAGGACATTGTCTGGGATGGGTGATGCTATTCTGCGAACACTGGATGATTTAGGTGAAGGCGCCCCTGCACTTCGCCAGCAGATTAGTACGGCCCGCTTACGGGTGGGAGAACAGGTTGCCCGCGTTCCTGGCATGGGTGAACTAGGTCTGCAAGTGGCGGGTAGACCGGGTGTGGCAGGGGGAGCCATCCGTACTGCGACAGGAGAGACTCCTGCCCGCATGCCGGTACCAGACTCGGGGCCTCGCATTATGGGGTCATTATCGGACTTTGGTGAGACAGTTGAGGTTATGACCCGCCCAGACGCTTGGAGGAAGATAGGTAATCTGCCGGGTATCCGTACCATTATGGGTACATTTGACCCCGCAGCCGTTGCCAATAATCCTGCACACCAGGCCGTTGTTGGAAGGGCTGTGTTGCGTGATCAGGCTCCTCAACTGACTCAGGCAGCTATGGTACGCCTTAACAGACTTGGGACACAGGAAAATATATTTGGTACGTTGACTACAGAGGGCAAGATTGCTGATGGCCCATTACGGGGACTCACGGTTAATACGATTAGGACGTACCCAGATCAGTATGCCTCTAAAATGACACCTGCCATGAAGGCGTGGGTGAAGGTGGCCGATGACATAGAGAAGGCCAAGTTGCAGTTTCTCAAGGATAACGGCATTGAGATAAATGAACTGGTCTTTGAAGAGGGGGGTCAATACGCAGGCCGTCGGGTATATGCCAAGGTGACACAAAATGGCGAGATGATTGATACAGCATTTGTGGGTGCTGGCCCTGCACGGCCAGGTGCAAAGCTCGCCGCTGAAAAGACTAGGAGATATGCTAACGACGCAGATGCGGTTGCCGACGGATATCGTTACATACCTGATGATGAAGCGTTATTCCTTAATGTCCAGGGGGCGTTCAATAGAGTGGCTGATAAGAAGATGGCAGACTGGCTACTAGAGCAAGTTCCCTGGCGTACTATGGAGACCCCTGAAGCGATCAAGGTGGCGAAGGCAGTGGCAGAGAGACGTTTTGCCTTAGCCAAGCGGTCTATAGAGAGTATTCAGAGGGCTATACGTGGAGAGTCCTTGCCCACTGGTACAGTAAATGCCATTGAAAGGCTGTTCCCTCAGTTGGAGGGTCGTCTCAGGGGGCCAACAAGAATCCGCATAGCTGATGTCCTGAAGGCATCTAAAGCACTGGAGCAGCCTGAGCGTGTATTAGAGGTACCTACAGTCGGTGCCTTTATGAAGGTGCAGAGGCTTCTCCGGGAGGCGGAGGAGCAGTTACTTCTCAGGCCGGGCGATGCAATGTTGCAGAGGGAAGTATCTCGACTGCGGGGCAACTTTGGATTCATTAAATACCGCATGGGTGTAGGGGAACCCATTACTATCCCCCACAATGTTGTCAAAGCTCTTCGTGAGGATGCCTTGGGGGATTTACGGGAACTCTTGGATGCCATACGCGGGACTCGTGTGAAACGTCCTGGTCGAAAAGCGCCACGGTTTGAGGGTGGCCTGGTTGATGATGTCAGAAGAGAGGTATCTGAGGCCACTAAGAAGTCGGCAGAGGCACTCAAGAAGGCACAGCAGACGGCCTTGGACGAGGCCCGTGTTGAATCTCCTGCATTTGCAGGTAGGATATTCACGGGTCCGGGGGCTGAGGAAACGACACGGATACTCAAGGAGAGCATGAGCCCTGAGTTTAGCAGGGCGCTTAGGGCTGTTGGCGCTGTCAATCAGTTCAACTCTGTTTCTAGGTACTTCATGTTGGCTGGTGATGTCAGTCCTATGGCTATACAGTTACTATACTTGGCAGGGGCTAGTCCGAAGTCATACGCGGCTGCTGCCAAAGGGTTTTTGAAGTCTATGTTGGACACGCGGTTTCATTCCACTTATTTGGATAAACCAGAGAACATCGCCATTATGCAGAAGTACCCAAACCTAATTATTACACGCGGGGGCGCTACTGAGTTTACTGAGGCTATGGGTCGGGGAGGGATATTGCGTCCTAATCCAAAGAGCCGCATGGGAGAGGTAGCAACATCACCGCTAAAGATTGCGGGTAAGGTACTGGAGCCATTTCAACGAGGGTTTGAGGGCGCATTAGACGTTGCTGGGATAGAGATGGCTAAATCCCTTGACCATTATGGCACTACGGCAGCCCGTATCAATGATGTGACCTCGTTCGTTAATAATTTCAGGGGAGTTACATCTAGCTCTAGGCTTGGAGTTAGCTTCGGCACTCGGCAGTTAGAAACAATGGCCTTACTGGCCCCACGGTATAATAGGGCCATTGCAGGGCTGGTGTTTGATACTGTTCATGGAGGGCTGAAGGGTAATCTGGCCCGTCGCGCACTTGCACAGGGAGTGGGCGCCGTGGCACTCGTCGCCGTGGCGATATCCATAGCACGGGGAGAGAGTGAGGATGAGATACTGCGCCACTTCAGACCTGATGACCCAGCCTTTATGACATGGAAGATCGGTGGACAGAATATAGGGCCCGGCACGAAGTTACGCAGCATACTGAGGCTTTTTGCCCTATCTGCAAAAGACCCAGAACGGTTGCTTGACACATCAGTAGGATGGGGGAAACTGGAGTATATGAAGAACCCAGTAATGAAGTTTGGCCGTGGTTTGGCTAGTCCAGTTGCCTCTACGTCATGGGACTTAGTGACAGGGAAGGACTTCATTGGGGACCCCACAAGGGACGGGCTATTGTCCTTCACGAAAACAATGGCAGAGAATGTTATGCCCATTTGGGTACAGACAGTTGCCTTTGAGGGAGGCACTCCCCTAGAACGTGCTACACGGGGGGCGGCAGAGTTCTTTGGGATGAGGGCCTATCCCAGAATCATCCTCCGTGAACTTGCGGGTGAGTGGAAGGATGAACTATCTGGCTTTAATGATATCCCCACCGATCCAAATAAGATAGGCACTAAGGAGTATCCCATCAGCCGCAGCAAACACAGGCAGCAGAACCCGATGACGGATGCCAAGCTCTTTATTCTAGGGGACGTAACTAGCCTAATGCGTATTAAGGGTGGTCCCTCGCCGTCTGGAAGCAGGGCCATCCCATTTGTTCTGAGTTTGACACGGGAGCACAATATAGACCCAGACGATATTGTGGGCATTAGGAAGCGTAAGGACGATCTTGCTTCTGCAAAAGAAGCAGGGCGCCGACTAGCGCCCACCCCCGTAGACAGGCTTATTGGCTTATTAGAGGCACCTAGTCCCGCAGAGGCCACTCCAACGCCACTGGCTCCAACTCCAACGCCAGGATTGCCGACACAGCCAGAGGCTCTCAGTACCCCTACAAGAGAAGAGTTTAAACGGAGAGCAAGGGAATACTTTGCCACGAGGGAGGCACAGGTAACTCCTGAGCCAGTAGGTGTCCGATAATGTATAGTGCGAAGCCACAGGACGAGCCGATGCCTTACAAGAGGGAGTTACGTTGCCCCGGGTGTAACAAGAAGTATGCCGAGCACTATAAGGGCCTAGTTGTCCTGAAGTGTGAACAGTGTCATCAGCTTAGTGTTCTTGACACGGACGATAAGGATAGTGTATAGATAATATCACGTTAATATTGTGGCCTTGTGCCCGAAGTACCTATGGCCTTTGTGCCTTTGTTACTTCGGGTATTTTGTTTTCTGGCCTAACCAATGGTTTGAGCCAGGAAGGAGGACAGGATGACGACAGAGCAGACTATAGGCATACCAGATGCTGATATCCTTACGGAGCCGCAGGCAGAGCCCCTTGTCGAAGACGAAGCGGGAGAGCCGCAGGCTGAGGAGGAACAGGATAGGACAAGCCGATTAGAGTCTGAGCTCGCAGAACTGCGGCAGCAGCTAGACCGTGCTAATAAGTCCCGCCGTGACGAGTACATACAGAGTAGGTCAGCAAGAGAGAAAGACCAGAGGATGGACCGCATGGAGGGTCTCATAGTAGACCTCGTTGAAAGGTACGATAGGGGTGATATATCTACAGACACCATCAAGGAGACGGTGAGAGATGGAGTCAACCGTATCGAGAGTGATATCACGGACACGGGACAGGCCCAGTCCCTGTCTGACGAGATCAACGAGATAAGCACTAGGCACGATGCAGAGATCAGGGACACAAATAACAACCTTGATAAGTCTGGTGTTGACATGCAGAACTTCACTCGTCGATGGAAAGAGGCTGAGGACTTATGGTCTAAGGGCCGATATGCCGAAGCGAGAGAGAGAGTTGCCCATGCCGAGACCTCACTGGAGCTTGCGAAAGCACGGGCTAGTGGCCCTGGCGTGAAGACAGCCAACCCTGCCGAGATGGACTTGAATGCCAATCGAGGGCAGAGGGCCGGTGCTGGCAGGAGTGATTCTGCCAAGGTGACCGCGTATGGGCGAGGCGAGATTCCCTGGAGCAGGGATGTCCAGGATGCTATGAAGAGACAGGGATTAGTGTAACAAGAATAACGAGAGCAAACGTGTGGAGGGAGCGGGGAAACCTGACGACCTCCAGTAACAACTTTGTTTAAGGAGCAATAAAATGGCACAGAGTGACAGAGGAAGAATCGAGTTGTTCTACGACTTCTTTAGCGAGGACAACATAGCAAATACAGCAGAAACTAGACAGCTTGGCCCATTTATAGTGGGTGGTCAAGGAAGCGCAGAAGTAGATGCGGGAGTCCCGTCCATTTCGGGCGTGTTGAGCGGAGCGGGTCGTATAACAACAACCAATGAGGATAATCACACAACCCTAGTAGGCACTAACATCGCTTTTGATGTTGGATTGATGGGCCCGTTGGTAGCAGAAGCACGGGTTCAGCTAGACAACTTGGACACCAAGGAAGTCTTCTTTGGCTTTACTGACATCGACCCCAATACTCTCAGTATTGAGACAGATGTTATGACGGGAGGCACCGCAACCCTGACCCTGACAGCCTCAGATATATGTGGGTTCTTTCTGTCAGCCGAACTCACCGATGATGAGGACTGGCACATGGTTTACAACGGCGGCACTACGACGGGAGAGACTACCTCAACCAGCGTAGATGCAGATGATGATGCTGTTGCCGGTGAGTGGCAGGTTCTTAGGCTAGAGATTGATACGAATGGCACAGCCCGGTGGTATATAGACGGTGTTCTCAAGCAGACTAAGACTGGGGCTGCGTCAACCTCAGTTAATATGGCACTGATCTTGGGCGTAGAGGCCAAGGGTGCGGCTATAGAGAATTTGGACGTAGACTACCTGCTAGTGCAGGCCAACCGAGACTGGACTGTATAGTCCACACTAAGATAAGGAGATAAGACCTTGGCTACTGGAAATACAACTACTGGTTCCTTGTCAGATAGCATTGATGTTATTCAGGCTTCTGCTAGGTCACGTAGACAATATGACGGAGTAATGCCCCAGTTGGTTGACCGGGTAGAGTTGGATGCCAACACGGGCACGACATGGAGGGAAATCCTCCTGGCTAACCTCTCGGCACAGGCGGTGACGGAGAATACCGTGCTGGATAACCCCCAGCAGTATGACGACTCTGCCATCACCATAACGCCCGAGATGATCCAGATTCAGACGTTTATCTCTGACAAGAGTAAGCGCAACATCAACAACAAGGTGCTGGCCCAGATGGGGAAGATGCCTGGTGAGGCAATGATGAGGAAGAAGGACGAGGACGGCCTTACCGCGGCTGACGCTTCCACCCAGATGGGTGCTGCGGGTACTCCTGTACAGACAGGTGACGTAGCAGCGGCACGGTACATTATCACGTCCAATGCTACAGAGCCAGGTCCGCTCCCTATAGCGGGGGTGTTCCACGGGTTCTGCATCAAGGACTTCTACGATGAACTCGTATCTGGTGTGGGGACGTACCCCGTACCTGAAGGGTCAACGGCGACTGTATTCCAGTCTGCCTTCACCCTGCCAATCGCCAATGTATCCATACATGAAGATGGCAACATATCCATTGACAGCAATTCTGATGCCAAGAACTTCGTGTTCTCCAAGTCGGCGTGGATACTGGTAGAGGGCATGACGATAAGGACTGAGTCCGAGCGCAAGCCCAACATCGCTGGTGGAGGCGACAGCCTGTTTATGACAGATGAGTTCGCCTATGGGCTGCGACTTGCCAACTGGACTCGTGAGATAATAGGTGACGCTACAGCACCGGCATAAGGATATATGGTTAGCGTAGCAGAAAGACCTGGGGCAGAGGTCGTCCACTTTAGGATGGCCTCTGCTCTGGACACAGTAACGAGGGTGGTAGTAGCTGATGAGCCTTGCTATGTGCTGGCTGAGTTGAACCTACCCTCACGGAGCGGTAGAACCAAGAGCCGCTTTCAGATACTAAGAGTCGTGCGAGATGACCGGTTGGTCACAGCGTATGTGTACATGGGGCCAGCAGGTCAATTCAAGGCAGACCAGCTTCTTATTCCCGGGGGGCAGGTCGAGCACGGTAAAGGGATAGCCTGGCACACTGTGGCCGAGCTACAGGAGATAGCCGATGAACTGCGGGCACAGCCCATGCACAGGGAGACTGAGCCCTCTGATATGCAGGCGGCGTTCCAGAACATGGTAGAGGAAAAGAAGCGTAGGCGCAGTAAGCAGTCCAGCTTTGGCCCTGTGGGCCAGCTTGTAAGGAGTTAGAGATATGACAACCCCAGAGACAGTAGCAACAGCAGAAGCAGAAGAGGCATGGCGTGAGGCAATAGCAGAGGAGCCCGCAACTGCTGTAGAGCTCCCCGATGGTTTTCTGAAGGTGGGGGAGATCATCAGCACTCCTTCCGAGTCGTCTCCTGCTGCGTCCCGCGTGACATCCCTTAGATACAAGGGGTATCTGCCGTACTGGGATACCAAGACGGGGGGCTATAACGAGTGCCCTCACTGGTTCCGGTGGCAGATGGCCCAGATGACGCATGAAGACGGCACCAAGATGTATACCTTTACTAACCCTCAGATTGCGCCCGATTATGGTCAAGACCTGTGTTGCCCACTGAACCCTGCCTCTCCAGATTACCATCGCATTGATGGATTGGGGTTCAAGCTATGCAAGAGGGTGCACATCCCTCACCAGGACGCCTTAGAGGCCCATTTGCAGAAGTCTCACAAGAGGGCTGCTGCGGCACTGAGGAGAGACCGGGAGGAGCGTATCAGGGATGAAGACAGGGAACTGCAAAGAGAGACCCTGAGAAGCAACCAGGAGTTGCTGAAGGCTATGCTTGGTGGGTCTACTCCTGCTGTGGCAATAGCGCCCAATCCGACTGATTTGATTGATACCCCCCAACATGCCCATCGGTATGGCAAGAGTTTGGGGTCAGAGTGCAAAACAGCGGGGTGTACGTCAGTACGCACCGTTGCATATAAAAAGATGAAGCGAAAGAAGTAGAAGGAGGACGAACCAATGGCAGGAAGAAACCCCTCTCCCACCCATGTCGTGAAGCCCAGTGCTACGTCTGCGGACACAAGAAGCCGTAGTATAGGACGTAGCGTAACGCAGGTCTCTGTTTTGCCAGTGACTACTAATGCGAATGATTTTATCACGCTTCCCTCTTTGGTGAGCGTTCCTGAAGGTCACAGAATTACCATTTTGTGCAACGCAGGGGGAAACTTTGAGTTGCGTACCCCTGCGGGAAGCGGAGAAGAGATCAACAGTGAGGACTGTGACGGGACCAAGGAATATCTCTGCACTGATACGGAGGTATTGCATGTCACAAAAATCAGCAACACCATCGGGTGGGAGGCTAATGCTTATACCGCCATTGGTGCTGTGGCAACTGCTGTAGTCCCTGACTAAATACTTAAAATAAATAAATCCTTCTCCCATACAAGAGGTCTGGAAGGGCTGGATAGACCAAGGAGGTAATAATGCCAACAGAAATCTTAGGCGCTAATCTGGGCCACCAGAGGAGTGCGGGTGCGGCAAGCGGTGTATCCATGACAACATCGTCGGCGTTCACACCGTTTCACCGGGGCACAGAACATATAGACCTTATACCAAGGAACTTTTCAGGTGCGGCTGTGGCAAGGTATGCCCTTTGCCCGTACCTGGTTATCCTCAAGGCTGACTCCTCTACCGATCTGGCTGGTAGCATTGCAGACTACTCCACTATTGCACAGGACGGGTCTACAGCTACCAGCGTTGAACTGAGTAGTCTTGCCGCAGGCCGTAATGTTTATGTGGGGTCGGCAATACCCTTCAGGGGAGTCCATATAGATGTGGACACCACAAACTCCACGGGGTCTACGGTGATTACGGTATCATATTGGAATGGTTCAGAGTGGGTAGATACATCTGATACCGATGGTACGATCTCAGGAGGCATATCACTCGCGCAAGACGGAGCGATTACATGGACAGTTCCATCTGCATGGGTGTCCTCGTCTCTTGTTAAAATAGATAGTTCGGTGAACAGTTCTCTTCATTGGAGAGATGTTTCCATGTACTGGACGAAGTGGACGTGGAATCAAGCAATGGATTCCACGGTAACACTAGACCACATGCTTGGCATCAACGAGAGCACAGCTTACGCAGAAGTACCCGCCTCTCTTGGAACGGGAATGCGAATCCATCATGGCTTTGGCAGTAACGGGATTGCAGGTATAGAGACGCTGACTAATGCAGGGACTGGCAACATGCTTGTTACCTGCTCGGCTCTCAACGGATACTTCTCTACCGGTAAACTGACTACCGTATAAGGAGAAACATGTCCAATAGATATACAATACCTGTAACAATAGGGAACATTCACGGGGACCTTATACCTAGTGGGGACGATACCTATGATATAGGGTCAGCAACCGCCGCGTGGCAAGACCTCTTCCTTGAGGGGGATATTGCCCTATCAGACGCAACAACAATTGCTGTAACGGCCTCTGCTCATGATACAGCAGGGTATACTTTAGCTATCTCGGCAGGTGATACCACCGCAGGAACCACAAACAATATAGCCGGTGGTGCTTTAACCATACAGGGTGGACAGGGTAAGGGCAGTGGTGCAGGGGGAGATATTATCTTCCAGACTGCAAATGCTGCTGGTTCTGGTAGTTCTCTAAACGCTCTAGCAACGGCTCTAACAATTAGCGATGATTTGTCCTCTACGTTTGCTGGGGCTATCGTAGGCTCTGGAACCATAGATGCAACTACGGACTTCACCATAGGAGACACAGTAATCACTGATGGAGTCATCACCGACTCTAGTGGTCTAGCCCTAGCGGCAAACGTCACGGTCACAGGCAACGTCCTGCCTAATGCAGACGATACTTACGATTTAGGTAGTGCATCAGCAGCATGGCAGGATTTGTTTCTTGAGGGCGACATAACCCTGACGGATGCAGGGTCTATTGCAACCAGTGCGGGTGCTTTGACTATTGCTCCTACCACCGATACGCTTTTCTCTGATGGTACAGGAGTGGTAATAGGCCACACCGCACAAGTCGTAACGTCAAACTTCCTTCAGAACGTCGCCTCTGGAGTCACCGCAGAGCTACAAGTTCTGGGAGGTGGCGTACATGATATGGCGATGGTTATAGGGGCTTTCAACACGAATGATGATTATCCTCCCACCCTAACCTTCTTGAAGTCTGGCAATGGTACAGTAGGCAGCAATACCATAGTTGCTGACGATGAGATTCTGGGTTCTATTGCATTTACTGCTGCGGATGGCAATGATTTCCGCAGCATGGCTGCTGCTATATCGGTTCAAATAGATGGAACACCTGGTCAGGACGATGTGCCAGGACGCATGATGTTTTGGACAACGGCTGATGGTGCGTCGGCTCCCACGAAACGATGGAGCATTTTAGCGACAGGGGAACTACAAGGCAACGGAGCGAAGACCATCAGCACCTCTTCTGGTGCACTAACCATTGACCCTGCGGCAGAGCTAAATCTAACACTTGCGGCTAATACGAATGGCGCGTTCATAGTAAGTGATGGCACAACAACCCTTCAAAAACTAGACACTAGGAACACAACACCAGCCCTCAGTACACACGTTTTCGATTCTCCGAATCAGACTCTGGATAATGCCTCAGCCGCTAATACAGTCCATCAACTTGTAGAGTTCGCAGCATACGACATTACATTGTCAGGGCAAACTCAGGTTACCACTTCCCAGAGGACAGTGAATATTGAGTCAACACAGCTTAGAGAGTCGGGTGGGGCAGTTACTGTAGACCAAGCATCAACCTTTAGAATTGCTGGTGCGCCGTACCCGTTTTCTGACGTAACTATAACCGAAGCATTAGCCCTCCATGTGGATTCTGGTACATCTAGGTTTGACGGGGCTATCTCGCTAGGCACTGACCACGGCGATGACGGACAACAGCTAACGTCTGGTGGCGATAACGCAGCCTGTGACTGGACTGCTGCCAGTTCCCTGCGAGAGCATAAGGATATTGGCAGCGAGGCTGATTCAGGCGAAG
>Ga0114900_1002189_pt1 | contig 11128 bp, 9 predicted proteins | sample MalvireepMed_231_FD_89685 | JGI IMG/M metagenome (GOLD analysis project Ga0114900, IMG submission 89685) | Marine viral communities from the Global Malaspina Expedition - Malaspina viral metaG DeepMed_231 | ecosystem: Environmental > Aquatic > Marine > Oceanic | place: Mediterranean Sea...
AAATGAAGGGTTGTGTATTGCTGCGAAACAAACGACAAGGCAGCCGTTCTGTTGACCGTTACTTCAGCTTCCATGAGCGGCTGTAACAGTGCTGTAGCGCTAAAGTTGTAACAGTGATCAGTGGGGCACTGACACTCGTCATTACAACAAGACATATCAGCATTTTGTGCCATGGTTGCTTCTTCCAACGAGGCATCCAATTTCTGCTCCTTTGCTATTTCGCGCATTAGCATCCCCTGATGCTGACAATGCGGTGCATCGGCCTCGTGTTGAGAAAGGTCCGAAGGTACAGGCTTCATTGCCATTTCTGACATTGAAAAGTTTTGATTATGCAAATGAGATGACGTTTCAAAAGATACAGCATTCCCTGACGACACAAGGGACATCATTAAAAAGAGCATAAAAGCGGCCAAACTCACGCGTTTTTTGACCTTGTTGCCTAGGTTTTATGGGCATAAAACTGTGCTGTACCTTTTTAGGTTTACCTGCTTTCAGTAATACCACTTTACAAGAGGGTGGCTATAGTTGCTATTTGCAGCTTAAATAATAGCGCGTTAAAAGGCCCCGGTAAACTCTGTGCGCAGGGCCCGTTCGTCTTATTTTAAAACTGATTCAAGTAATCGGTTAGCATAAAGCGCATAGTAGAAAACAATGGGTTTGCTTTAGGCACCGCGCATTCTTCTTGCTGGTTAACCATGTTAGCATTGAAATTCATGTCGTTCAGTAAAGTGGAATTAACGACTAAGTCAGCATGGCACAGTGAATAAGACTCATCAATAACGAAAAACGTATTCGGCCCTTTGCTAGCATCCATCAACCCTTCAACACCCGCAATAGGCGTAGTGACATCGGCTTGAGAATGGGCTGCAAATAAGGGCACCTCAATATTGTTACCTTCTTCTATCTTTTCGCGAATTGTATTAATTAAATCCATTAGCTCTAGCCCGGCGAACCCTGCTACGTTAGGATATTTGTAAGGGTTTGGCCCATGTGTCACGTAGCTTCCGTCTATCATTTTAGCTAATAGCTTAATACCCCAAATACGCGACATGCCTTCAGCGTTATCGGATAGTGCAAGAGCCCCTGAAAACAACATTAAGCCGTCTATGTTATCCGCCCCGTCCAAATAGTGTTCTACTGCAAGCGCGCCACCCGTAGAGAACCCTCCTACAATGAGTGTGTCACCCATGCTGTCAGCTAATGTTATGATTTCATCAACATGACTCTGCCAACGTTCAGCCAAATCCCAGTCAGACATGTCGTCATCCGCGTCACGCTTGCCGTGGCCGGGTAGTAACGGCCCCACAACGGTAAAACCTTGTTCGAATAAGATATTTGCTATTTCACGCATGAAAAAGGGAGAGTCGCTTAGCCCGTGAATTAACACAGCGACCTTGTCACTTGCGCTGTTGGTAAGCATAAAAGGCCCGTTGCCTTCATTGCGCAACACATTGCTACACACAGAAAAACGGTTAAGCGCGGTTTCCCTACAAGGCTGGGTTTGCCCCCACTCTTTTTCGTAAAAAGCTTTAAACTGCGCCTGCGACTCTTTTATTTCACTATTTTGGGCCAGCGCATTATTGGCACTAGCTAGCGCAATACAACACGCAAGCATTTTTACAAAAGACTTCAACGACACCATTTTTCTCCGCTATGGAATTTCAATAAAAAACGGGAGCATATTAACATGCTCCCGTTTTTGTGACGATTAAAACACAAGTTGGGTTAGCTAAAGTAAGCCTCTAGGTCGTCAGAGCCACCAATATGCTTCCCACCAATAAATACCTGAGGCACGGTTTCACGGCCACTAATAGCCGTTAGGCTTGTGAGTGACGCACCTTTACCCAGCACAATTTCTTCGTACTCATAGCCTTTTTCATCAAGCAAGGCTTTGGCTTTTGCGCAGAACGGGCAACTGGGTTTAGTTAAAATTGAAACCGGTGGATTGTTTTGCTCTTCTGGGGCGATATAAGCCAACATAGTATCGGCATCCGACACTTCAAAGGGGTCGCCAGCAACGTCTGGTTCGATAAACATTTTGTCTACCACACCGTCTTTCACCAGCATAGAATAACGCCAGCTTCGTTTTCCAAAGCCTAAATCGGCCTTATCCACCAGCATTCCCATACCGTCAGTAAACTCGCCATTACCATCGGGGATAACCGTAATGTTATCAGCCTCTTGATCAGCAGCCCACGCATTCATTACAAACGTATCGTTTACCGACATACACACGATGTCATCAATACCGTGTTTGGCAAACTTTTTCGCCAGCGCGTTGTAGCGAGGTAAATGCGTAGAAGAACAGGTTGGCGTAAACGCGCCAGGAAGTGAGAACACTACAACATTTTTGCCAGAAAATAGCGCTTCTGTCGTTTTCGTTACCCACGCATCGCCTTCTCGACACTGAAATGAAACACTCGGGATTTTTTGGCCTTCTTTTGAAGTAAAGCGACTCTCTGACATAACAACCTCTCGTTAGAAATAGTAATTGTAAACTTTCTATAGGCTTAGAAGCCTAGAATGAGTTAGAGCACAAATCAATAGGTATCGCCCTACATTCGTTAATATCGATTTTGATGCTGAAGTTAACGCCTTCCCTGCCTATGCTTCGATTCGAAGGTAAGTACGTTTGCAAGCGTAATTACGGACTATTGGTAGCGCAAATTTTTAATGTAAAGCGACATTCGAGGGTTATCACCATGATTATTCTAGTTGGTGGAGAAAAAGGCGGCAGCGGTAAAAGTTGCTTGGCACAAAACATTGCAGTATATCTTCGCACCGAAAAAGGTGCCAAGGTATTAATGGTGGACTGCGATCCTCAACGGACCACCTCAGACTGGATTCAGGAGCGCAAAGCCAACCCTCGCCTTGCAGAAATTAACTGTGTCCAACTTTATGGAAAAATTCGCAACGAATTACTAAGTCTGCGTCAGCACTATGATTACGTAGTCATCGACTGTGGTGGGCAAGATAACTTGGCCCTGCGCTCGTCGATGGCTGTTGCTGACCATATCCTCATCCCCTTAAGGCCGAAAAGACGGGACTTGAAAACGGTACCGCACATGGAAGACATATTATCTACCTGTAAAATGGTAAACCCTAAAATGAACGCGGCGTTTGTGATCACCCAGTGCCCCTCTTTACCAAGTCTAGCTAGCCGCATTTTGGAGGCAAAAGAAGTCTGCCGCTCATTTGGCATTCCGGTATTAAACGCGGTAACGTTTAGCCGCAACATGTACGACGATTCTGAAGAATCGGGACAGTCGGTGATAGAGAGCGAACCTGAAGGCAAAGCAGCAACCGAAATCAGAACATTATTTGAAGAGCTATTGGCTGGCAAAATGGAGGATGCTTATGAGTTTGCTCAACCTAAAAAAGTCGAAGCCATTAGCTAAGCCCAACCTTCGTACGGTTGAAGACTTTATCGATGACGCCTTACTTTACGCACAGGGTAAAGTGGATTTCGCTAGCAAGCAGTCAACGGAAGAAAACAGTAAAGCCACGGCAGCAAATTGTGTTGTGCCGCTTAAAAAGCCAGACAAAGTACAAGGTATGCGTCACGCTACCTTTACTTTGACACCACAATGTATTGATATGCTTGCCGAGTTAGCCGCTAGGACAGGAAAAGCAAAGTCTGCATTGATTCGGGAGTGGATTAACGAACAGCACCAAAAATTAGACTAAAGTATAGATCCATGTACGTATTTTTTTCGTTTTATCCTCCATTATTATAGTATTGCTACGGAAACAGCCTGCTGGAATATTCTGCAACAGCAAACTTAGTCACTGTATAGGAGATAGAGCCAAATGGGCCGTGAAGGATTTAGCACATTGCGCGTGCTCATGTGTGCCCTACTCGTTGCTGTGCACTTTGCTCATGTTAACCCGGTAAAAGCGTTAACGATTTTTGATAAGGAGTTCGCCGACGTTGAATCGCTGTTACACGCAAAACAATATGCCAACGCAGACACCAAGGCACTTCTCCTTCTAGAGCAAGCCCTTCAGCAGCAGCACATGCCTGCAGATATGTTCTCAAGCCTAGGTGAACTGCTTCAAAATGCTTCGCGCTTTGAAGTATCCAAAGCGATATTCAACGCAGCATTAGAGCGATACACCACAGAAGGTGAGCTGGAAAAGATGGCGTCAACGCTGTTGCAGCTTGCGACTTCGGAACGACACCTTTCAAACTACAACACCGCCCTTACCTATGTACGTCGCGCTATGTCTATCGCGCACATTGAGCGCAACGACCTGCTAAAAGCCAAACTGAATTTAGAGCTTGGCATTATCCGCCAGCAACAAAACCAGATTGAAGTCGCCCTTGAACCTTTAAAGCAAGCACTCGATTTCTTCAGAGAAAATCGCATGTCCAATGAAATGAGTCTTTCGCTACTGCGCATTGGTGATATCTACAGCCTTCTTAACCAAGCCTCTCTTGCGCATACCTATTACCAGGATGCTTTCGACAGTATCGAAGGGTCTACTGACCCGCGTCTTCTTGGCACTATTAAAACCCGTATCGGCGCCCTTTTACTTAAAACTGGCGCCAGTGCGCAAGCAACAGTTGCCATCAAAGAGGGGCTTGAGCTTCTACAGGTGACAAACGATGTGGGCGCTATCGCTGAAGCGAAAATGCTGATGGGCCGCGCCCTAGTAGAAAACGGTGAGACGGCTAAAGGACGCGAGCTGTTAATGGAAGCCATGCGCTTTGCAAGCTCTTCAGGGCAAGCCAAACTCATGATTGATGGTCGCTTGGCGCTGGCTCAGGCTTACATGAAAGAACAGGATTTTGAGCGTGCGTTAGCAGAAGCCAAGTCCGGGACTATTGACGCAAGGAAAAGCCGGGATTTACGCGGCCAGCTCAGCTTTTTATCGTTGCAACTTAGTGCTTTCGTATCCTTAGGCGAGTTTAAAAAAGCCCTAGATATTCAATCTGTAATCCAGCAGTTACGTGAAGTCTTACTCGATTCTGAAAATAAGTCGGCTATCGAAGGGCTTCAGGCTGAAATAGAGCTTATCAGGCAATCGCGTACGCTAGAAAAGCTAGAGGAGTCAAAACAGCTAGCACTTGCCCAAGCAGAAAGGGAGAAGTTGCAAACCACACTTGTCTGGAGCGTGTCGCTAGCGGTAATGCTGTTGACCTTTTTAGTGTGGAGTAGATACAAGCAGCGACGACAAACCATCATTTTACGCCGCGAAGTTCGTCAACAAACCCTTGATCTTCACAAAAAGAATGAGGAGCTCCAAGCCGCCTACAAAACCCTTGAAGAAGTTAGCTTGCGAGACCCATTAACCGGTTTGTACAACAGACACTACCTCGAGTCTCAGCTACCTGGAGAAATTAGGCGCAGTCAATTTTCTGCACGCCAAAGCCCTACTACCGATAAGGCAAAGCAAGATTTACTTTGCCTCCTGATAGACATTGATCATTTTAAACGTGTTAACGACGATTATGGCCATATTGCTGGTGATAAAGTGCTGTCGTCTTTTGCTCAGGTTTTAAAAAATGTGTTTAGACAAACCGATCTCATTATCCGTTGGGGCGGAGAAGAGTTTTTAGTGGTGTGCAGACAGTCTAATCGAGAAGAGCTTCCCGAACTCGCCGAGCGTTGCCGGGAAATGGTGGCAAGTACGCCGTTTGATATCGGCTTAGACAAGCCCATAAAAATTACCTGCAGCATAGGGTTCTCGCTACTTTCTCCTGATAAGAAAGACAACTCCGATGTGGCATGGGAACGCACGTTCGCCGTTATTGACTACGCGCTGTATGCATCAAAACTCTCAGGAAGAAACGGTTGGGTAGGTGTTATTGAGACCCTTGATACAGACTTTAAGAACCGCACGCCAATAGATGAAAAATTTAATTTTACTGGCTCCAGAATTGCGACATCATTTAACAACATCGCAAGCATTCAGTGGCCTGATACCCTCGATAATAAGCAGTAGAGGTCTAGCATTATGTATAGAGGAAGTTGTAATTGCCAAGCTATTCAATATGAAGTTGACCACATTGATGAACGTGATGCCGACAATGAAACCTTGTCTCTCGCAGATACACGTACGCTTCGTGTAACGGTTTCAAAAGAGCAACTACTGATAGATTGCGCACCGTCAGCGTTAGCCACTTTACACGAAGCAAATGGTGAAACCCACCACGTCTGTAACCTGTGTGGCAGCGTCATTTATGTTGAGCGTAGCCCGCATAGTGTGGTGGTTGAAGTTACTTACAGCGGCCATGACATTTTATCTGAACCTCACTGCCAATTTGTTATCTAGCGGCAAGGCTAGACGTTTGTTTTTAGTACCGGTGGAAGCTCCTCTCACCGGTACTACAAGCGGCTTGTTAGTCGCTGCTTTTAATGTCTTCCATGTGGTATTTGTCGATCAGCGAATAAAGTGTTGGCCGGGTTACACCAAGCAATTCGGCGGTTTTCGACATGTTTTTTTCCGCTTTTTGATAGGCTTTGCGAATAGCGCGACTTTCGGCGATCTCTCTAACTTCACGCAGGTTAAGAGTTTCAGGCTCATTTTGAGCATCAACCGGCATTAAGCCTAAGTCGTCAGGCTGAATAACGGTTCCTTCAGCCATAATTACCGCTGATTTTAATTTGTTTTGCATCTCGCGAATATTGCCAGGCCATTTGTGTCCCAGCATAGCGTTCACTGCAGACTCAGAGAAGCTCTTTGCCTTTGCTTTAAACTCTTCTCTGTAAATATTGAGAAAGGTTCGAGCTAAGAGAATAATATCTTGGTCACGCTCACGAAGCGGTGGGATCAGGATCGGCATTTCCCCTACCCGATAATATAAATCTTCCCTGAAGGTTTCCTCTGCCACCATTTTTTGTAAATCCCGGTGAGTAGCACAGATTACCCGAATATCCACGGGTATTTCGTTACGCCCCCCAACCCGTTCTATAACCCGCTCTTGTAAAAAGCGAAGCATTTTAGCCTGAAGGCCAATGGGCATATCCCCAATTTCGTCTAAAAACAGGGTGCCGCCCTGCGCTGTTTCTATTTTACCGAGCGTGGTTTTATTAGCCCCCGTAAAGGCGCCTTTTTCATAACCAAACAGTTCACTTTCCAAAAGGTTTTCAGGGATAGATGCACAGTTAATAGCTACAAATGGCTTGTCTCTTCTTGGGCTATGTTCATGAATACTGCGCGCGAATACCTCTTTACCTGTGCCACTTTCGCCAAGTAAAAGGGTGCTAATGTCAGTGTTAGCAATTTTCTCTGCGCGACGTACGACTTTCTGAATGGCTTCGCTGTTACCGACTATGCGAGACATTCCCGAGCGGGTGCGAGCAAGAATACTATTTTCATGCTCTAACGTAGCTAGATTAAGCGCGCGGTGAACTAACAGCTTTATAGTGTCAGAATCTATGGGCTTTTGGTAAAAGTCATAGGCACCAAAATCTATCGCTTTAAGCGCATGCTGTTTGTCGTTATTGCCCGTTACAACAATAACTTTGGTACGCGGCGCTAATGAAATGATGTCGTGAAGAATTCTCAACCCTTCAGACGCGTTTGCCGGGTCTGGTGGCAACCCCAAATCCAGGGTGACAACTTTAGGTTCAAAACGACGTAGCTGAGCTATGGCAGACGTATGATCATCAGCAAAAACAACATTGTAATCGGTAAGGCTCCATTTAAGCTGCTTTTGAATACCTAAATCATCGTCTACTACCAAAATGGTATCGGTCATTTCATCATCCTATTATTATACTTCATCCATTAAGGGCACGGGGACTGACCCGTGTCTACTACGGCCTTGTCACTGATAATCTCTATCCTATCGGAAAATACAGCGTAAAACAGCTACCGCGACCAGGTTCACTTTGCACAGTCAGTTTACCACCAATTGATTCTATGTAGGTTTTCGCGTCATAGGCGCCAATTCCCATGCCAGCATTGCCTTTGGTGGTATCAAACGGTTTAAACAAACGCGCTTCAACAAACTCGTTATCCATGCCTATTCCATTGTCTTCTATCATGACGAGCTGCGTATTATCATCGGAATTACTTGTAATAACTACATCAACTTCACCGTCATCTGCAGTAGCCTGCTGAGCGTTACTGATAAGGTGATAAAGCACGTTTGCTACCTTTTCCCTATCCACCATCACAGCGCGCTCTCTGACAATATGTACAGAAGGAGTTGGGCTTAACCCCATACAGCGGTTTTCTACAACATCATTGGCAATATCGGAAAGTAAAAACTCTGAATTCACGCCCTCTTCTACCGCTTTTTTATCTGTCAGCTGTTTGAGCATTTTCTCCATTCTCGCCTTGGTGTGCTCCAAGGTTTCGAACGTATCGTCGATAAATTCTGGGTTGTGTTTGTGTTGTTGAGCATTGGCTAAAATTAAATCAACCTGGGCCAGCACGTTCTTTAAGTCGTGCAAGACGAATGCAGACATACGGTTGAATGCAGCGAATTGAGCGTTCTCGGCTACCACCTGTGCAGCCTCGTGGTGCTGCATATACGTACCCACCTGCTCCGATACCGCCGTTAAGTAGTCTTTAACTTCCCAATTTAGACTAATCTTTTCTTTATCTCCCGATGCAAGTACGGCGAAGCCCCATAACCCACCATCTTTCAAAAAAGGGACAAAAAGTTGATAGCCCCATTTTTTTAACGCCTCGCGGTCTAGATTGAGCCCCTCATAGTCAAAGGGCTTTACAAGATAAGCGTCTGTGTCAATTATCCAACCATTCTTGTCGCTGTAGTGGGCTAGTACATCAAGTGTCGTGTGAATATTGCCATTATTTGCAACAGGTGACGCTTCAGCCACACATTCGTAACCGTTTTGAGTCACTTTAAACAGCAACCCCGACTCGTATTGAATGGCATTCAGTACGCCAGTTAGACCCGCGTAATACACCTGTGGCGACGTATCTCCAGCGCGAGTAAGCCACTGAGTGAGCTTCACCCATTCAACGCGGTAATCAAATTGGTTGGCGAAAAAATGTTTGGTAATAAATACTTTAATTTTTGTTCGAAAGGCATTCGACAAAAACACCGTTGCCAATAGGGCAAAAGACATCACCACCAGTATAATTTGAACCGTCGCGCCCCAGTTCCCCCCTAAATAGTTAATCGCGTATCCCACCACCGCCATCACAAACAAGTAGCCGCCTGCCACTAATAAAAGTGAGCTGTGTAGAACAACGTCTCGGGAGATAAATATATCGATTCCCCAATGGTGGATACGTCTGATAGAAATCACCAATAGCGGCATCAATAAAAAATAGATATAACCTCGCGCAGCGATATAGCCAATTTCTACCTGATTAACCATAGTTGCATTGGCGTAGGTAACAAACTCGAATAAGTTGGTAGCGCCAAGATAAATAATGAGAGGCTTAAACGCCCACTTCTCTCTGCCAGCTTGCCGGTAGACCACTTCTAGCAGCACCAGTACTTCTAAGGAAAGTACAATAAGTACTAGAAAGCTCCAGGCCGGATTTACCGCTAACAAGTAAGGAGTAAGAAGCGCAAAAAGAGCCGGCGCAACAATAATTAACGTAACTGGGCGTTTTAATACATCGGAAAAGCGATTAAAGCTACTTTGCAAACAGCCCGCTAAAAACAATAGCCACACTAGCTGTTTAAGCACATCTGCACTTAACAACCAACTAAGCGAGATGGGCCCGAAAAGAGAGGTTATCAGGCTGGTGGACCACAGCGTTGTAGCGGCCGTGGCCAGCACCAAAAGATGCTTGGCCACGCCAGGCTTTCGTACCGTAAATAACAATAATAAAAGGGCTAAGTGCGCCAGACTATTTAACCCATAGCCTATATCTGAAATCATCCTTTTATCTCACCCTTATTATCATTGTTATGAGAACTACAACAGCAGCTTCGCGCACCGTCTCTGTATTCATTGCACCCGATAACGCGCAGAACTTCCCTTTACGCTAGTTGATTACCTTTTACGAATAACCAACGATCCAATTGAGTAGCCAGCGCCGAACGAACAAAGCACACCCACATCGCCGCTAACCAAATCCTCGTGATTTAAGCCAAAAGCAATAACAGAACCTGCAGACGCGGTATTGGCATACTCATCTAACACGATAGGTGCTTCAGTACGATCGGCGTCTCGACCTAGCAACCTTTTGCAGATTAAGGTGTTCATATTAATATTCGCTTGGTGTAGCCACCAGCGTTTCACATCCTCCGGGGTAAGATCATGACTTGCCAAATGCGCTTCTATATGTGCTGCAGCCATTGGGCATACTTCTTTAAACACCTTTCGCCCAGCTTGGTGGAACAGCTTATCAGGTCCGTAGGGGTCAACATCTTCTGCGCGGGTCATGTAACCAAAATTTGACCGAATGTTGTTGGAAAACTTGGTCAGCGCTTTGGTGCTTAGCACATCGTAAACATGCTCGCTTTTAGCGGTTTCAGCTAGCTCCAATACGGTAGCCGTTGCGACGTCGCCAAAAATGAAGTGGCTGTCGCGATCTGTATAATTGATTTGTGGGGAAACTAGCTCAGGGTTGATAACCAATACCCGCGACGCATTTTTCGCACAAAGCATCTCGTAGGCCCGGTGCATACCGAAGGTGGCCGCTGAACAGGCTACCAACATATCAAAGCCAAAACCTTCAATGTTTAACGCCTCTTGAACCTCAATGGCAATAGCAGGATAAGCGCGTTGCGTGTAAGCACACGATACAATTACCGCGTCTATATCCGCTGCTTCTAGATTAGCCGATGCTAATGCTAGCTTAGCGGCTTCAACGGCAATTTCAGCTTGATGCGAAAGCTCATCATCGCCACGGGGGGAGATTTTCGGCTTCATTCGCTTAATATCAAGCGCACCCTCTTTTTGATAAATGTAGCGGCTTTTGATACCTGATGCCTTTTCAATAAACTCGGCACTTGAGTAAGGCATCGCGGCGATTTCACCTGCGTCTATCTGGGCTTTATTGTCTTCGTTAAACGCATCAACGTAAGCGTTATAACTATCTACTAATTCTTCGTTCGTAACACTGTCTTTAGGGTGCCATACACCAACACCGCTAATCACAACTTGCTGAGACATAAGCATTCTCTACTATTAGTTAATACCACACGTGTATTGAGCATTGCGTTACTGTGTGTCCTGAACGCACT
>Ga0114900_1002190_pt1 | contig 11126 bp, 10 predicted proteins | sample MalvireepMed_231_FD_89685 | JGI IMG/M metagenome (GOLD analysis project Ga0114900, IMG submission 89685) | Marine viral communities from the Global Malaspina Expedition - Malaspina viral metaG DeepMed_231 | ecosystem: Environmental > Aquatic > Marine > Oceanic | place: Mediterranean Sea...
CCAATGATGCCGGGCTCGTGATAGAGCTCGCCGAGCAAGCCGCAAAGCTGGGCGTGAAGACAGTCGATTCGCCGGTGACCGGTGCTGTCGATGGCGCCCGCCGTGGTGAGCTGACCCTTTTTGCTGGCGGGGAGGATGAAGTACTTGATGCCAGCGAGCCCGTCCTCTCACGCATGGGCCGGGTTATCCGCTGTGGCAAGCTCGGCACGGGCAATGCGGTGAAGCTTGTGACGAATTATCTCTGGTTTACCCATGCCGCCGTTATCGGTGAGGGACTAATGCTCGGCCGCCGGGCCGGGGTTCCGCTGGACGTCCTTTGGGATGCGATCAAGGACAGTGTCGGCGACAGCTTCGTGGCCCACCATGATGCGCCGTCGATCTTTGCTGGCCATTATGATCCGTCCTTTACGCTCGATCTCTGCCTCAAGGATCTGCGCCTGTGTGCGGCTCTCGCCGAACGAGGCAATGTCCCAATTCCGATCGGCTCACGCGTGCGCGAGCGGTTCGCCGATGCGGCTGATGCCTATGGCGGTGATGCGGGCGAGCTTCATGTTGCCAAGCTGATCGAGGATGCGGTGGGTGATGATCTGCGCCTGGAAGGCGACTGGCCGCTTCACTGGGAAGTCTGAGCCGATCGAGGGGCTATCGCCCAAGTCTCGCCGTCAGGCAGCCTTGGGCGACCTCATTGGCCACCTGGGCGGTCAGCTCGGAACCACGCTGGGCATGCGCGATCCATAGCCCGTCCACGATCAGCGAGATTTCCGCGACAAAGGCTTCCGCGTCTTCGGTCGGTAGCACCCGGTGGGCATAGCGGCTGAGGCTGCGCCGCAGCAGTCGATCACTCAGCCGCTCGATCCGTGAAAAGGCCGGATGCGACTGGGCGTGCGCCCAGAAATGCAGCCAGACGGTACAAAATTCCGAGGTAAACAGCGCGGGTGCAAATTTCGATGTGACCACTGCCTTCAGTCGGTCGGCGTCATTTCCGGCGTTTGCGATAGCCTGTCGCTCCTCAGTCAGGACAAGCTTTAACAGGTGGCGCATCGTAGCCTCGAAGAGGTCGCGCTTGTTGTCGAAGTGGCGATAGATAGTTCCGCCCGTCAGATCGGCTTCGGCTGCAATCCGCTGGATGGTCGACTGCGCATAGCCGTACTTGTTCACACAGGTGACTGTCGCCTCGATCAGGCTCTGCTTACGCAGTAATTTCTTCTCCGCCCGGCCCATGTCGCTCAGTCCCCCTTCGTGGCCGGGCCAATCCGGCGCTCCAGATAGGTAAAGACAAGCGCGCGTGCAGCTTCGGGTGAGATGGCGTCATTGTCCTGCGCCTTGCGGATCCACAGCCCATCGACCATTGCGACCAATTCCTGGACGATCTGTTCTGCATGCTCGCGCGTGAGGAGCTTGCCCAGTGCGTCGAGCAGATTGCGGTGAAAGCGCTGCGCGTTGATACGTTCCAGCCGGGCGAGCTCCTCGGAGCGCGCAGTTTCCGACCAGAATTGCAGCCAGACGAAACAGTTGCGGTGACTGTAAAGCGGCTCCGAAAGGTTCGCATGAATGATGGCATGCGCGCGCGCCAGCGGCGTGTCGGCCTTGCCGAGTTCATAGACCAGCGTGTCACTGATATCCGACATCAGCTGGCGCATGGCCGCGGCGAAGAGCTCTTCCTTGGAGCCGAAATGGTAATGGATATTTCCCGCCGAAAGCCCGGCCTCTTCGGCAATGCGCTGTGCTGTAGCCTCATGGAAGCCATGCTTGTAAATCGCCGAAATTGTTGCGTCGACCAGATGTCTCTGGCTTTCATCGCGATGGCGTCGTTGGCGAGGCTGTGTGGACATGACCCCCTGTTCGGTTTTGTGAATGCGCCCTGTCTCTCGCATAGGCCTGCCCACTTCCAAAGAAAAGTCTGTGCCTGCCATGCGCGATTTACAAGCAGTCAAGCACAAATGTAATTGCTTAACCATTTACTTTTTAAGCGCATTCTGGAAAAGTGTAATCTGATAAGCAAAGATTATCTGGAGGAATCCGCATGGGTGCGACTGTGCAACGACTGTCAGGCTCGTCCTCGGGCGACGACATCAGCAAGGCACTTGACGATGATGGGGTGGTCATCGTCGAAGACTTCCTGGCGCCGGATCTCGTGGCTGCGCTCAATGGGGAATTGCAGCCCTATATTGATGCCTGCAAACCGCGCGAACAAAAGAGCATGTATGACGGCTTTCTTGGGGCCTACACGGTGCGCCTTCATGGGATTGCGGCCAAGGCCGGGAGCTTTCCCGATGTCATGATCGATCCGCGCATCATGGCGGTCATGGACCAGCAGCTCAAACCCAATTGCACCGATTATCGTCTCAGTTCCGCCGAGCTGATCGAGATCCGCGGCGGGGAGACAGCCCAGCCAATCCACCGCGATGACGATTCCTGGCCGCGCGTCGCTCAGAGCGCCGCACCGCTCGTCGTTAATGTGATGATTGCACTCAGTGACTATTCCGCCGAAAACGGCGCGACAGTCGTCGTGCCCGGCAGCCACAAATGGGATCTTGAGCGCGAGCCAAAGTCCGAAGAGATCACCCAAGCGGTAATGTCGCCCGGTTCGGTCGCCATGTTTACCGGCCAGACGCTGCATGGCGGCGGCCAGAATGTCAGTGGTGTGCCCAGGCGCGGCCTGTCTGTTTCCTACTGCCATGGCTGGCTGGTGCCCGTCGAGAATAGTTGGCTCGGCATTCCGCTTGAGACGGTCCGCGACCTGCCGGAGCGCGCCCAGACCATGCTTGGCTATGACCTCTATGACGGCACGAGCCGCGGGGGCGGCCTGATCAACATGTATGAAGTCGGAAGCCCGCGCGCGCTCCTGGACGGATAGCCATGGTCAGATCAATTGAAATCGGCGCAGCCGACTACGTTGTAGTTGGCGCTGGATCGGCCGGCTGTGTCCTGGCAAACCGCCTGTCGGAATCGGGAACGCATGATGTCGCCCTGCTGGAATATGGCGGATCGGATATTGGCCCTTTCATCCAGATGCCGGCCGCCCTCTCCTATCCGATGAACATGAAGCGCTATGACTGGGGCTATCGCAGCGAGCCGGAGCCACATCTTGGCGGACGGCAGCTTGCGGCGCCGCGCGGCAAGGTGCTGGGCGGATCCTCCTCGATCAATGGCCTCGTCTATATCCGCGGCAATTCGAAGGATTTCGATGCCTGGGTGGACAAGGGCGCAGACGGCTGGGGCGGCCGGCACACCGCCCCCTATTTCCGGCGTCTGGAAAATGTCGAGGGCGCCAACCCAGCCATTCGCGGCACGGACGGGCCCATGCACATCACCGTGCCTGATCAGCAGCATCCGTTGGACCAGGCCTTCATCGCCGCCGCCCAGGAAGCCGGCTTCCCGAAGACAGCCGATTGTAACGGCCTGCATCAAGACGGCTTTGGCCCAATGGACCAGACCATCTGGAAAGGCCGGCGCTGGTCGGCGGCGAATGCCTATCTAAAGCCGGCGCTCGACCGCGAGAATCTCACACTCTATCGTGGACTAGCCTGCCGCATCCTCTGGAAAGGGAACAAGGCAACCGGCGTGGAGCTCCTGCATAAAGGCAAGCGGCGCATGTTGCTCGCCCGCAAGGAAGTCATCCTCAGCGCCTCGGTCTTCAATTCGGCGAAACTGCTCATGCTGTCGGGGGTCGGCGCACCTGAGGATCTGGCGCCATTCGGCATCGAAACGGTTAGTGAGCGCCGGGGCGTCGGTAAAAACCTGCAGGACCATCTGGAGATTTATCTCCAGATGCGCTGCACCGAGCCGATCACGCTGCGCCGCTATATGAACCCATTCAGCAAGGGTCTGGCCGGCCTGCAATGGCTGCTGACCCAGACCGGGATCGGCGCGAGCAATCATTTCGAAACGGCCGGCTTTGTGCGTCTGGACGATGAGGCCGACTATCCGGACGCGCAATATCATTTCCTGCCAGCGGCGATCCGTTATGATGGCAGCCAGCCCGTGCGTGCCCATGGCTTCCAGGCACATATCGGGCCTGGGCGCACCACGGCCCGCGGGCAGGTGCGGCTGAGTTCGGCCGATCCGCTGGCGGCGCCGTCCATACAATTCAACTACATGTCCAGCGAAGCAGACTGGAAGGCCTTCCGCGCCTGTGTGCGCCTGACGCGCGAGATCTTTTCCCAGCCCTCCCTGAACGCCTATGGCGGCGGGGAGATCGCACCAGGCCCTGATTGCACGAGCGATGAAGATATCGACGCCTTCGTGGCGCGCGAAGTCGAAAGCGCTTATCATCCATGCGGCACCTGCCGGATGGGCAGCCCGGATGACCCGGAAGCTGTAGTCGATCCGGAATGCCGGGTGATCGACGTGGAAGGCTTGCGTGTCGTAGATTCCTCGGTCTTCCCGAACATCACCAATGGCAACATCAACGCGCCGACCCTGATGGTGGCGGAGAAAGCGGCCGACCATATTCTGGGTAAGACGCCGCTTGCCGCAGATACGGTCTGATGGCGTTCTCTCAGCAGACAACGAGTACGACTGGCCCGACTCGCGGCGAGGTATTGGCGGCCATCATGATGGGTGGACTGGGGGTCACCCAGGTCGTTGCCATGCCGCTGCTGGCGACGCTCATCGCCGGGGCTTTCCATGTCGAGGGAGCCGGATCCGGCCTGGTCGGCCTCGCAAACCTTCTGGGCACTGCGGTTGGCTCGCTATTCGTGACAGTGTGGCTGAAGCGTCTGCCCTTCAGGCTGACAGCCATTCTTTCGGTACTTCTGGCCTGCACCGCCCAGCTCGGCGTAGCCTTCATGCCCGGTTTCAACGAGGCCGTGCTCATGGAAGCGCTGGCCGGCGTCGGCGCGGGCGTTCTATTGGCGCTTTCGGCGGCGATTGTCGGCGCTTCGGCCAATCCCGACCGGGGGTTTGCCTTTATCCTGACCTTGCAGGCCGTAATTGCGGTCATTGTCCTGCTCGCCATCCCGGTACTTGGCGGGGCATCTTCCTTTTTGCTCGTCGCGACCTTCCTGGCCGGGGTACAGGCCCTTCTGATGCCGGTCAGTGTCGCCCTGGGACAGAATCCGATGCTGGCGCCCCTGCAAAACGCATACGAGCAGAACGCTTCGACCTTTCATACTGCGGTCCTGTTGAAGGCAGCCGCCTATTTCACCTTTTCTGCCGCCGTTGGTGTGCTCTGGGTATTTTCCGGCATACTCGGCTCAATGGCAGGGCTGGCTGACGGCTCGATCGGGCAAGCCCTGGCGGTTGGCAACATCGCCGCAATCGCAGGATCGCTGCTAGCCGCCATCATCACCTCCCGCTTCGGGCGTATCGGGCCCGTCCTTGCCGTGTGTTTGACACTGGCACTCAGCGTGGTCCTGCTCACCGCACAAATGGGCATTGTCCGTTTCTACGCCGCCAGCAGCCTGTTCCTCTTCGCCTGGGGCGGCGGGCTACCCTTGCTGATGGGTATCGTGGCGGAGGTCGACCCGACTGAAAGGGTGACCTCACTCCTGCCGGTTCTCGCATTTGCCGGAATGGGCGTTGGGCCCGCGCTGGTCGGCCTCGTACCGGCAGCTTATGGGCTTTTCCAGCAAGTGAGCGCCACCACGATTGGCCTCGTCTTGCTGGCATTCCTTCTTTTTGTCATCACACATCTCCGCTGGAGCCTGCCAATGCAGAGCCGGTCAACCGAGTAAGACGTATCCGTTAGGCGCAGAGACGAGCCCAACGCTCACAATAAAGTTGGTGACAGTGGTCACATCAGCAGGAGTGATTGTACAAATGGTCGCCCGGCAGGCTCGTCAGGCTGGGCCTGCGACTCTTGCAAAATGGCCCTTGTCCTGGCCCAGACACCGCTCTGGTCAGCAATATGTATGATGGTCTTTTTCGGCAGATTCACAGCAATGGCACCAGTGGCCAACGGCCCAACCAGGAGAGAGAATGAACAGGTTTTACCGACGTTCTCCGAGACTTTCCCGTTGAACGATCTGGATGTTGTTATTGACCATGTGCTGCGGCTTGCCATCCCAGTCGCTACTGGTGATCTGAGAGATAATATCGATGGCGGCCTCTACCATCTCGGCGATGGGCTGATGGACCGTTGTCAGGCGTGGCCAGATAGCAGCCGCAATGGCAGTGTCATCAAAGCCCACAATGGATAGCTCGCCAGGCACCTGAACCGACCGGCGCTGGGCAGCGGCAATCACACCAGCAGCCATATCGTCATTGCTTGCGAAGATCGCGGATGGCGGATGATCGAGACCAAGCAGCCTGTCGCCCATGTCCATGCCTGAACGGAATGTAAAGTCGCCTTCCAGGATCAGTTCTTTCTCGACGGGCAGCCCATGTTCAGCAAGTGCGCCGACATACCCATCGCGCCGCTGGTGGCTGGAGGGATGCTGAACCGGGCCACAGACCAAACCGATCCGCTCATGGCCCTTTTCGATCAGGAAGCTTGTCATCGCATGGGCCGCGGCCTGATCATCAAAGGTAACGGTAGACTGGCTCTCGACCGCCATCGTGTTGCCCAGCAGGACTGTTGGCAGGTTGAGCTCATGGATGAGATTGAGCAACGCCGCATTGCCACTCAACGGTGGCGTAAGAATAAGACCATCCAGCTGGATCGTACTCAGGCGCTCGACAATGGCAGACGTGTCCGCCCCGTCATCGATGTCCGCCAGGTCTTCGATCACGAGGTGATGCCCGAGATCCCTGCAATGCTTCAGGGCGCTTACGAGAAGGGCGCTCAAATAGCTCGGGCTGGGATTGTAATAGGCTAGACCAATCAGCTTGGATCGCCCGCCAGCAAGTCCTCGTGCCATGAGGTTCGGACGGTAGTTCAGCGCCGATATCGCTTCTTCCACCCTTTGCCGGGTCGATTCCTTGACCAGCTTCTGCTTGTTGAGAACCCGCGACACGGTCATCTGGGAGACACCGGCCTTTTCCGCGACTTCCTTGATTGTAATCGGCTGACGCTTGCTCAATGTTCTTTAGCCCAGTCCAGTTGCTGCAGGCATTAGCGTGTAACGACTTCGCTACGTCTATGGCAAGAGTCGGCAGCGTTAGCGCCAACATCCACCGAAGACTAATCGCAAATCAGCCGGGATGACCCTTTGCGCTGCCTCCTCATGGTCTGCCCCATGCACACACGCGAGGCGATGGTTTCCTCTTAGTTGGCAAATCCATCACCAACACCGAAGTCACGGCGAGCGGAGACAATACTCACGATCACGCCCACCAGCACATCCATTAGAACCATCATGGTCAGCAGGAAAAAGGTCGATGTCGCGAAATTGGCAATCGTCAGGAAGAGGATGAGGCAGAGGACCAGAACCCCCATGGACGCTGCGTGATTGATCATGGCACTGGAGCGGGAACTGGTTGCTTTCACGATCTCGAAAGACAACAGAACCAAGGAGAAGAACAGGAATGTATCGCTGCCGGTCAACGTCCAGCGCACGCCTGACATCATCGGCAACCCGAATAGTGAGGCCCGTAGCATCGACTCGATGGCCGGCGCCGTCTCGCTATGACCTCCGCCAGCGATCCAGGTGAGAATAATATAGAGGCCAAGTGAAATGGCGAGCAACGGTGTCCAGGTCAGCGCAGTCTGCAGGACGCCGCCTCTGGAACGTTGCCTGTCATGGGCGGAAGGGTGCGGTATCACCATTTCAGTATCCTCCTGCGGCTCCCGGACCGCGAAGACGGTCACGAATGGATTGCCTGGACTTACTCAAATGCTCTTCAAGCTCACTGGCAACCGATTGTCTCGATGCTTGGAGTTCTGCGGCTAGCGATGGCGCGGCTGACTGGGCCACAGATTGCAGAACCTGGTCTGCATTTGGACCGGACAATTGGTACGCTCGATGCTCGGCAACCGCCCCGATCACGAAAGGCTTCTCTCCCGGGTATACTGGCGGCTGGGTATAGTGCATCATGACATCATAATCGATCCAGACATGCCCCTCTTCGCCCCAGTCCGTGCCCCAGGAATTGCGAACCAGAAAGGCATTTTCACGGTCGTCATAGCCGACAATCAACATGGCGTGGCCGCTACGGGCGTCTTCCCACCTCCCATCAGCGGGGGGACGCATCCGTCCTTTTCGTCCCTCAATCCCCATCAATAGCCGCGGTACGGCCATGCCGAAGACAACCGGAAGACCGCTGGCCAGCGCATCCTTTACGGCGTCGCCATGCTCGAGTTCTGCAAACTCGACTCCTCGAAACCGTTCAGCGGCCGTGTAGCAATCTTTTGTTGGGGGTTCATTCACCATAGCATGCTGGTAGGGCCACATTGCTTCCGGGCAGACGCCCCAGCCAAGGACGGACGCCAGCGCCTTGCGCCTTGAGGATCCTGTATCGTGGATCTCCTTGTCGGCGAGCTTACGCGCATTGTAGTAGACGAAAAGACGTGAGAGATCGCGCACGCGCTCACCGCGGCGAACCTGATGGTATTCGAGGGCACCGACGACTGCATTCGCGACGCAGGAGCCGACTTTTCTCTGGTCCTCAACCGGCGAACAGTAAGAGCGAAGATCCACCTTGGCAGGTCGCTCGATCGCTCCAGTCTTTTCAAGAGTTGGAAAACTCTGGCCCGGTTCATCGGGCAGACACCCCCCAATCAGGCAGTCGTCTAGCGCTTCAAGCATGCCAAACCTCCATGTGGCTGGCGCAGGAAACATCTCTCCGCGAAGCGCGATCTGCCTCCTGCGCTCGAGCCTGCGGGCGTCCCCCCGCCCGGATTTCGTCAATCCTCATAACCGCCTCCTGCGCCCGGTCCGCGATCATATCCACCACCGGCGCCGGGCCCACGGTCGTATCCACCTCCCGCACCAGGACCACGATTGTATCCACCGCCTGCGCCAGGCCCACGCAATCGGTCACGCAGGCCTTGCCGGGTGGCATCCAGATTGGTCTCCAGGTCATTTCGGAGGTGCGATTTGAATGCCCGGATCTGGTCCTGGACACTCGGCGGCGCCTTGGCGACAGTGGCCTCGACTGATTGTTCAACCGACGCGCCAGCCAGCTTGAAGTATTTGGCGCGGTCAAGCGCGCCGATCGTCCAGAAGCCAAGTGGCTGCTTGTAATGGTCCATGACCCGGTAATCGATCCAGACATAACCATTGATGCCCCAGCCGGGCCCCCATGAATTTCTCACGAGCCAGGCGTTCTTGGAGTCGTCATAACCGACAATCAGCATGGCGTGGCCGCTCGAAGCGGGTTCCCAGTTGCCATCCTCCGGCGCCGGCACGTAGCCACGTTCACGCCCGATAACCATCAGGGCATGTTGCGGGACGCTCATCCCGAAGATGATTGGCAGGCCAGACGCCAGAGCGATCTTGAGATCGACACCATGATTGATGCTTGCGTAGCTAAGGGAGGAAAAATGTATCGCTTCCGCATAAGCTTGCTGCGGCGGCTCATGAATCCAGATGGAAGGATCATACGGCCAGACCGGTTCAGGACAGGCCCCGAAGGCCAGGTACGCCGCCACAACACTTGGCATTGACGCGCCGGAATCCTGATCGACCGTCCCCATTAGCTTGCGGGCATTGTAATAGATGAACAGCCGCGAGAGATCCGTAAGCGGTTGGCGATGCAGGATCTGGTGGTACTCCAGCGCGCCGGCCACGGCGTTAGCCGTACACGAACCAACAGTCCCCTGGTCTTCTACAGGCGAACACATCGGCGAAAGATCCACAGCAGGCGGCAGATCCGGCCGGCTTGTAGCAGCAAGGGTGGGGACCGGCTGATTCGGATCGGCCGGCATGTATCCGCCAAGCTTCGGGCTGTTCTGGGCTATTGGCATTGCAGATACCCCCAAGCGTCATAATAGCAGTTGGCGTTTGCGCTTCCCCCCGTCGGCTCTTCAGTGAAGCCGGCGAAGACAGCAATCAGGACGAGGATGCCTATTACCGCCCATCCCCATTTTGGAATGGCGTGGAACATCCGGCCATAGGCCTTTTTGAGCTCATTTTGTGCGCTCTTGTATTCGCGCTTTCGTTCTTCCACTGAAGCGCCGGAACGCAAACCACGACTATTGAAGCCGTTGATCATCTCGTTGCGGTACTCAGCTGCAGACTGGGGCCTCAGATCGCGATTGGCTGAGAGGCCGCGTTCAATGAGTTTATCGATCGCGGCCGGTACATCCGAGCGTCCGTCTGAAGGAGGCGACCAGTGCCCGGTCGGAAGTACGCCAACGATCAGTTCGTAGAAGATTTTGGATACTGAATAGAGATCGGCTGCGGCATTCGCAGCATTGGCATTCCGGATCTGCTCCGGTGCCATGTAGAGCTGCGTGCCGAGACCGGTTCCCGTACTATCATTCGTCTTCTCGGCGGTCGCCAGCGCGATACCGAAATCGACGATTTTCACCTTCGCATCCTGCTCTGTCGGTTCACCGAGCAGCATGATGTTCTCGGGCTTCAGATCGCGGTGAATGACGCCCGCAGCATGGGCCGCCTCAAGGCCGTTCAGCACTTCCTTCACGATCTGCCCGGCAACGCGGGCAGGCACCTCCTCGTTCTTTGACATCTTTTCGGTGCGCCAGATATGGAGCGGTTTGCCCTCGACATATTCCATGGCGATATATGGGGCACCCTGCCAGACGCCGATATCATAGGTCCGAACGACGTTCGGATGCGCAATCGTACGAGTCGTCTTGCCCTCTTCGATCAAGCGCTGAACGGCTTTCTCGCTCTTGACCTGATGGGCAGGGATAACCTTCAGCGCCACCGGCGTGTCCGTGACCATTTCGGTGGCCTTGTAGACAACCCCCATGCCGCCTGCGCCGATCAGGCGGTCGATACGGTACTTTCCGGCGACCTCCATACCGGGCTCGATCGATGGACCCTCCTGTCGGTCGTAAGGGTCGATGGTCTTATGGCCCGGAGCAACCGTCTCAATCCCCGAGACCGTATTCAGGGCAGCGCCTCCAACCGGCACTTGCGATGTATCCTGCATTTCCGGAGTGCCGGGGACTTTTGCACCACAGGCCGCACAGAAGTGAGCTTCATTCGGCAACCCGGTTCCGCATTCAACGCATGTCGACATGGCCATCCCTCCTCAAGCGCTACAGGTCCGGGTCAGGATGATGCGCGTCACATCCTCCCGCTCCGCCTCGAACCGCACCGAGACCTGCAAGG
>Ga0114900_1002203_pt1 | contig 11081 bp, 9 predicted proteins | sample MalvireepMed_231_FD_89685 | JGI IMG/M metagenome (GOLD analysis project Ga0114900, IMG submission 89685) | Marine viral communities from the Global Malaspina Expedition - Malaspina viral metaG DeepMed_231 | ecosystem: Environmental > Aquatic > Marine > Oceanic | place: Mediterranean Sea...
CGATGGCTTCGGCGTCACGCTCGCGCCGCCACAGAACCTCGCCCAGCGGCAGGGAATGCTCCAGCGCCGAGCGCATGGCCTCAGGGCCAGACTGGCGGATCAGGTCATCCGGATCCATGCCGTCGCCCAGCAGGCAGAAGAAGAGCGACCGGCCCGGCTCCAGGTGTGGCAAGGCCCGCTCGATGGAGCGGTAGGCGGCGCGCAGGCCGGCGGCATCGCCATCGAAGCACAGCACCGGTTCCGGCCCGGCGCGCCAGAGCAGGCCAAGCTGGTCTTCCGTCAGCGCGGTGCCCAGCGGGGCCACGGCATGGCCAAAGCCGGCTTCCGCCAGCGCGATGGCATCCATATAGCCTTCGCAGACGATCAGCCCGCCTTCATCGGTCGAGCCGAACGCCTCGCGTGCATCCTTGTAGCGATAGAGCACGCGGCCCTTGTGGAAGAGCTCGGTATCATTGGAATTGAGATATTTCGGCTTGGCATCCGGCTGCAGCCCCCGGCCCCCGAATGCGATGACCTGGCCGCGCACGTCCGTGATCGGGAAGATCACCCGGCCGCGGAACCGGTCATACGGGTCGCCGCCGCCCTCTTTCTGGACAGCGAGGCCGGCCTCCATGATCTCCTTCATCGTGAAGCCCTTCGACTTCAGATGCTCGATCGTGGTGCGCCAGTCATCGGGCGCATAGCCCAGACGGTGGCGCGCCCAGGCGCCCGCGCTGAGCCCCCGGCCTTCGAGATAGGTCCGCGCCTCGGTGCCTTCGGCCGCACGCAGCCTGTCCTCATAGAACGCACACGCCGCCTCACAGCACTCATAGAGCCGCTTGCGCCGGTCATAGGTTTCCTCGTCCTGAGGCGTCGCCTTGGGGAGTTGCATCCCCGCCTCGTCGGCGAGCTTCTCGACCGCTTCCATGAAAGAGAGCCGCTCGGTCTCCATGATGAAGGCGATGACGTCGCCCCCGATACCGGAGGAGAAATCCTTGAAGATGCGCTTCTGGTCGTTGACGTAGAAGCTCGGGCTTTTCTCATTGGTGAAGGGCGACAGGCCAACCCATTCCTTGCCCTGCTTCTTCAGCTTCACCTTGCGCCCGATCACATCCGAAGGGCGGATGCGCGCCTTCAGTTCTTCGACGAAGCCATCGGGGATGCGGACGGGTGAGGACATAGCCAGCCAGTGTAACGCACAAGACCGCCCGGCGGAACGATCTGATTGCGGTGATGCACAGGCTTGAGCGCAGCCTGTGGACAAAATCAGGCTGGCGCCCCTTCGGTCCTGGGCTGGACCTCGACATAGCCCTCGCGCGGCAGGATCACCCAGACCATCAGCCCGCTCAGCACATCGACGGCCACATGCAGGAAGATGCCCGGCCACAGCGATCCCGAGAGGACGTAGCAGAGCGTCAGCACAATGCTCACCGGCAGGATCCGCACCAGCCCCTGCACACCCTGATAGGCATGCGCCACGATGAACATGGCGAGCGCCGCCACGGCCGCGAGCCAGATTGGCATCCACAGCGCAAACAGGCTGATCAGGAAGGCCCGGAAGACCACTTCCTCGGTGATACCGGCCGTGACAGCAAGAAGCTGGTAGCCCCAGACATCCTTGCGCCGGCGCGGCATGATCTGGTCATAGTCACCGCTCCCGAACACGACGTCCTTCACCTGGGTACGGGTCTCTTCATTGCGCCGGATAGCGATGAGCTGGATGACCTGCTGCCCGGCAAAGGCAATCGCCAGCCCCCAGGCAAGCCCGAGGCGCCAGCCACCGGCCTCCCCCGAACTGAAGCCGAGATCGGCAAGCGTGCGCCCGGACGCCATCCACGCCCAGACGGAGATCGCAGCCAGGCCCCACAGGATGCCAATGCTCGCAAACCACTGGCGCATGGGGCTGGTGGTCCGGCGCTTCAGGCCCTTCGCCCGGCGCCAGACGTCCATGGCAATCATGACAAGCCAGATGACCGCGACGGCGGCAAAGCCGAGAAGGAGTTCAGCCTCCTTCATGATCCCCTCAAACATCGTTCATTCCTTCTGTTCCTGCTCCATCAGGGCGCGCGCGGCGATCAGGTTCCGGGGGCCTGCATTCCAGCCTGCAGACCATCTTACCTGAATTGACTTCCGTGTGACGCACCCATAATGTGAATGTGAATTCACTTTCGCATACTACGGAGAACGTGACGTGTCAAAGCCCCGTGCCAGACCAGCGGCCCAGACCCGGTCAAAACAGACATGCGAGAAACTGATGGCAGCACTCGAACGCCTGCTGCGCGAGAAGGACTTCGACACGATCGGTGTGGCCGAGCTCGCCCAGGAAGCCGGCGTCGCGGTCGGAACGGTCTATCGCCGCTTCGAGAACAAGCAGGCCCTCGTGCCGTTGCTCTTCGATCTCTGGCGCGACCGCAGCCGCGAACAGCTGTCGCATGCCGCGATCACCGAAGACGACATTGCCCAGAGCGACCTGCGTTCTCTCCTGCGCCGCCAGATCCGCGCCGCGCACGCCTTTATCTGCGAACAGGCCCACATCCTGCGGGCGGTTCACCTGCAGGGGCGGCTGAGACCGGATCTCATCGGCGAAGACTGGAAAGACCTCTGGGACGAGGCCCGCGCCGGAAACCGCGCCTTTCTCGACCTCGTGAAAGACCGCATCGCGCGTGACGATCTCGACCGCGCCGCCGACACGATGATCTACCTCGCCAACACCGCGCTCGTCGAAAAGGCCCTCTACGGCAAGGATGGCGCCGGCCATGTCATGCGCCTCGAGGGCCAGGCCTTCGCCGACGAAATGGCCGATGTGATCTATGCCTACCTCACCCTGCCTGAGGTCAGCTCTGACACCGCCGCCCCATAAAAGCTCGCCACGTTTTTATGGTTAATAAAAGGCTAATTTCTGCTATGGGTTGAGCGTCTGACATCTAGAGAGGGAGAGATCGGGTGGGTCATCTGAGAAAAGAATTATTCTTGGAGCTGGCGAATTTTGAAGCCAGCAAAGAGCTATCAGACGAACAGAAGGAGGTTGTTTGCAAAAAGCGTGAACAACTTTTCAAACTTCTCATGTTGAGAGCAGCGAATTTCGTTGAAAAGACTTCACAGGCACGACCCGTCAACGATCAGCACGTGAAAGGGATGGAACCAAAGGACCGATTGGCAGAGGTGACACTAAAGCTGAGTTTGGGAAACATTCAGTTTCATGGGAGTGATGATGACGAAAGTGGCGGTTCGGCCAACACTTCTAACCTGGATGTGCCAGCCGCGGTTGACCCCGTCTTCTTTGATGATGAAACAAACATGAATTTGATCGCGGAGCTAAGCACCAACTGGCCCTGCATCTGAGCGCCACGCCGCTAGTCCAGCGCGCTGACCTCGATCAGGTCTGACGGACAGCCCAACCCCTTGATGGTCTCGACGGTCGAGGGGCTGACGCGCATGTCGTCGCCATAGAGCAGGCCGGCGCGGGCCACCGTTTCGCAGGCCGCCTCGCCCTGCCCCGCGGCAGACTGGGTCTCTGCAATGCCGAGCAGGCTGAAGAACTCTCCCACCGGCGAATCCATGTCACGCGACAGCTCCAGCGACCTCAGATATCCGGCCCTTGCCACGTCGGCATGGCCGAGCTTCAGGTCGATCGACGCGAGCTGCCGGTATCCGGTCGCCAGTGAGTGCGGCCGCCCGGTCGCCTCTTCAAGCGCCACATAAGCCTCGAAGAAAGGCCGGGCCGCATCCAGCCGGTCTTCCAGCAATGCCATATTGCCCATCGTCGAGAGGGCGACACCAAAGTCCCGGTCAAAACCGCGCTGCCTCTGCCACGGCATCAGTTCTTCCAGCATCTCGCGCGCTGTCTCATGCTCGCCGCGAATGGCGAAGCTGAGAGCGGCATTGGTACGTGCCTGCGATTCCAGCCGGTCGAGACCGGCGGCTTCAGCCCTCTCCGCCGCGTCCAGCAGGATCTCGCTAGCCTCGGCCAGCTTATCCTCATAGACCCGGATCGTCCCATCCTGGATGTCGAGAAAGATGCTATCTTCCGCCCGGCCCGGCGACAGTGTGCGGGCCCGCTCAAGGTAGCGGCGGGCAGCCCCGATATCGTGGGTAAACCGCGCCAGCCGGATCAGCCTCAGATGGGCATAATAGTCTGACGGCGCCACATCGATCAGGGCCTCATAGGCTTCGCGCGCGACCGGCATGTCGGCATCGGCAGCAAAGGCGCCGATCTGGTGCAGCATGACGCGTTTTTCGTCCGGCCCGAGCGCATCTTCATTGTCGTCATAATAGGCCTGCAGCGCCTTGATGGCCGCGTCGAGATTCCCCTCTTCCAGCAGCTTCAGAATGGCCTTGTCGATATCCTGTTCCGACTGAGCCAACCGCGAGATAATGGCGCGCAGCATGCGCATGTCGACCGGCAGGGCATCGGGGCTCGCAATTGTGTCAACGGCGGCCTCGATGCGCAGGGTACGGGCTGGTCCGGGGAGGGCGCGCAACTCCTCGACGCGGGCCTCGACCAGGCTTCGGCTGGCGGCCTTCGGATAGCTGCGCAGGAAAGCGTCGAGCAGGTCGGCGCTGTTGCTCTTCATGGCAAGTTGCAAAGCCACCGTTTCGGCCGATACGGTGCTCACCGTCTCATCACAGCCGGCAAAGCAGAAGTCGGTTTCACCGCGAAGACCGGATTCGGTCCAGGGCTGCTGGGTGTATTTCGTGTCCCGTTCGACGCGTGTCGCAACCCGGCGGAACATGGTTTCGGCGGCCAGGCCCGGCTGGACGAGATAGGTGGCCAGCGCTGCGCTATAAGGGCTATTGGCACCGAGCCCGTCAGACGCCGTCTTGCCCGGCGCGGTCGCATAGGCGATCAGCGTGCCGCGCACCCGTTCCGGCGCCGCCAGACCGCCCCCACCAGAGCGCACACTCATCGGCATCGGATTGTCGCGGCAGGCATCGAGGACGATGAAATTCGCCTGATTGCCGGCAATGGACAGCAGCTCCACCAGCTGGCCGAGCCGCGGGGCCTGCGCCCAGACATCGGCTTCCGATCGCGGCGCGGCATCCACCGGGATGAGATAGTTGAGCCCCTCGGACTGGATGGCATGTCCGGCATAATAGAAGAAGCCGACACTCTCCTGACCGGCATCCTTGAGCTTCTGGCCATGCCGGATGAAGGCAGCCTCAAGATCACTTTCGCCAAGATCGGTCAGCACCTCGGTTTCGAAGCCGACAGCCTCAAGGGCAGCCGCCACGAGGCGTGCATCGCTTGCAGGGTTCGGGAGGTCCCAGCCACGCTGGGTATAGTCCGAATTACCGATAATGGTCGCAATCCGTTGCGCTGTGGCTGGCGTGACAAGCCCCAGACACCAGATCAGACACAAGATGAAAGCTACCCGCATGCCGGATTCCCCTCATGAGGGCATCATAGCACGCTATTCACAATTTATTAACCATGTAGCGTTGACAGGCGCACGAATCGTGAGGCGGGCAGCGGCGCGCCTGCCGAGTCCGTCACAGCCGGACTGTTTCCGGACTATAACCGGACTGTTTTCGGACTGTCGTTTTTGCGGAATTTTAGCGGGAGATTTCTCGGTCCGTCCCGCCTCTGTCCCTACACCAGAGCGCGGCGTACGGCCTTACCGGCAGTGCCGGTATCGATACGGCCGGGATAACGATTCTGCAGCTCGGCCATACAGCGGCCCATATCCTTGAGCTTGTGGGCTTCAAGATCCTCGACGACCTGCTCGACAGCGCCTTCAAGCGCATCACCTTCGAGCGGACGGGGCAGGAAAGCCTGCAGGATTTCCATTTCCTCGCGCTCACGCTCGGCATCGCTGATGCGGCCGGACTCGTCATATTCGCGCGCTGAAATTTCCCGCTGTGCGACCATTGTTTCCAGCAGTTTCCGGACTTCCGTCTCCTCGCAGCCTTCGCAATGACCCTGGGTGCGTGCCGTCACGTCCCGGTCGCGCATGGCGCATTTGACCAGACGGAGCGTCCGGGCCCGGATTCCCTGGGGGTCGTCCTGTTCTGCGGATTGGAGCGCGGCCACGAGGCGGTCGCGAATGGTGGTAGATGGAGAAACGCCTGTCTGTCCCATACCTGCACTTTTCACATGGACCGCCCGCTTGACGGGCAGGTCACTGCACGCCTATCTCGCGCCGGAAGGATGCGGTCGATTGGTGACCGAAGTCCTAATGGCGCCCGACAGGACGCGAGGAGATACGCTCATGGCCAGCAAAAATCAACCAGACTCTCCAGCTACGGGTGCGATCGCTCTGGCGGATGGAACGGTCTTCCTTGGCACGGGTTCCGGCGCGCCGGGCGTTGCGGTGGGGGAACTTTGCTTCAATACATCCATCACCGGCTATCAGGAAATTCTGACCGACCCGTCCTATGCCGGCCAGGTTGTCCTCTTCACTTTCCCCCATGTCGGCAATGTTGGCGCCAACCCGGACGACCATGAGGAATCGTCTGAACCTGCAGCAAGGGCGGCCACGGGCGCGGTGTTCCGCGAACCGATTACCCCACCCTCGAACTGGCGCGCCAAGGACCATTTTGACGCCTGGCTCAGCAAGAAGAATATCACAGCCGTCTCCGGCGTGGATACACGGGCGCTAACCCGCATCATCCGGGAACGAGGCATGCCGAAATGTGCAGTTGCACACTCGCCAGAGGGCAAAATCGACATCGAGGCCCTCATCGAGGCGGCCCGCGCCTGGGAGGGTCTGGAACATGCGGATCTTGCCCTGAACGTCGTCGGCGATGCCGCCTATGAAAATTCCGAGCGGCTGTGGGACCTCGTCACCGGCTACGCCAATAACGACCAGACTGAATATCACGTTGTTGTGCTCGATTATGGCGTGAAGAAGAACATCCTGCGCAATCTCGCCCATGTCGGCGCCCGCGCCACCATCCTGCGCGGCGATGCGCCCTATGACGAGATCATGAAGCTTAATCCGGACGGCATCGTCCTCTCTAATGGCCCCGGCGACCCGGCCGCCACGATCAAACGCTGCGGCGACACGATCCGCCAGCTCATCGACAGCGGCAAACCCCTGCTCGGCATCTGCCTCGGCCACCAGCTGCTCGCCCTCGCCCTCGGCGCGAAGACCATGAAGATGCCGCAGGGCCATCATGGCGCCAACCATCCGGTCAAGGATTTCGAGACCGGGAAAGTGGAAATTGTGTCGATGAATCACGGCTTTACAGTCGATCCCGAGACCCTGCCCGAAGGCGTCGAGGAAAGCCACAAATCCCTCTTCGACGGCACCAATTCCGGCCTGCGCGTCATGGGCAAGCCAATCATCTCGGTCCAGCACCACCCCGAAGCGAGCCCCGGCCCGCAGGACAGCTTCTACCTGTTCGAACGGTTCGCAAGCTTCATGAAGGACCAACGCAGCTGAACGCCATCACCCTCGCGCCGGGCGACAACCGCCTCGGCGCCATCGCCGACGATCTCGCCACAAAGGGCTGGACGTGGCAGCCGGACCTCCTTCCGGACGCGCTGACCCGCGCTCTGCGCGAAGAACTGCTGGCCCGTGACGCAGCAGCTGATCTTGCGCTGGCAGGCATTGGGCGGGAGGAAGACTACCAGGTCGACCGGGATATCCGCCTTACCCGCATCACATGGTTCGACGGCTCAACGGCCGCCCAACAGGAATTCCATCTCTGGAGCGAAGCCCTGCGCGGCGGGCTCAATCGCGAACTGATGCTCGGTCTTTTCGAGATGGAAGTCTGCTTCGCCGTCTATCCGCCGGGTGGTTTCTATGACCGTCATCTCGACAGCTTCGCCGGCGCGCGTAACCGGGTTGTCTCCCTGGTTGCCTACCTGAATGAGGACTGGGACGAAGACTGCGGCGGCGCGCTGGCCGTCTGGCCGGAAGGCGCGAGCGAGGATCAGCCCCCAGCCGCGAGGATAATTCCCGAGGGCGGTGGTGTCGTGCTGATGCTGTCGGAGACCATTCCTCACCAGGTCGAGGTCACGCACAAAAAGCGCCTCGGCCTGGCCGGATGGTGGCGGGTCAACCAGTCGGGCATCGACCGGATCGACCCGCTAAGCTAGCCGCTTACTCGGTATCCAGCACCTTCCTGATGAACATGGTCTGGGCTTCACTCTGGAAGTCGCGATTGGACTTCTTCTGGAAGCCATGACCCTCATCCATGGCGAGCAGGAACCAGGCTTCGCCGCCATTGGCACGGACCGCACGCAGGATCTGTTCGGCCTCGGACGCTGGCACCCGTGGATCGTTAGCGCCCTGGATGATGAAGAGCGGCTTGGAAATCTCCCCAGCGTTCCTGAGCGGCGAGATTTCCCTGAAGAAGGCGGCGATCTCCGGATCGCGCTCATCCCCGTATTCGGCGCGGCGCAGATCGCGGCGGTAGCCTTTGGTGTTCTCAAGGAAGGTACGGAAGTCCGAAATCCCGACGATGTCGATGCCGCCGGCGAGCCGCTCATCGTAATCAACCATGGAGGCCAGCACCATATAGCCGCCATAGGAGCCGCCAAAGACAAGGACATTGTCGCTGTCGAGGTCAGGCTGCGTTTCGATCCAGTCGAGTAGCGCGCCAATATCCTCGACTGATTTCTTGCGGTTCAGGCCGTTGTCGAGACTCACATAGGTCTTGCCATAGCCGGCCGAGCCGCGAACGTTTGGAACGACGACCGCCGCGCCCAGCTCGTTCACCCAATACTGATAGGTCGATGAAAAGTACGGTCGTGACTGTCCTTCCGGCCCGCCATGTATGGAGATAATGACCGGATGCGGCCCGTCGCTTTCAGGACGGTAGACGAAGGCCGGAATGTCCATGCCGTCGTCATTCGGATAGTCAAAAAAGGTCGGGCTGACGAATTCACCGGTATCGAGCCCGCCGACCTCGGCTTCTGTCCAGCGTGTGAGTTCGAGGGTATCAACGTCGAAAGAATACGCGTCCGCCGGGCTGGTCGCCCCGGTGAAGGTGAAGCCGACATTCTGGCCCATCGGATCGAACACAAGTCCGCCCGTGACGCCGACTGGAAGGTCCGGCCCGTCGATGACCATGCCGGAGTCCATGTCGAGTAGCTTGATTGAACTCAAGCCGCCCTCATTAATGGAAAACGCGACGAGATCCTCATCGGGCGACAGCGCATAGGATTCCACATCCCAGTCGATCGCATCGGTATAGGACGTCATTTCGCCGGTGGCAGGGTCAACGCGGACAAGGTTCTTGAATTCCGACCCCTCGTCCGTCGAGGTCAGGACCGAGCCGTCCTCCAGCAGGTACAGGCCGTCATAAGCAACATCGAGCCCCGGATTGATCTCGGTGAATGCGCCCGACTGCAGGTCGAGGGTGAAGATACGGCTTTTCTGGATGGATATGTACTGCTGCACAGCCACCGTCCCGCCGTCAGCCGAAAAATCGACCGGAAAGAGGGCCCCCTCCCCTTCATGAGCGACGCGGATGGTGGACGGCTGGGCCGGATCACCAACCATGATGTCATAGTCCGGGTCCCCGTCGCGAGCTTCATACCACACCGCCCTGTCACCCTGATCGGACCAGATCAGGCCACCATTACGGGTGCCCGGTTCGGTAAACTGGGTGACACTGCCGTCTTCCAGGTCCTTGAGATAGCCCTGATAGAACTCGTCACCGCCGGTATCCTTGGCAAACAGGAAAGCGCCGCCCTCCGGATTGACGTCAGCACCGCGAACGGGCTCTTCGTAAAAGGTGATCTGCCGGCGCACTGCGCCCGGAAAGCGCACATGGTGGACCTGGCTCACCTCACCGAACCGCGTCGTGATCAGAATGCCCTGGTCGGTCCAGTCGGCGAAGCTGTGCGTGCGGACGTTCTGGTACTGTCGGAGACCTTCGCTAACGGCCGCGGGAATCTCGGGGATGTTCTCCATGACGAGATTGCCGTCGGTGACCCGCTCGACTGGCTGCTTGCCACCACCCGGTGTGTTCATCGCCGTCGGTGGCGCAAGCGGATCAACAGGCGGGGCCCCTTGCGGCAGGTTGGAGGTGGCGCAGGCGCTCGCCAGCAGCATGGCACCCAGCGCGCTTGCGCCGGACTTCGCAGACTTGAAGGACATTTTCAGCTCTCCCCGGGGACGGTTGCATCAGCCCCCGTTATAGGGCGGCGAGCCTAGTCGTGAAGCCCACAAGCTGAAGCAGGCAGCGGATTGAGGACAAGCTTTCGCGCTGTCGGAATTGATACGCCTCGCACGAGATAGCAGCCCGTCAGGCGGATCCTCGCCCAATCCTGTTGCGCGTCTCCACCCGTGACGGGCGAGTACTCGCAGGACAGTCCGTTGGCAGCATGATTTTCGCGGTCCCCAAGCCAGACCGACATCAGGAGATGGTTCGACCCGGTGGGGACAGACACCTGTTCCACGCCCTCCATCATGCCGAATTCGCAGGTTTGCGGCGTCGTGATCTTGCCCTCAGCGTCCATGACAGACGGCCAGGCCAGTGGCAGCATGTTGAGATCCAGCAGCGCGACATCACCATCCTGAAGGTCCTCAAGGCCCTGAAGCGCCTCGAACTCCGCTTCGCCCGGCAAATCCCCCTGGACCGTTTTGACTTCAGTCTCGGCGGTGGCTGCAGCGCTCAAGCCGCAGGCGAAAAGACCTGCAATCAGGTGGCGTTTCATAAGGCGTCCCCTTCTGGTTCTTTATCCGCGACCTCACTGCAGGATTGCGGCGAGCCGAAGGCGGCGTGCTCAGGACGGCAAGGCCCCGCAGCGGCGCTCATACTTCTCGACATATTCCGGCATCCATTCGCGGAAGTTCTGCGCGCGGGTTTCCGACGCCGGGTGTGTTGAAAGCCATTCGGGTGGGCGTTGACCGCCAACCTGCCCCATCCGTTCCCACAGGTCAGGCGCTTCCCGTGGGTCGTAGCAGGCCCGCACGAGCAGCTCGAGGCCAATCCTGTCCGCTTCGGTTTCGTGCTGCCGGGAGAAGGCCATGAGGCCGCCTTGTGTGGCGACACCCATGGCCTGAAGGACCATCTGGCGCTGGCCGGTATCCATGTCGCCAATGCCGACGGCAACGGCCGCCATGCCAAGCTGGGCCAGCTGACCCTGGCTCATCCGCTTGGCCCCGTGATGGGCCAGCGCGTGACCGATCTCGTGGCCCATAACC
>Ga0114900_1002209_pt1 | contig 11071 bp, 7 predicted proteins | sample MalvireepMed_231_FD_89685 | JGI IMG/M metagenome (GOLD analysis project Ga0114900, IMG submission 89685) | Marine viral communities from the Global Malaspina Expedition - Malaspina viral metaG DeepMed_231 | ecosystem: Environmental > Aquatic > Marine > Oceanic | place: Mediterranean Sea...
ATCGTGCTGACCGTGGGCACGCTGCTGGTGTTCCTGATCTCCGGCGTCATCGACGAATTGCGGACGCGGGTGCTGATCAACTACGGGATCATGCTCGACCAGCGGGTCTCCAGCCACGTCTTCACCGCCCTGTTCGAAGCCGAGACCAAGGGCCAAGGCCAGGCCCGATCCCAGGCCTTGCGGGATCTCGACGCCTTTCGCCAGATCCTGACCGGCTCGGTATTCTCGGCCATATTCGACCTGCCCTGGATGCCGATCTTCATCGGCATCCTGTTCGTCATCGATCCCCTGGTGGGGGCGCTCACGCTTGCGGGCGCCGCGGCCCTGTTCGGCCTGGCCATGCTGCAGGACCGCCTGTCGCGCCCGCCGCTGCAGGAGGCCAATGAGGCGAGCCTCAGGGCCTACGCCTTCACCGAGGCGGGGCTGCGCAACGGCGAGGTGGTGCGCGCCATGGGCATGCTGGGCGCGCTCGGCGCCCGCTGGTCGGCCTTCCGCGGCCGGGCCATCGAGCGTGGGGCCTGGGCCTCGCAGCGCTCCAGCGTGATCGGCAACACCACCAAGTTCACCCGCATGCTGATCCAGGTCCTGGTGATCGGGGTCGGGGCCTATCTGGTGGTGGTGGGCGCCATCCCGCCGGCCATGCTGTTCGCCAACATGATCCTCGCGAGCCGCGCCCTGCAGCCCATCGAGAAGGTGGTCGGCGCCTGGGACGGCATCGTCAATGGCGGCCGGGCCTATGACCGGCTGAACATTCTCCTGAACGCCTACAAGCCGACGACGCCGGCCACCTCCCTGCCGCGGCCCCTGGGCCAGCTCAGCATCGAGGCGGTGAACTTCGCGCCGCAGGGCGCCGAGCGCTATGTCCTGCAGGGGCTGAACTTCAAGATCGAACCCGGCGAAATGCTGGGGATCATCGGCCCTTCGGGGGCGGGCAAGTCCACCCTGGCCCGGCTGATCGTCGGGGTCTGGCGGCCGGTGAACGGTCACGTGCGCCTGGACGGCGCCGACGTCTTCGCCTGGAACCGGACCGAATTCGGCCTTCATGTGGGCTATCTTCCGCAGGACACCGAGCTGTTCGCTGGCACCCTGCGCGACAACATCGCCCGCTTCCGGGCCGATGTGACCGACCAGGCGGTGGTCGAGGCCGCCACCCAGGCCAATGTGCACGAGATGATCCTGCGGCTGCCCAAGGGCTATGAGACCGAATTGACCGACGGCGGCTACATCCTTTCGGCGGGTCAGCGGCAGAGGGTCGGCCTGGCCCGCGCCCTGCTGGGCGATCCGCGCCTGCTGGTCCTGGACGAGCCCAACGCCAGCCTCGACGCTGAGGGCGAAAACGCCCTCATGCAGGCCATCGACGCCCAGCGGGCCAAGGGCACGACGGTGGTGGTGGTGTCGCACAAGCCGAGCATCCTGCGCTCAGCCGACAAGATGCTGGTCCTGCGTGAGGGCCGCATGGAGCTGTTTGGCCCGCGGGAGGCCGTCATGGCGCGCGTCACCCAGCCGACCGCCGTTCGTCCCGTCGAGGCCAGCCAATGAAGTTCGACCTCGGTCCGCTCAAGCCGGTGCTCGGTCCCATCCGCCCCCTCGACACCCGGTTCGATGTGGGCCAGCCCGAGCCGAACCGCGACCTGGAAAAGCGCCTCTGGCGCCCGGTCCTGATCGGCTGCGTGGTCGTCTGCGTTTTCGTCTTCGGCATGCTCATCTGGGCGGGCTTCACCCAGATCAGCGCCGCCGTGGTGGCCCCGGCCGAGGTGCGGGTGGAATCCAGCCGCAAGACCCTGCGCCATCGCGAAGGGGGCGTGGTCTCCCAGATCCTCGTGCGGGAAGGCGAGCGCGTGCGCGCCAACCAGCCCCTGATCCGCTTTGACGCCGTCCAGTCCGACGCCGCCGTCGATGTGCTGCAGAACCAGTACGACGCCATCCTGGCCCAGAGCGCGCGCTTCAGCGCCGAATCGGCCGGGCGTCAGACCCTCGACCTGCCGCAGGAACTGACCGGCCGCATGAGCGATCCGCGGGTCGCCGGCCTGATCCGCGACCAGCAGCTTTTGTTCAACACCCGCCTGCAGTTCTTCGTCAGCCAGCGGGGCATTCTCGAGCAGCGGGTCGATCAACTGGCCACCCAGATGGTCGGGGTTCAGGCTCAGCTGGATTCCGTCGACGAACAGATCGGCTTCACCCGCGAGGAGCTGGCCGGCTATCAGACCCTTTATGAAAAGGGCTACGCCCCCAAGACCCTGATCCTGCGCTACGAGCGCAGCCTGGCGGAGCTGGGCGGACGTCGTGGCGCGCTCACCTCTGAACTCAACCGCCTGCGCCAGGCGCAAGGCGAGGCGCGGCTCCAGCTCACCACCCTGCGCAACCAGCGCATCAGCGAGGCCGCCGAAGGCCTGCGCCAGATGCAGAGCCAGCTCTCCGACGTCGGTCCCCGCCTCACCGCCGCCAACCAGATCCTGGACCGCACCACGGTCCGCTCGCCGGTGGACGGCTATGTGCTGAACCTCACCCAGTTCACCGTCGGCGGGGTGGTCAGCCCAGGCGAGCTGCTGATGGACATCGTGCCGGCCGATGCGCCGCTGATCGTCCACGCCCGCATCCAGCCCACCGACGTCGACAGCGTCACCGTCGGCCAGGAGGCCCGGGTGGAGATTTCAGCCTTCGCCTCGCGCAAAATTCCGCCGATGGACGCCAGGGTCACCAGCCTGTCGGCCGACCGGCTGGTGGATCAGCAGACCGGCGTCGCCTATTTCCTCGCCGAGCTGCGCATCGATCCCGCCGCCCTGGCCAAGCTGCCGCGCAATGTGGAGCTGGCGCCGGGCATGCCCGCCCAGGCGATGATCGTCACCGGACGGCGGTCAATTCTGTCCTATATTCTCGATCCGCTGACCGACACCTTCGACAGCGCCCTGCGGGAAGAGTAGAACAAGGTCCATCTGAGTCCCGGCGGGCAGGTCACACCTGTACGCGACCCGCACCCGGCAAGGCTTTTTGATATTGCGTATCGACGAAGCATCCGATACCCATTCCTCGGGCTCGTTTTAACCTTCGCCACGTCCATGTGAAATGGCGCGGGGAGGGACCGCCAGGACCGCTCCATCTCGCGGGATGGTGGCCAGGCGTTCTGGGGTCCACGTGACACTGACTGGAGAGAAGCATGGCTAACTACATTTTCGAGACGATCACAGACGCGCAGGCCCTCGCCTACACCACCGCGGCCGACGAACTCGCGTTCGCCGCGGGCACCAACGCCAACGCGGTCACCGTCCTGTTCATCCCCGCTGCGGGTGCCGATCCGGCGCGCGTCAGCATCACCGCCAACGGCGTGACCAAGATCTTCGGCGCCGGCATCTACGGCGAAACCGTGGGCATGAGCAACGGCGGCCGACTCTACGTCGGCACTGCCGCTGCCGATGGCACGGGCGCGAACCCGATCCTCGGCAGCAACGGTTCTGCAGCGGATGGGCTTTACGGCAACGCAGGTAACGACACCATTGATGGCGGCATTGACACCGCCGCTGCGGCGACGTCCGGCGTGAACTTCATCCAGGGTAACGCCGGTGACGATTCGATTTCCGGCGGCTCCGCTGCAGACGTTATCTACGGCGGTCAGGGCAACGATGAAATCGCCGCTGGCGCTGGCAGCAACTGGGTCCAGGGCAACCTGGGCAACGACACCATCACTGGCACCGGCACGACGGGCCAGTCTGAAACCCTGGTCGGCGGTCAAGGCGACGACGTGATCACCGCCGGGGCCGGGAATGACTTCCTCAACGGCAACCTCGGCGCTGACCAACTGACGGGCGGTGGCGGCAACGACACCCTCATGGGTGAAGCCGGCAGCGACACCGCCAACGGCGGCACCGGCAATGACAGCATCGATGGTGGCGAAGGCGACGACGCTGGCAACGGTCTGCTCGGCGGCGGCGGCAACGACACCATCTGGGGTGGCCTGGGTAACGACATTCTCGGTGGCGAAGGCGATAACGACTCGCTGCAGGGTAATGCCGGTACCGACACCCTGACCGGTGGCGCTGGCAATGACAGCCTCTATGGCGGTCAAGACGGCGACCAGATCTTCGGCACGTCCGGCAGCAACTGGGCGAACGGCAACCTCGGCAACGACTCCATGACGGCCGGCACTGGCTCCGACACCATGCTCGGCGGTCAAGGCGATGACACGATCACCGGCGCGGCCGGCGGGACCAACTTCCTGAATGGTAACCTCGGCAGCGACTCCGTCCTCGGCGGTGGTGACGCGGACACCATCTACGGCGAAGACGGCAACGACGTCCTCACCGGTGGCGCCGGCAACGACGTGATCGATGGCGGCGCTGGCAATGACGTGCTGGAAGCCGGTGCTGACAACGACACCCTGATCGGTGGCGCTGGCAACGACGACCTGAACGCGACCGGCAACGGTGCCAACCGCATGGAAGGTGGCGCCGGCAACGACGCTATCGATGGCGGGACCGGCAATGACACGATCCTCGGTGGTGACGACAACGACACCATCGTGACCGGCGACGGTAACAACGCCGCCTTCGGTGATGGCGGCAACGACACCATCACGGGCGGCGCGGTTGCCGACTCGCTGAACGGTGGCGCTGGCAACGACAACATCACCGGTGCGGCTGGCTCGGACACCATCAACGGCGGCGCCGGTGTGGACACCATGACCGGCGGTGCTGGTGTTGCGGACACCTTCGTGTTCGCGCCGGGCGATACCTCGGCCGCCACGGGTTCGATCGATCGCATCACCGACTTCAGCGGCGTCACGGGTGACCTCGACACCCTGAAGATCGGCTTCGCGGGCACCACGACCAACTACGCCGAAATCAGCACGGGCTCCTACAGCCAGGCGCTGTCTGACGCTTCTGCGCTGATCCAGTCCGGTTCGCGCGATGTGGTCGCCGTTGCGGTCGGCGCTGACGTGTATGTCTTCGCCGACATCACCAGCGCCAACGCGGTGGGCATGGTGGTCCAACTTCAGGGCACCACGCTGGCCCTGATCGACCAAACCGCGATCGTCGCCTAAGCTTCTGGCATCGATCCAAGATTGGGGGCCGTCCTTCGGGGCGGCCCCCTTTTTTTTGTTCGCTCAGGCGTCGCGGCGCTGGAGCGCTTTTGTGCCGCCCCCAAAGCCTGACCTTGCGCGTTTGATGCAACCGGCTAAGCCATGGCTCCATGAGTAATGCGGCCATCTATCTTCACCCTGACGGCTACCGGACCGACCGCGCCCAACTTATGGGACGACATTCCGCGGGCGAGAGCTTTCTCCGGGGCTTTCTCCGTCACGCGGCGGTGGACCACTTCCACTTCTGGAAGGGCGGGGCGTTTGACCAAGAGACCTACGACGCCGCCATCAAGGCGGCCGGACCTCTGCGACAGGAGGGGCGCTGGATCGCGCAGCGCAATCGCCAAGCCCTTTCGGACCCCGGCTGCGTCTTTATCCCCAGCCCGACGATCGGACAGGAATCCTGGTGGCGCCGCCGCTATGGCCCGGCGCACTACAGTCTCTGCGGCCTGACCCACACCACGGCGACGCACCGGGCGATCGCCGCCCTGGAAGAGCTGCTGACCTGTCCCACGGAAAGTTGGGATGGCCTGATCTGCACATCAGCTGCCGTGCGCGCCAGCGTCGACGCCCAACTGGCGCTGATCGCCGATGATCTTCGGGGCCGCCTGGGCGCCACCCGCCTGCCGCAGCCCCAGCTCGCCACCATCCCCCTGGGGGTCAATGGGGCCGACTTCGCCTTCGACGCCGCCGCCCGGGCCGCATGGCGCGCGCGTCTCGACATCCCGACCGACGCCGTGGTCGCCCTCTATGTCGGACGGTTGAGCGCGCAGACCAAGATGAACCCCGCCCTGATGGCCATGGCCCTGGAACAGGCCGCCCGGCAGACAGGCAAGCCCGTCTATTGGATCGTGTCCGGCTGGGCCCGGACGCCTGAAGCCTGGGAGGCCTTCCATTCGGCCACCCGGGCCTTCTGTCCCAGTATTGAATATCGCCCGGTGGATGGCCGCGATGCGGACACGCGATTCTCGATCTGGTCGGCGGCCGATCTGTTCATCTCCTTCTCCGACAACATCCAGGAGACCTTCGGCCTCACCCCGGCCGAGGCCATGGCCGCGGGCCTGCCCTGCGTGGTCACAGACTGGGATGGTTATCGCGATACCGTCCGCCACGGCGTCGATGGCTTCCGCATTCCCACCTACGCCCCGCGCCCGGGCCTGGGCGAGGACCTGGCCTTTAATCACGACAATGGCTGGGTGAGCTACGACACCTATGTGGGCGCTGCGGCCCAGATGGCGGCCATGGATGTCCCCGCCGCCACCCAGGCCTTGGTCGCCCTGATCGACAATCCGGACCTGCGGGCCAGGATGGGCGCAGCCGGTCGCCAGCGCATCGCTGATGAGCTGGACTGGCGCCATGTCATTCCGCGCTACCAGGCCTTTTGGGGAGACCTGGCCGAACGGCGCGCCGCTGCCAGCCCTGAGCCTCCGGATCTCGCCCGGCGGCGGGTCAATCCCCGGCGCACCGACCCGTTCACCCTGTTCGCCACCTATCCCACCCGCGCCCTGGGGCCCGATGATCGGCTCCGCCCCGGGGCCGTGTCCGACTGGCCGGCCGCGCAAGAGATCCTGTCGCGCAGCCTCGCGGCCGCCCCACCCTGGGCCGTGGCCACCGAAGAGGAACGTCAGGCCGTCTTCGCCCTGGCCTTGGCTGGCGGGCCGCAAGGCGCGCGCGTCGCCGACATCCTGGCGACGATGCCGCCCCCTCGGCGGCCCTATGTGGAGCGCTCGCTGCTTTGGTTGATGAAGTTCGACATTCTCAGGCTGGCTCAGCCCGCGGCGCTGTCACCCCTGGACGGCGACGCTACGGAAGCCGACGGCGCAGCTGACGCCCCGCGCTGAGACGCAGAGCCAAGAGGGGCGAAGTGGGGAAAGGCAGCGGGAGGGCAAGAGGCCGGGCCATAGCTGGCATGGATGCTATGGCCCGGCCGATGCGACACAGCCCTGGAGAGCAAGGCTGACATCAAACTGTAGCTTAGTCCGCCGCACTGCGAAAGAGAATCTGTCGCCTGGGCGACAGGTTTAGCCAAAATTTGAGGCCCAGCGTCGGCTGAGTCAGAGGTCGGTCTCGAAGCGCTGCTCCAGAACGCGCTTTCCGTCCCGCTCCACCCAATACTCCGCGCCATAGACCCCGGCCGCCCAGCCCTCAGGCGGCGTCCGACGGCCGGCATAGAGCATGTATTGAGCCTTGGGCGCATCCAGCGGATCGATGGTGGTCTCCGCCACGGTCGCCCCATCAGGTCCGGTGACCTTCAGGTGCTGGACATCGCCGGCCTCCAGCCCGATGGCGCGCACATAGGCCACCAGCGCCGGCGCATGGGCGCTGGCGGCGGGAAGAGCAGCGTCCTCGATCGATTCCATAGAAACCGCCCCGGACGAGAAGCCGGTGTTGAGCACGGCGCCGGCCTTATAGGCCATGGCCTCGGCGACCTCGGGGACCCACATCGACCCTTCCGCCTCGCAGCCGTCGCCGCCTGCCGGCGCGAAGGGGTCGACCACCTGGCCGTCCTTGCGCAGGGTGAAGTGGAGGTGGGGATATTCCGTCTGACCCGACAGGCCGATGCGGGCGATGGGCTGGCCGGCGCGGACCTCCGCATCCTGCGCCACGATCAAGCTGCCCTGGGCCAGGTGACAATACTGGCTCTCCCAGCCGTCGCCGTGGTCGATGACGACGCCGTTGCCGCATTCCACGCCGTCGACGGCTGAGACGCCGGTTGTCCGCACCGAGACGTCGGCCACGCCATCCCGCAGGCGCGCCACCCGACCTGGGGCTGCGGCCAGAACCGCGACGCCGGCCCGTTGAGCGGCCATGTCGGGCACGCGGATATCGACGCCCTTGTGGTCCTGATAGGTGCGGGCCGCGCAGGCATAGTCCCTGGCCCCGGGGCTGGGATCGCGGTCCACATAGTTCTGGATTTCGCAGGTCTCACCGAGCACGCAGTCCACGGGCAGGACCAGCTCGGGGCCAATGGCATCCGCGGGACGTGGGCTTTCAGACGGCGCTCCGCTACAGCTCATGGCGCCGAGCGCAGCAACAACGACTGAACAGTTTCTGAGAAGGTGATAGAGGCGCATCTGAACGTCCTGCCGCAAAGCTTCGACCGAAGTGTGGCGCCGGCCGCTCGCCAGGCGGCCAGTTGGGTCATTCATCCGATTGCGCCCCAACACACCTCGATCAGATCGGGCGGCTGGAGATGGGTAGGAAGGCGAACCAGCTGGGTCGGGTTGGACGCTGTGCCGAATAGCTGAGATGCGGAAGCGATATGGAATCTCATGGGCGTGATCATATGACGGGCATGCGCGACGGATTTTACTGGCTCAGGCCTGTTGATCATTCGGAATGGGCGATCGCGGAGATCCGTAGTGGAGTCATCCATAACCCATATTCGTCGTCTTCCGATCCAGGTGACTATGAAATTGGCCCTGAGGTTGAATATCCCATAAGAGATCTGAATTACACAAAGTGGTACCACGCCGCCACGAAGTTCGGTCGTTGCACGTTCTTGGCCAGGCCGGAGCTGCGAAGTTCAAACCGACGAAAGATTGTATTCATTCATGGTCTTGGCAGGCAGGCGCGAGATCTCGTTCGAGCCTTCAGCATAACTGAACGATACGGTGACGTCCTGCTTATGTGCCTTCCAGGATTCGCGCCCGGAGAAATGATTGCTGATCCCACGGTTCAGAATATCACCTCGATGTTTCTGGAAGCCTTGGACGTCGTCGGAGGGCGGTCGAATGCGATCGTCGTCGGTGAATCGCTAGGCGGTCTGGTCGCCATGGGCATGTCCAGCCACGTCGGCGCGTCCATAGTAATAGATCCGCCGCTGTCCATGCACGACCAATGGCCCATACGGGAGATGGAAAGAAAATACGGCGTGGGAAGCAAGGTATTTCCTTCTCCGTTGTTTGAACTTTGCATAGGTAGAGGAGGCGACAGCCCTTCGAAATCATATGTTGATATGATTTATCGGTGCAGTAAAAGTACGTGTTTCATCTGCGGCAGTATTCCCTTAATGCCCCCCCGGCCTCTCCCGGACTCACCATCTCTAGTGAAGCCGGAAGAACTCGAGATCATCCGCGCTCAGGGGCTTCGACTAGAAGTTGTCGAAGGGGGCCATGACCTCTTCCACCAGGCCGCTGACGCCGTAGACCGCATCATTGTGAGAGAGATACGGGCGGCCGCTCACTCAGCGGCGTAGGAAATTCCGGTCAGGGCCTTCAGGCGCGCCATGTCGGCGGCGTAGAGGCGCCGCAGCAGCGCCTCGTCCGCCTGGGTCAGGCGCGAGGGATAGGCGATGTCCCGACCCACATGCACCCGCCGCGGCTGGGCCGGCGGCGGGGCGTCCACCCCGAGGAACGCGCTGACCGTCTCCAGAACCGGTCCCGGCGTCGCCTCCAGGTCCTCGGCCCGCAGAACCAGCAGCTGGTCGGCGGGAAACAGGCTCAGCAGGTGCTCGATCTGCGCGCCGTAATAGCCCCGCTCCACATAGCTGAACTCCCGGTGGAAGCCCCAGGGCTCGGCGGCAAACAGGCGCTGGCGGCCGGCGCGCACGCACCAGTCGAAGGGATGGGTCTCCGCCCCGCGGGCGAACTCCATCTTCCAGTGGGAATAGGCCCGCGCTACGGGATCGCGCAGCAGCACGATCAGCCGGATGCCCGGGTTATAGGCCCTGATCCGCGCCAGGCTGTCCCTCCAGTAGAGATAGATGGGCGTGGCCTCGCCCCATACCCGGCTGCGGTCGGCCAGGTCGAAATGGGCGTGATAGGCGCCGTAGTCCGGGGCGCGCCAGTCCTGGCCCTCATCGTCGAAGAAGTGGACCTCCTTGACGTCCGACAGGCCGATCTGCGGGTGGTCGCCCAGATAGTCGAACAGGGCCGTGGTGCCGGCCTTCTGGGCGCCGGCGATGATGAAGTCGATCTGTGGCTTCAAACCCTGCTCCCCTCCCTCAGCCCCTGGTCCTGCGAGCCGCCGGCGCCCCCATTGCGGGATACGGCTTCATCGCGGCGCCGACACGCGATATGAGGGATCGACATGGCGGGCCAGAGCCAAAATCGGCCCGCGGCAAACGGCATACAAGGTCGGGGTCTTGATCACCATCATCGACGAAGAGCGCGGCGAAGTCGTCGTCCGCGACGGCGACAGCGAAACGCGCCACAGCCTCTCCACCGCCGAAGGCTTCGCCGCGGCGTCCAAGGCCTGGGTCCGGGCGACCTGGGATTCCAAATACGTCTATTCCTTCGCCTGGATGGGTCGGCCAATCATTCAGCTGCCGGAGGACATGGTCCGCCTGCAGGAAGTGATCTGGGATCTGAAGCCCGACGTGTTGGTGGAGACCGGCGTGGCCCATGGCGGGTCCCTGGTCTTCTACGCCTCCCTGTTCGAAGCCATGAACAAGGGTCGGGTGATCGGCATCGACATCGAGATCCGGCCGCACAACCGCACGGCCATCGAGGCCCATCCGATGAAGAAGCGGATCGAGCTCATCGAGGGCTCGTCCACGGCGCCCGACGTGGTCGAGCAGGTGAAGGCGCAGATCAAGTCCGGCGAGACCGTGCTGGTGGTGCTCGACTCCAACCACACCAAGGGCCATGTGCTCGACGAACTGCGCGCCTATGCCGACATGGTGCCGGTGGGCTCCTACATCGTCGCCACCGACGGGATCATGGAGCAGGTGGCGGGCGGCCCCCGTACGGCCGAGGACTGGACCTGGAACAATCCCCGTCAGGCGGTCCACGACTTCGTCGCCGAGGATAAGCGCTTCATCATCGAAGAGCCGACCTTCCCCTTCAATGAAGGGGTGGTGAATTCGCGGGTGACCTACTGGCCCGACGCCTTCGTCAAGCGGATCGCCTGAGCCGCAGGCAGGGGGGAGGAACTGCGATGAAAGTCGTCATCCTGGCCGGCGGCCTGGGCACCCGGATTTCCGAGGAAAGCCACCTGCGGCCCAAGCCGATGATCGAGGTCGGCGGCCGGCCGATCCTCTGGCACATCATGAAG
>Ga0114900_1002210_pt1 | contig 11067 bp, 11 predicted proteins | sample MalvireepMed_231_FD_89685 | JGI IMG/M metagenome (GOLD analysis project Ga0114900, IMG submission 89685) | Marine viral communities from the Global Malaspina Expedition - Malaspina viral metaG DeepMed_231 | ecosystem: Environmental > Aquatic > Marine > Oceanic | place: Mediterranean Sea...
GACTGGGCCTACGCGGAGTTCGGCGCGCTGTCTGCGCCCGATCTGTCACCGGAAGAACAGTACCAGCTCGGCAAGAAGAATGGCGCGCGCTTCAAGGGCGCGCTGCCGGTACTCGGCGTGAGCGAGACGACGATCCCGGGGATCGAGCGCAGCTATGAGGCCTTCCTCACGGACGTCTCCCGCCATCTTGAGGAATATCCCTATCTCCTCGGCGGGCGGCCCTGTCTGGCGGATTTTGCCTTTTACGGCCCGCTCTACGCCCACCTCTACCGCGATCCGACCTCCGGCGAGCTGATGAAGCGTGTGGCACCGAAGGTCGCCCAATGGGTCGAGCGGATGCAGGCCGGCGGCAAGGAGGGCGACGGTAGGCTGCTAGCCGATGATACCATTCCGGAAACGCTGAAGCCCATCCTGTCGCGTCTGATGCGCGAAGCCCTGCCAGCCCTGGCGCAGATCAATGACCTGTTCGCCAGCTGGGCCGCACAGGCTGGCCCCGGCGCGCGCGTACCGCGGGCACTGGGCGACATCACCATCGAGATCGAAGGGCATGAGGGCCCGGCCAAGGCGCGCAGCTTCCCGCTCTGGCGCCTGCAGGCCGCGCTCGATGTCTATGAGGCCATGGACGCCGACACAAAGGCACGCGCTGACGCGTTGCTTGAGCGGGTCGGCGGGCAGGCGCTGAAGGATTTCCGGCTTCCGGCACGGTTGAAGCGCGAAAACTGTCAGGTCGTTCTGGCCTGATCACCGGCTCGTGATTGAACGGCCAGAGGCGTGCGGCGTTCGTAAGCGAAAGGAGCTTGCGAATGTCAGACCTCATCAATGCCCGAAAGAAATCTGTCGTCTTCTACGCCATGATCCTGCTGGGTGCGATCATGATCGCGCTCGGCGTGGCGCCTGCGCCAAACATTCTGCCGCCGCCCATCGTGACGGGACTCGGCTTCTGGGTGCTGGCCTGGGGCGTAAAATAAGCGGCACTAGGACCGGCAGAGCGCACAGAGCTTGTTGCCGTCCGGATCGCGCAGATAGGCGAGGTAGAGCTTCTGGCCGCCGCCTTCGCGCCAACCCGGTGGGTCTTCGATCGGTTTACCGCCCGCCGCGGCTCCCGCCTTATGCCAGGCATCGGCTTCTTCGGGGGATTTCATCGCGAACCCGATCGTCATGCCATTGCCGTGCGTCGCCGGCTCGCCGTCAATCGGCTTGGTGACCAGGAACACGGCGCCATTGTGAATGTAGACGACCCGCCCCTTGGGATCCACGACCCCAGGCTTGCCGCCCACCGCGCCAAACAACGCGTCATAAAACGTCCTGGCTTTGTCGAGGTCGTTCGAGCCGACCATCATGTGACTGAACATCTTCAGGTCTTCCTCCTAGTAAACCACCACGCTCCGGATGCTTTCCCCCGCATGCATCAGGTCGAAGCCCTTGTTGATGTCTTCGAGCTTGAGGACGTGGGTGATCATCGGGTCGATCTCGATCTTGCCCTTCATGTACCACTCGACGATCTTCGGCACATCCGTGCGGCCCCTTGCGCCGCCGAAGGCCGAGCCCTTCCAGACACGGCCCGTCACAAGCTGGAAGGGGCGCGTCGAGATTTCCTTGCCGGCTTCGGCCACGCCGATGATGATGCTCTCGCCCCAGCCGCGATGGCAGCATTCGAGCGCCTGGCGCATCACCTCGGTATTGCCGGTGCAGTCAAAGGAATAGTCCGCGCCGCCGCCGGTCAGCTCGACCAGGTGGGAGACGATATCCCCGGAGATCTCCTTCGGATTGACGAAATGGGTCATGCCGAACCGGCGGCCCCATTCTTCCTTGTCCGAGTTGATGTCGACACCGACAATCATGTCCGCACCGACCATCTTTGCGCCCTGGATCACGTTGAGACCAATACCGCCAAGGCCGAAGACGACCACGTTCGAGCCGGGCGTGACTTTCGCCGTGTTCACCACCGCGCCGACACCCGTCGTCACGCCGCAGCCGACATAGCAGGTCTTGTCGAAAGGCGCTTCCGGGTCGATTTTCGCAACCGCGATCTCCGGCAGGACGGTGAAGTTCGAGAAGGTCGAGCAGCCCATATAGTGGTGGATGGGCTTGCCCTTGTAGGAGAAGCGGGTTGTGCCATCGGGCATCAGGCCCTTGCCCTGCGTGGCGCGGATCGCGGTGCAGAGATTGGTCTTGCCCGACAGGCAGCTTTTGCACTGGCGGCATTCCGGCGTGTAGAGCGGGATGACATGGTCGCCCGGCTTCACGCTGGTGACACCCGCACCAACCTCGCGCACGACACCTGCGCCCTCATGGCCGAGCACGGACGGGAAGATGCCTTCGCTGTCGAGCCCATCGAGGGTGTAGGCATCCGTGTGACAGATGCCGGTCGCCATGATTTCAACCAGCACCTCGCCCGCTTTCGGGCCCTCAAGATCCAGTTCAACGATCTCCAGCGGTTTCTTGGCTTCAAAGGCGACAGCGGCACGGGTTTTCATCGGGAGGGTCCTTCCTGCATGGGCATGTTTGGCGGAACATGTCGCGCGCCTCGCGCGGGGGCAAGGGGGCGCTGAAAAAACTGCACACTGCCCGCCAAGACCCACGGAGATGAAAAGAATTTAAGGTCTGCATGTGAGGCCATTCGGAACGTCGAGGCGGTGCAAACCGTTTAGTGTGTCGGAATGATCCAGAAGGAGACCGACATGAAGAATCTCATGATGACTGCTGCCGCGTCTGCCCTGATGTTCGGCATGGCCGCCTGTTCGCAGGCGTCTGACGATATCGAGATGGGCGACGCCAATTACGGCGAAACGCAAACCGCCCAGAACACTCAGGGCGACATGGCCGATGACAATGAATTGGTCGAGGACACCGAAGCCCTCGGCGACGTCAGCGACCATCCGGGTGCCACTGATGGTGCCGAGAATATGGGCGCTGTCTTTCTTGCCGAGAATGAACTGAGCGCCGAAGAAATGATGGGCGCCAAGGTTATTGGTTCGACGGGCGAAGACATCGCCACTGTCGATGACCTGCTCATCAATGCCGATGGTGAAGTCGAATCCTTCATCTTCAAGAGCGGCGACTTTCTCGACGTGACCGGCGAAAAGGTTCATCTGCCCTATGACGAAGTCGACATCATGATGGCTGCCGACCAGGAACCGCGCTTCAGCGTTTCCATGACGGAAGAAGCCATTCAGAATGTTGCTGAATTCGAGCAGGACGGTCTGAATGATTACCGCCTCGCCTCGGAGATGATCGGCACGACCGCTTCGTTCATGAACTCCGATCAGGATGCCCGCATCCGCGACATCGTGGTCGACGACGGTGGCACCGTTCAGTACGCCGTCATTTCCGACCCGCTGGGTGACGACCTTCGTCAGCTGAAGTTTGACCGTATCGAGGTCGAACAAGGTGACGGTGGTGGCATCGTGATCAATGCCTCAAAGGCCGATATGGAGACGATGCCGATGTTCTCCTACGAGCAGGAAACCGAGACCAGCTATGACAGCGACTCGATGGATAGCGACGTGGAAGACGACTCTGACATGACCACGCCGCAATAAGGCAAGCTCGCCTTGCGATACCGGGAGAGCCGGCCCCACCGTGGGCCGGCTTTCTTGTGCGTGGCATCCTCGGTATCAGGCCGCAAAGAAAAAGCCCTCCCGTTGACGCGGGAGGGCTTTTCACATGTTGTCTAGGGTCGCGCCCTAGCGGCGCTCGGACTTCAGCTTCCGGGTCATGCTGTTGATCTTGTCAATCAGGGCATCGGCCGAACCATTGGTCCGGTCCAGAAGCGCCAGGAACTGGGCCCGCTGCTCGATGGCCAGCCAGATCAGGTTGCCCTCGATGTCGAGCGCCACATCGACGACCTGATATTCGCCGTTGCGGTGCAGGACCCGCCAGCGGACATTCATGTCGCGCCCGTCGGTGCGCGCGATCTTGGTGTCGACGATGGAATCGCTGGGCGAGCGGTCGGTGGAGCCTTCCACGACGACCTCATTGCCCCGATAGGCATCAAGCTCGGACTGATAAACGGCCAGCGCATAGGTGCGGAATGCATCCTGATAACGCTTGAGTTCCTCAGGCGAGAAGCGGTTCGCATATTTGCCGATCACGAATTTCGAGACGGCATTGATATTGGCAAACTGCTCCATGTACCCGCTGAACAGCGAGGTTCTCTCCGCGCTGGAAAGGTCGGGATTGTTGAGCGAGTTGAGCACTTCATTCGCATTTTGCTTCACGAAGCTCTCGGTCCGTTCATCGGCGTAAGCAGACGCAGGTACGACAGCAGCCGCCAATGCGGAAATAAGGAGGGTACGCATTTTCATCGTTTTATTCCTGTGGCTGGTCAGGCCCTGACTCTTCTTCTTCAAAGGCATCAAAATCATCGAAATCTGGCAAATCTTTGTAGGGATCGTCCTCAATTTCGCCATTTCTGATCGCGGCCTCCCGCTGTGAGGTGTAGGTGCGGCGCAGGGCGATATAGGGTTCGGGCTGGTCACGCAGCGTCTCGATCGTCTCGATCAGGCGCTCGCGCGTGGATATGGCACCGACGACCGCGCGTGTGACGCGAAATTCGTCATCGGTGATCGGTTCGTCGAATTCCGCATAGTTCAGCGGATCAAAGGCATTGTCGACGCCGCGACCGAAAGCATCCCGAAGGTTGCTCGGACCCATAAGCGGCAGCATCAGGAACGGGCCTTCATCGACACCCCAGACACCAAGCGTCTGGCCGAAATCCTCGTCATGCTTGCTGACACCCAGGGTTGAGGCGACATCGAAGATCCCGACAACACCGACCGTCGTGTTGATGAGGAACCGGCCGAATGTCTCACCGGACGCATCCGGGTTGCCCTGCAATATCGTGTTCGCAAAGACGACAGGCTGGCGCAGATTGGTGAGCACATTGCGCACGCCTTCGCGGAAAAGGCCCGGCGTGGCTACACGATAGGCCCGTGCGGCCGGCTCGATGGCTGCCTTGTCGACAACCTCGTTGAATTGATAGACGCCGCGATTCCACCCTTCGAAAGGATCATAGACTTCCGTAGAGGCTGCGGACTGTTCTGTCGTTGCGCAGGCTGTCAGGGAGATCGCCGCAAGCGCGGCTGAAGCTGCAAATTTCATAGTAAGGTCCGGTTTCTGGTAGGGCGATATGAGCAAACGGTAGGGCGCTTTCAATACTTAGCAATTTCGAATGACCGTTCTAATTTTTTGAAAGTGCTTTGCGTGCAACAGTCGCTCAAGACATGTTGCAAGAGATATAAATGAATGTTTATATGATAATATGAACGTTCACGCCGATACGATCATTGAAGCGTTGCGCGCTGCAGGCGAGCCGACCCGGCTTCGTATCCTGGCGTTGTTACGCCATGGTGAGCTTGCAGTCGGCGAACTCGTCACCGTGCTGGGGCAGAGCCAGCCGCGCCTCTCACACCATCTGAAAGCCCTGACATCGGCCGGGCTCACAGAGCGTTTACCGGAAGGTGCGCGCGTTTTTTACCGCCTGCCCGCGACAGGCTGGGCGAAGACCCTGCTCGACAGCCTGTTTGACCAGATTGATGCGGAACAGGGCGACTTCCCGTCCGATCTCGACCGTCTCGAAGCGGTTCGCCGGAGCCGTCAGGCCTCGGCAGAAAATTATTTCAGCTCGATCGCCCCCGACTGGGACCGGATCCGGGCAATGCACTATCCCGAAAGCCTGATCGAGGCGGCCATCCTGAAGCTTGCCGGCCAGGGCCCGTTCCGCCGGGTTGTCGATCTCGGCACCGGGACCGGCCGCATGCTGACCCTGCTCGGCCAGCGCGCGCAGGATGCCGAGGGGCTCGACCTCTCCCACCAGATGCTGGCGCTTGCCCGTGCCAATCTCGCCGAAGCGGGGCTGACCAGCGCGCGCGTGCGCCAGGGCGACGCCACCGCCACCCCCTTCCCTGCCGGGTGCTCCGACATGGTCATCGTCCACCAGGTCCTGCACTATCTGGAAGAGCCCGAGCGCGTGCTGCACGAGGCTGCGCGCATCCTTGAGCCGGGCGGGCAACTGATCGTCGTCGATTTCGCCCAGCACGACCATGAATTCATGCGCGAGGAGTTCGGTCATCACCGCCTCGGCATCCGCCACGACAATATGAAAACCTGGGCCACTAGCGCCGGGCTCGATCTCGACGAGCCGACCCGTTTTGATCCGCCCAGGGATCTGCAAACCGGCGTTGCGGTGCTCCTCTGGAGTGCCCGCAAGCCCGCCAAGAAAGAGGAAGTTGCTGCATGAGCGACCTGTCCATTGCTGCACGCCAGGCAGAAAAGACAACGCCATCTGTCTCCTTCGAATTCTTCCCGCCGAAGAATGAGAAGATGAATGACAAGCTCTGGGAATGCGTGAAGCGCCTCGAGCCGATGTCGCCGCACTTTGTATCGGTGACCTATGGCGCTGGCGGTTCCACGCGCACACGCACCTACGAAACGGTCAGCCGCATCGCCAGGGAAACAACGCTGACCCCGGCAGCCCACCTGACCTGTGTTGGCGCGCCACGCGAGGAAGTGCTGCAAACGGCGGAAGACTATTACGAGGCTGGCGTGCGCCACATTGTGGCCCTGCGCGGCGATGCCCCGCAGGATGAGGATTTCGAGCAGCCTGAAGGCCGCTATACCAGCGTCATCGACCTGGTGAGCGACCTGCGGGCCCACCGCCCGGATCTCGGCAAGGTGTTCGAGATTTCGGTCGCCTGCTACCCGGAACCCCACCCGGACTCGCGCGGCTGGGAAGCCGACCTTGCCCACCTCAAGGCCAAGCAGGATGCCGGCGCCGACCGGGCGATCACGCAGTTCTTCTTCGAGCCGGACGTGTATTTCCAGTTTGTCGAGAGGGCGCGCGCTGCCGGTATCACCATTCCACTGGTGCCGGGCATCATGCTGCAGTCGAACTTCAACGGGCTGAAGAATTTCGCCAAGATGTGCGGGGCCTCGCTGCCGGACTGGCTGCACCAGCTCTATGAGGGCCTGGATGACGACCCGGCCACACGTGACCTTATCACTGCCAATGTCGCGGCCGAGCTCTGCCACAAGCTCGCCGAAGGCGGCGTCGACCAGTTCCACTTCTACACGCTCAACAAGGCGAACCTCGCCTTGTCCACCTGTCACCTGCTGGGCCTGAAGCCTGCACATGCGGAGGCTGCCTGATATGTCGAGACAAGACCTGATTTCCAAGCTCGAAGCCAAGGCGAAGGAAGAGATCCTCATCCTCGATGGCGCCATGGGGACGATGCTCCAGAAGTATGACTTCTCCGAGGAGCAATTCCGCGGCGAGCGCTTCTCCGACTGGGAGAGCGCGGTAAAGGGCAATAATGACCTGCTCAATCTCACCCAGCCGGACGCTGTGCGGACAATACACAGCCAGTTCATCGAAGCCGGCGCCGACATCATCGAGACGAACACGTTCAGCGCGACGACGATCGCGCAGGGCGACTACAATATGCAGGATATCGCCGCCGAAATCGCCGAAGCGGGCGCGAAGCTCGGGCGTGAAGCCGCTGATGCGGCTGACAAGCCGGTCGGCGTCCTAGGCGCAATCGGGCCGACCAACAAGACGCTGTCGCTGTCGCCGGACGTCAATAATCCGGGCTACCGGGAAGTGACTTTCGACGATGTCCGCGAGGCCTATCTCGAACAGGCGCGCGCCATGGCACCGCATGTCGACTTCTTCCTGATCGAGACAATCTTCGACACGCTGAACGCCAAGGCGGCAATCAAGGCTGTCATGGATTTCCGGGAAGAGAGCGGCGAGGACATCCCTGTCATCATTTCCGGCACGATCACCGACGCCTCGGGCCGTACGCTGTCTGGCCAGACAGCCGAAGCCTTCTGGCACTCGGTCCGCCACGCGAAGCCGTGGGCGGTTGGCCTCAACTGCGCGCTCGGCGCAAAGCTGATGTGCCCGCACATCGCCGCGATTTCCAAGGTCGCTGATACGCGCGTCATCTCCTATCCGAATGCCGGTCTGCCGAACGAGTTCGGCGAGTATGACGAGACACCGGACCAGACGGCGGCCCAGCTTGAAGAGTGGGCCAAGAGCGGGCTTGTGAATGTGCTCGGCGGTTGCTGCGGGACGACCCCGCCGCACATCGAAGCCATCGCCAAGGCGGTGAAAGGCAAGGCGCCGCGCGAGATCCCCCACCCGCCGCGCGCCATGCGCTTGTCAGGGCTTGAACCGTTCCAGCTCGCAAGCTGAGGAGAGGGCTTCCATGGGCAAAACGTATGAAAAGCTCGATGACAAGCTCATCGATTTCATCAAGGCACAGAAGATGTTCTTCGTTGCGACAGCCCCGCTGTCGGAAGAGGGGCATGTGAATGTCTCGCCCAAGGGCTATGACAGTTTCATCGTGATCGATGAGACTACGGTCGCTTATGCCGACCTTGGCGGGTCCGGCATCGAGACACTCGCGCATGTCAACGAGAATGCGCGGATCACGATCATGTTCTGCGCCTTCGAAGGACCGGCAAACATTGTCCGCATCTATGGCAAGGGGCGGACCCTGCAATTCAACCACCCCGACTTCGAAGCCGAGATCGGTCGCTTCCCGCCCGGCCATGAGCGCGCCCGCAACATCATCTATGTCGATATCACCAGCGTGAGCGACAGCTGCGGCTGGGGCGTGCCCTTCTATGAATTCAAGGGCCAGCGCGATCAGCTCCAGCGCTATGTCGCGAACAAGCCGCTCGACCAATGGCATGAAAGCCGGCTCGCCAAGAACGCCGAAAGCATCGACGGCCTGCCCGGAATGGCCCGCGAGACGTCATGATCGCACCGCCTGTCTCCTCCGGCGACCAGTTCATCTTTTACGGCCTCCTGAAACAGGGGGCCGCGAGTGCGCCTGCGCATCTGGATTTCCCGCGCCATGGGGAGTTTCTCGGGCCCTGCCGGTTCCGCGGCCGCATGATTGATCTTGGCGGCTTTCCGGGCGTCGTGCCGGGCGAGGAGACATGTCATGGCGTGCTCTACCGGCTCGATACAGCCCGGCTGGCCCGCCAGATGGACGAATTCGAAGGCATCCGCGCCGGCAATCCGGACGGATCGCTCTACCGGCGCGAAAAGACAGACATCCTCGACGATTCAGACCGCCCCAGCGGGGAGCGGGCCTGGATCTACACCTACAACCAATCCACTGACGGCTACCCTGTCCTCGAAGACGGCAACTGGCCCCTTGAGAAAGGACGCCCACGCACATGACTGAAACAGCCTCCCAGATCTTCATCAATATCGGCGAGCGGACCAACGTCACAGGCTCGGCGAAATTCCGCAATCTCATCAAGGCGGGCGACTATGATACCGCTGTCGATGTCGCGCGCCAGCAGGTCGAGAACGGCGCGCAGATCATCGATGTGAATATGGATGAGGGTATGCTGGACGGCGTCGAGGCGATGACGACCTTCCTCAACCTCATCGCCGCCGAGCCCGATATTGCGCGCGTGCCGGTGATGATCGACAGCTCCAAATGGGAGGTGATCGAGGCCGGCCTGAAATGCGTGCAGGGCAAGGCTATCGTGAACTCCATCTCGCTGAAGGAAGGCGAGGAACAGTTCTTCGAGCAGGCTCGCAAGATCATGTCCTATGGCGCGGCCACCGTGGTCATGGCCTTTGACGAGGACGGCCAGGCCGATACCGCCGCGCGCAAGATCGAGATCTGTACGCGCGCCTACAAGCTGCTGACCGAAAAAGTCGGCTTCCCGCCGGAAGACATCATCTTCGATCCGAACATCTTTGCGGTCGCGACCGGTATCGAAGAGCACAACAATTACGCCGTCGACTTCATCGAGGCATGCAAGGCGATCCGGGCGAACCTGCCGCACTGTCACATCTCCGGCGGGCTATCGAACGTCTCGTTCTCCTTCCGCGGCAACGAGATCGTGCGCCGGGCGATGCACTCGGTCTTCCTATATCATGCTATCCCGGCCGGCCTCGACATGGCCATTGTGAATGCCGGCCAGCTCGACATCTATGACAATATCGACCCGGAGCTGCGCGAGGCCGTCGAGGACGTGATCCTCAATCGCCGCGACGATGCGACCGAGCGCCTGCTGGACCTCGCCGAGCAGTATCGCGGCCAGAAAGGCGAGGTGAAGAAGAAGGATATGAGCTGGCGCGAGCAGCCGGTCGAGAAGCGTCTCGAACACGCGCTCGTTCACGGTATCACCGAGTTTGTCGTCGAGGACACGGAGGAATGCCGCCAGCGCGCCGAACGTCCCCTGCATGTCATCGAAGGTCCACTGATGGACGGGATGAATGTCGTCGGCGACCTCTTCGGCGCCGGCAAGATGTTCCTGCCGCAGGTCGTGAAGTCAGCCCGCGTGATGAAGGCGGCTGTGGCCCACCTGACCCCCTTCATCGAGAAGGAGCAGAAGGAACTCGGCCTCGACAAGGTGTCCAATGGCAAGGTCGTTCTCGCCACGGTGAAGGGCGATGTGCACGATATCGGCAAGAACATTGTCGGCGTGGTGCTCGGCTGTAACGGCTATGACATCATCGACCTCGGTGTGATGGTGCCGGCGGAGAAGATCCTCGAGACCGCCATCGAGGAAAAGGCGGACATGATCGGCCTGTCGGGCCTGATTACGCCGTCGCTCGATGAAATGGTCTTCGTTGCCTCCGAGATGCAGCGCCAGGATATCCACCTGCCACTCCTCATCGGTGGTGCGACGACGTCGCCGGCACATACGGCAGTGAAGATCGACCCGGCCTTCCCGGCCGCGCCTGTCATCCATGTCAGCGATGCGAGCCGCGCAGTGGGCGTCGTCAGTGCGATGATGAATGATGATGACCGCGAGACGATGTGGGGCACCACCAAGGCGCGCTATGACCGCATCCGCGAGAGCCGCGCAGGCGGTCCGCCGACCCCGCGCCTGCCGATCGAGGAAGCGCGCGAAAAGGCCTTCAACGCAACCGAACCGTCCGCCCCGGCCCCGACCTTTACCGGCGTGAAGACGTTTGACGATGTCGATCTGTCGGAACTGAAGGACTATATCGACTGGACGCCGTATTTCATGAGCTGGGATCTGGCCGGGCGCTATCCGCAAATCCTTGAGGATGAGAAAGTCGGCGAA
>Ga0114900_1002215_pt1 | contig 11049 bp, 10 predicted proteins | sample MalvireepMed_231_FD_89685 | JGI IMG/M metagenome (GOLD analysis project Ga0114900, IMG submission 89685) | Marine viral communities from the Global Malaspina Expedition - Malaspina viral metaG DeepMed_231 | ecosystem: Environmental > Aquatic > Marine > Oceanic | place: Mediterranean Sea...
AGGCTTAATGCGCAGTGCCGGACTCTTTGAACGTAGGCTACCCACTCGGACTGGTCCCGGCCAGCCCAATCAAACTCGGCGTCTTCGTCATATCCCCAGGATAGTTTCTTGAACCGATCCAGGGTAGCAGCATCTAGCTGGTTGCGGCCTACATATAGGCGGTCTGGACCAGTGCCATAGGTGTTGGCGCATCCGACTACTACAAAATCAGGGTGTTTGGGTATAGTAGTATCTGGGAATTGGAAGCTGCTGCCTGATAGTGCTCCGTTGATGGTGGTTAGCACGGACGGGTTAGTGTTGTCAATCTCATCGAGTACAAAGACCCCGCCGTGCTCATATGGTTGGCGCATATGCCCTGGTATGTAGCTTCCGGATGGGTTTATGAAACCTAGCAAGGACCAATCGTTAGTCGCCATACCGCAAGGCAATATGTATGCTGGCAAGTCTAGTGCCTGGGCTGCAAGTATAGCTGATGTTGTTTTGCCTGATCCGGCTGGTCCCACGGTCATAACGTGTTCCCTAAGGTTTAGCCAGCCTACCAGCCTGGGCAAGGCGTAATGTGGACGACCCTCAACTGCCGTGGTACCTTGGGGAGACCGGATAACTATCTCATGCTGTTGTGGCATGAGCCGGCGAAATTCCTCTTGCGCCAAGGCGATCTGGGTTTCCATGATACGCTTAGCGTCTTCGTGATATTCCTTAGCCTGCCCTTCTAGGGTGCGATAGAATACCTGGGTGACCTCTGCCACTACACCCATCAAGGCTTGCTTGGCATCTTCCGGGTTGCCCGGCTCCGGCGGGTTATAACTACGTACTCCGGATGCTGTGGTTACTGGTGGGCAATGATGGCGGGTTCCGTTGGCATCCGACAGGAAGAACTTGTCGCCAACTGAGGACCACGCTAACCCGGTCTGTCCGCACCGGGTACATATTTTATTTCCTGACATGGGCTATCACTCTCCTTATACAGGTATATGTTTGATTTGTGAACATTATTTTATCAGCCTGAGGCTATGTTGTCAAACTCCAGAGGCGACGATACATAGCCTTGAAAAGGGGCAAGACGCCATGGCCTAACGTCTCACCCCAAGAGCCGGGTTATGCTACTTTTTGGTAAACCCGGCGGCCGAGACCACCTTGGACTTGTGGGCATGGGTGGCTGATCCGCCTGTTAGCTTGGCGAGATCGGCTTTGTTTTTGTCCGTGGCTACTAATTCATAGGCGTCGCCCAGGCTCATTTCGGTCCCGTCCTTCGACAGCCAGCCCACGGTGCGGGTACCATTGCTTGAACCCGGAGACCGCTTGGTTCCAGCCTTACCAAACTCAAATGACTGATGGCGTGAGCCATCGTCGCCGTCTTCCCAGGTATACACCCATTTGGTGGCCGATGATGGCCGCTCGACCAAGGCGACGGCGGCTTTGATCTTGTCGAACATGGCTCCTGTCAATCCGTATGCAATGCTGGTTACGCCGTTGTCGGCGTCGAATTTGACGGTTAGCTCCATGCCGCCAATTTCAAACTCATTGAGCGTGTCATGCATTGCTTCAAGGAAGGTGGCTCTGGCATCACCTTGGGCATTGACTTCGATATCGAGTATTTGCTTGTTGACGGAGGCCAGCTCATTGCTGAGTTTGCGTACCTTGCCATCATCGGCTATGCCCAGAGCTTCGACCATTGCGCTCCGCAATTCATGCGCCTGAGTTTGGAGCTTGCCTAGATCCATGGTGGTTTCCTCAGTTGTGTTGGTGGTAGTCATTTGTGCTTACCCCTTAATGGCTGGTCAAGCCCCTTGGCTTGCCGTTTGCCATTGCCCCTTAAAGGTATCAAAAATCAAGCCGTTTGTCAACGCTGGGATGGCCATGTAAGCCAATTTGCAGGGCATGCTGTAGGGGTCGGTGTTAGGGTCAGGCGATCTTATTGCACCATTTTTCACAATCAAGATTGTGTGAAATAAATCACAAGTTGGAGTGTGTGAATCATTTCACAATATCGGAGTGTGTGATTTATTTCACAATATCATAGGGGTGGACCCTGTGAAATAAATCACAATGGGTGTAGGGCCACGGGTTGCATGTACAACTATTCGTGACTGCCTTGGTCTGTTGTTGCAACCATCCGTGGTTACTACTATTGTTGTTTGCCATGGGGTGCGTGTAATGGTATGCAGGTATGGATATGGGTCCTTCATACACGATTTATCCAATTTCAAAATCCCATCTATAGCTGATTGCCCGGATGATTGGGTTGCCCCCCGATTTGGTTGTACTCGCTCTCTAAGCGGCGTATCTTGGATCGTATGCGGGCAGCACTTATTATTAGCCCGGACTCCTGCATAAACTTGTACCGCTTTCTCAATCTATAAAGCTGCTGACTAACCACATGCCTCCGGGCACGTTGCCGGTTAGTAATCTGCAGTTTATTAGGCATGATAGCCCCTCCTAAAATTTGAAGTAGCCGCAAACTACTGCACTATACATATATATGTAACAGCATGGCTACCTCACACGTTACTCTGAAGATTTACAAGCCTCTGTCATGGTATCCAAATTCGTGCGGGCTTCAGCTATTTTCGCCCCATATCTGTCAGCCATAGCCCACATACCCTGTCCGACAAACTCCCGCTGTTTCTTTCCCCATCGGGTAATATTGACTTGTAGGTTCTTGCGAAGCCTTATGTCATCCTGAGAGTATACTACAGGTCGGCCCGGACCAGCAGTAAATTTGGGGTTGTAAGGATTATCCGCCAGGTACGTGCGGGCCTTGCTTATCCAGCACTCGAAGTGACTGGCAGTTTGCTTTGTTCTAGTACCCCATGGATAAGTGCGCTTGAACTGCCCAATCAGGACTTCATCACCTGGCATTATCCTCACTGTGCATAGCACACAGTCCCTCTGCCTAGTTGCATGTTTCACCCAGATATCCACCTAAACCCTCCTGTTGGTTTGATATATACACTTCACATTAGATGTATAGTAATATGTTTATATGTAAATACATATAATGATAAGTGTAGTGGTATAAGGTTTCTCCAAATATGCAGCCTTAAACTATGTAGTAAATACACTATACACTACACCCACGTTGTTGTCAACACTAGGATAATCCAGAGCATCCACAAATTGACTGGGCCGTGCCGGGGCTTTATCATTATAGCATGATGATACCGCTGACAGCCCCCAACAGCCCCGAGCAGTCAGAGAACGAAGCCCTAGTATCTATGTTGGAAGAGTTCAGCCCTGATGGGGCGGACGCCCGCAAGGTTGATTTTCTCCGAGGTAGGTATGCAGGGTTCCGTCGTAAAGAGGCTGCGAAGCTGGCAGGTGTATCTCTAAGCACAGCCAACAAGTGGATAAAAGAAGACAACCGGGTTGCCCGGTACGATGATGTAGTATCTACCGGAAAGCGCCGGGAGTTTCGCAAAGAGGTACTCCAAGAAGAGTGGTTCAGAAACTTCTGGCTGGTTCTGCAAAGGGATGCGTACATACTCAAAAAAGCTCATGGGCTTTTAGAAGAGCCTTACCTGGAGGTCACCGCCAATGGCAGCCATGTCAGGAAAGTTGGTAGCCCAGCTATGAGAAAAGAAGACTGGGACTACTACGGCCAAATGAGGAAGATGTACACACCCGATGCGTGGTCTTCCATTGAGAAGGTAATCTCGGGTCAGCACGGGCAGTTTAACATTGCCGAGTTTGTGCTCAACCTTGCCCAGAACCAGCAAGTAAACATAGGAGGCCAAGATGCCTCTTAAAGAGGGCAAAAGCCCCAAAATTATTAGTGAGAACATCCGAGAGCTTCACCACCAGGGAGTGCCGCATAAGAAAGCTGTAGCCATAGCAATGCAGAAGGCGGGTCACATCCCCAGAAAAAGGAGATCTTAATGCCTCCACATAGAACAACCCAGCATGGAGGAAACCCATTCCGTGGCAGAGGAAACAACCGTGGGTCTCCAAGAACAGCAGCTGTAAGGAAGTCTTCACGGTCGAACATCCGAAGGGCGCAGGTAGCCCGCACAGGGGTTAGGCAGCCTCCCAAGCCATAAGTCGGAGAGTGTAGCCATGGATTTCTTAGAATTAAGTAAGATGGTCAAAACCAATTTTCGGGTATCTACGTTAAAGGAGCCCTCCAGATACAAGCGGATATACATACCCATAGAGCAGTTCTACAACCTGCTGCGTGGAGAGGTATCTTCAGACTTGCCCGGTGACTGCGAAGTGCTGGCTGTGGGGGCATCAGAGGACCACTACGCCATATACCTGATTCTGTACCATGAGTCTTGGGCAGAAGTACAACCAGGGCATATGATTCCTGAGCTTTTGGTCACATGGTCATATAGTTCTCAACCCAAGAGCAAGAAATCCAAATGACCCTGCAAGACAAGCAGCCGGAGATTATCCATAACTTCCGCCGATGCCACATGAAGGGATGCCTTGGCATGGGATGGTGGTACCCGGTTATTAGCATCTCCCCGGACGGGTTACAGCGGGCGTACCTGCCTTTTCCTCACTGGCTTATGTGTGACCACCACAAGGACTACATACAGTTGGAGGATCTTATAGACGGTCCCATGGAGGATGGCACCAAATCCTGGATCCGAATCCAGGCAGCTTTCGCCCAGTCGGGAAAGCAGGCTCCCCAGAGAGAATACACTCACTTGTTGTGGAGAGAGGCTTGAACCATGCCTACTTACTTGGTAACATCGGGCCGGGATTCGAATGGCTTACCCCTGACCTACACTGTCAAGGCGGATTCCTTCTCCGCAGATGAACACTTCATAAACTTCAAAATCGGGTCGGTAGTTGTTAAGGCCGTACAGTCATGGTCCATAGAATCAATAGAGATGATAGACCCCCCCAATGGTGACAAGGACGAATAACATAAAAAAGACTTTGACCCCCGCAGAAAAGCGGGCTTTCCGCAGCACTGAGTTGCGGTTACTCCGGGAGAAGGCCAAAGTCCATACACATGCCAGGAAGGGAGTCCAAACAAGGTGACTCTGTCTCAGGACTATCAGCAGCTGGCCCAGATATTGTCTGACGACAAGCAGGCTGTAGAGGCTCTGTTCTCCATACCGCCAAAGTTTGCTGACGGGGCAAGAAAGCCGTTTGTATTCAAACCAGCCCAGGATAAACTTCATGACAGACTGGGCCTGAGAAATATTGTAGTAAAGCCCAGCCAGATAGGGTCTACCAGCTACTACACGGGGATATTCTTCCGGAGAACAATGTTCCGTCCCGACACAACCAGCGTGATAGTAGCTCACGAGTCCTTCCTTTCTGAGCGTCTGCTAAACCGCACTGAAATATTCTATCAGTCTGTGCCAGAATCCCTCAGACCTAGAATGGACCACTCATCCGCCACTGAGAAACGGTTCCCTGACATCAACTCTGTAATGTACATAGGCACAGCGCGGGCTGCTGTATTTGGCCGGGGTGAGCCCATACACAACTTGCTATTCAGTGAGGCAGCCTTCTATATGCCCGATGCTGTGGATAGAATTGTGAAACCGTCCTTGCAAAGAGTTCCACCTGACGGCACTGTAGTGATTGAGTCCACACCTAATGGTGAAGGGGGATACTTCTATGATGAGGTTCAGGCGGCAATTTCCGGTCAGAGTGTCTTTCGCCTCACGACCTTATATTGGTGGGAAGAACCGGACAATAATCTTCCGGCTGGCTCGTCTGTACTTGAGGATTTCCCTGACTATAGGTATGACTTTGAGTATACGCCGGACGAACAACTCCTTCATGTACAGCACGGACTAACTCAAGACCAGCTCAGATGGCGACGATGGAAGATCCTGGAACTGGGAGATCTGTTTTGGCAAGAACACCTAGAGTCCCTGGACACATGCTTCCTGACTGTAGGGCAGCCTTACTACGACACGGGGGCCGCTCTTGCCCTGACAAAACTTGTGTACAAGCCCACACACCACTGGGAAGGTGCCCAAGTATGGGAGGAGCCGCAGAAGGGAGTGCAGTACGTTATGGGCATAGACCCTGGACAGGCCAGACAGACAGAGTCCGTAGCAGTCATATTACGCAATGATGCGGAGATGGGTCCTACTATGGTTGCTCTTCTGGGCGGGTTTTATGAGCCCGATGTAATGGGGTCCAAGTGCATACCTCTAGCTCACCGGTATAATGACGCTAAGATGGTGCCCGAAGTCAACGGTCACGGAATCGCTTACCTTGACGCTGTAAAGAGGAAGTACAATAACCTCTATGTGCGCCGAGACGTTGAGCGTGGCAAGCCCATACAACGCCAGGGATGGGTGTCTTCACCTAGGACCAAGCCATTTATGATGGATACAATCAACCGAGTGATTAAGAATTGTATAATCCCTGACGCTGAAACAGTAAGGCAGATTCGGGGATTCCGCCAGTTGGGCATGGGAAGGTACGAAACTCTTCTCCCCGACGACAGGCATGACGCTTTTGGTCTCGCACTTATGGGACTAGAGCTTAGTGGAAAAACTGTCCGGGGATTCAAAGGGTCTTCCGGATACACTAGCTGGGACAGTTAACAGAGAGGGACTATGACTCTTCCTTCCATACCAAGAAATGCCAGTGAGATAATAAGGTCCCGGGTGGATGATTTAGAGCGTAACTGGGCACCACGCAAATCGCTGGTGTCCAAGTGGTACAAGCTGATACGCCTGGAGAATGACCTTGCCCAGGACAACATGGAGTCTGTCATAGGCAACGACCCCCGGAGTAGCTACAACATGGCTACCTGGCTTCTGACCCCCAAGACCTGGTCTGTTAAAGGTTTCAAGGATGGCCTATCCGAGGAAGAGACTGCCTCTGTTACAGCACTTGAGCAGTTAGTAGAGCGAGAGGTTATGCTAGCTATCCGAAGCAGTCGGGGGCATATGCACGGCTCTTATCTGGACCAGGCAGTAAGGTTGTTTGTAGCTACCGGGTGGATATGTCTGGTAGCTGCCCCTACAGAACCCCGGTGGACAATTCATGCCTGGCACCCTCTAACGGTATTTCCGGGATATACCCCAGAGGGAGTAACTGAAGAAATTGCCAGGAAATACACACTATCTGCTCGTCGGGCAAACGCACTCATTTTTGCAGAGGGCTGGATACCCCCTACCCAACCATTCACCAGGAACGTTACTGTACGTCAGTGGTGGGTTCAGACTCCGGGGGTTGTGTTTATGGCTGTTATGATGAACAACCATATAGTCCGCCCGCTGGGGACTACACCATTCTCACAGATGCCCATATACTGCCAGCCGGCTGGAGGTCTCCCGGACGATGGGTCTATTATTGGGGACAAATGGCGTGGAGATATCGGGCAGTCCATTGTGGCATCAGTATTGGATTTGCAGAAAAACTACGACCGCATGCTGACATACATGCAGCAACTTCTTCGAGACACTGCGAACCCTAAGTGGATTGAGCGTGTCGATGGGGCAGGGGTTGTCAAATCAGAAGATATAAATAAGCGTGGAGCTATATGGACTATTGGCCTGGGTGAGGACATATGGGCAGTTCAGCCTCCGGGAGCCCCCGTGGACCTTCGTACCCATGAGTTCGACCTCCGAAGCCAGATTCAAAGGTCTACCTTTCAGGATGCCAGCTTTGGTGGTGGAGAAGCCAGCGCCTTTCTTATGGCTAGCATCACCAGCTCTACTAAGCAGATTCTGGACCCCTTCCTTAAAGGTATCAGGGATGCCAATGGTGAGGTACTTACCCGCACAATGGCATTAGCAAGAAGTATGAACCAGACCATTGGCGGGTCCTTAGTAGAGGATGCTCCTGAGGACACAAGCCTAGACTTTGACTATGACATCGAGATTCCGGGAGACTTCCTACAGCGAGCCAACTCAGCCCGCATACTAAATCCAAACTTCCGTCTATCTCAAGAGACAGTCACTCAACTTCAGTTCCCGGAAGTAGCCAGCCCCTTTGATGAGCAGCTAAGGCTGACCACGGAAGACGTAATGCAAAGTCCAATCATGGTTGCTGTTAAGTCTATAAGAGAGCTAAGACGGGCTGCGTTCCAGGCCAATCGGGCGGGAGACTTAGAAAGTGAGTCCATGTTACTGCGGGCCGCCGACCGCCAGGAAGCCCAGGTAATTGGGCAGGCCAGTACCCCAGAAGAGGCCAGAACATTTAGAGATATAGTAGAGGCAGGATCATGAGCCAGGTTCCTGTACCAAACCAGACGCAGCCCGAGCTTGCGCCGGGTGCCCCAAGAGAGCCCGGCCCTCGTACCTCTCCTATAGAGGCAGAGATTAGGGAGCGTCTTCAGTCCCTAGAAGTCCGCAGCCAGCAGGTACAAGAAAGGCTAGTTACCCTGTCTTTACAGCATCGCGCTTCGGAGTCAAACCTGGATATAGTGCGTACCATTACAGGGCTTCCCAGAATGTTTGCGGGAGCCCGCATGGTAGGTCCATTGCCCATACCTACCAGACTACCTATAGTGTTTGAGAGTCCAACCCCCGAAAACCTTGCAGCCTTGGACGAGATACAAACCCTGAGATCTGAAGTTATATCCCTGGCTGAGGAGATAAGGAAGGCTGCAATACAGCTTATCATGGCTCAGGCTATTCCGAACATGGTATACATGGGTCAGGGTAATACGGTAGAGGATCTCCTAGACCGGTATGGTCGGCACCTTACTAGCCCAGCAGATTTGGAGATAGCCCGCAGATCACTGGATGCAGCACTCCTTGAAAAGAGCAGGTTTGAGGCTTCTGCTCAGTCCACCCCCAGAGAATTCATCCAAGCCCTTGGCACCAAACGGAATATCACAATACACGGGTTAATGACTCTGACCTCCACCCCGGACCTTCTAGGATTCATAGAGGATTTGAGGGCTCCTCAATTACCTCCGGGCCAAACCCTAGAAGACCTGCGTGAAGTTCTCGGCAGTGCAGGTATACCATTAGAGCAATCTGCGGACATTGTGAGGGAGGCCGAGGACTTTAATATTGTAATAAATCAAGAAATAGATACCATAAATACCAGAACTGCTATGTGGGAGGCGGACATAGTAGCAGCTATAGACAATGGTGAATTTGCCAGGGAATTGGAATCCTTCAGGGGTGGCATATCCTTCCTTGACAATCCCGGCCTCTATATTGGATTGCCTCTAAAGTGGATGGATAGAAACTACTGGAAGCCTATGGCTGGGTTTGGCGTGCATGGGGTAAACGTCAAGGGTGTACACATCCCCGGCATAGTTGAGGCTTTCATGGCCCCTTCTCCCATACCCGGAGCTGACAAGGTACCACTAGCGGGTAAGGCCAGCAGCTTCTTTGGCATAACAGAAAAGCACTACGCAGAGTTTGAGGGTGCATTTGCTGAGGCCAAGGCGTCTGGGGAATCTTCATGGATTGCGTATGGGATAGCATTTGAGGAGCAAGACTCCAACGCTATTGGCAAGTTTATAACGGAGATAGCCGCTGACCCCACCACCTACTTTGGCTTTGGTATTACCAAAGTATTCAAACCTATACCCCTTGTCGGTCCCGCACTTAGAGGTTTCGAGCAGGGATGGGTCCGGGCGTGGGACATGCCATTCATAGCCTTGCAGAAGGGTGTTGGTCTGGTTATACCAAAACTCGCCCGGCAGATAGCTGACCGAGATGCTCTGCGTCATGTTCAGGTGACTCTAGACTACCTTAACCACTCGTATCCACAGGCTGTTCCGGCCCAACAGATGTCCATGACCCGAATCCGGGAGAACATGACTATAGCCCTGGACACACTATGGAAGAACCCGAACCATTCCGGCACTATAACAGATTCAGTCAGAGGCTTGCTAGAACGTCCGATGCTCCTGCAAGAAGAGGTTCAAGCATTGGCTAGCCAGGTCGGAAGGGCTATACCCGCGGAAGATTTACAGAAGGTTACAAGTGACATAGACCTTGCACTGACCCATAGCCGGACACAACCAGGCGGGTTATCCCATGTGGAGGGCGAGAGTGTAGACCTCATACTGTCATTTCTGGGAGCATCCCGCACAGATGACAGTATCCGGGCAGTTAGCTCCCTGCTAAGAAGGCAGAGGCAGCAAGCCTTGACCCGCTTTGACTCTATCATAAACCAGGGCAACTTCAAAGACTTTGTAAGTGCCATCATGGATCATCGCCAGTTTGTGCTAAGAGCTAATCAGGCCAACCCCATATCAGCATACCGCAGCCGTATGGCTATGCTTATGACTTCTGTGTCCAGCCACAATCGCCTGCGCCCGGCCATTACCACGATTTCTGCCACGTTCGACATGCTGCATAGGTTTTCCTATGGCTTTACCCGCATGTACTTAATGTCTACACTCTATGGTCCATACAACATTTTGGAAACTGTAGGCAAGACTGTGGCCATGAGCATTAACCCTGTATTCCGGGGCAGGCCGCTGGCAGAACTTCATCGTAACGCTATGGGCTTTGAGACTATTATGCCTCGGGTATTCCTGACTGGAGAGGTTTTCCTGCCCCAGGCTCAGGACATAGCAACTGCCGGGGCTACCCAGCGTGGTAGGTCCTTAGGTACTAGGAATGCTTTCCGGCGCATTTGGACTAGCAAGCAGAATGTACTTAGGAAGCTGTATCAATCTGCTGATGAAGTATTCGTCCAGTCGCTTGCCAGAGTGGGGCTAAACCAGGCTGCTCATGTGCTTAATGTTCTAACCCAAAGACACCTGATGGAGGGTGCTCACACGGGGGCTACCGCCCGGCGAGTAGCTGGGTTAACAGAGTCTAGGGCCAGGTCACTAAGCCCGCATATGACGCCTGAAATTCAAGAAATGCACCGGCAAGAGATGTTCCGTCTGGCTATCCAAGACCCAGACGCTCTGGCTACTATGAGCCGGGACTTTGTGCCGGGCTATGTACATGCAGCCCAGGTGCAGGAGCTTCTATCCAAGTACAGAACTCTGGACCCTGCTATCCAAGAGCACCTGGTAGACCTAGCAATTGATGGTGACCTATTCCGCCTCTTGCGTACAAACGAGCTTGACACCAGGATTACGGAAGCTATATGGCAGCAGATATTTGCCGAGCCTGAAGTATTCCTGGCCCGTATACGTGA
>Ga0114900_1002226_pt1 | contig 11013 bp, 9 predicted proteins | sample MalvireepMed_231_FD_89685 | JGI IMG/M metagenome (GOLD analysis project Ga0114900, IMG submission 89685) | Marine viral communities from the Global Malaspina Expedition - Malaspina viral metaG DeepMed_231 | ecosystem: Environmental > Aquatic > Marine > Oceanic | place: Mediterranean Sea...
CGGCAGGACGAGGTTCTGCGCATGGCTGACGCGGATGTCGTCATAGCCATAGGTCTCGGCGAGGTGGGCAACGACCATCATCTGTGCGTCGTTCGCGTCGCCAGCCGCCACGCCCATCGGTTTCAGGCTGACCGTAACCGTCGTATAGCCATCCACCTTGTGGGGGTGAAGATTGGCCCGGGTCCAGCGCGCAAAGGCCGGATCGGCGGTCTTTGCCCGTTCGAAGCCTTCCGAGGTTGCGGGCTTCGCAGCCAGCTCCGGAGGCGAGAAGTAAGCATGGATGCGGCCGATCTCTTCCTGCGGCAAATCGATCTTCTCGGCATCGCGCTGAGCAGCGAACTCTTCCTCGACCAGCTTGCGGAACTCCTCCTCACCGGTTTCCGACACTAGGATCTTGATCCGCGCCTTGTACTTGTTGTCGCGCCGACCAAAGCGGTTGTAGACGCGCATGATCGCCTCGAGATAGTCGAGCAGCTGGCGCTCTGGAACGAAGTCGGAGATCTTGGCCGCGATGTGCGGCGTGCGGCCCTGGCCGCCTCCGACATGAACCTCGAAGCCAACCTCGCCATTTCGCTCGCGCATGTTCAGCCCGATATCGTGCACCTTGATGGCGGCACGGTCATGTTCGGCGGCGGTGACGGCAATCTTGAACTTGCGCGGCAGGAAGGCGAATTCCGGATGGAATGTCGACCATTGCCGGATGATCTCGCACCATGGGCGCGGGTCCATCACTTCGTCCTTTGTCGCGCCGGCATAATGGTCGCTCGTGGTGTTGCGAATGCAGTTGCCGGAGGTCTGGATGGCGTGCAACTCCACCTCGGCGAGTTCCGCCAGCACATCGGGAATGTCCTTCAGCGCGACCCAGTTGAACTGGATGTTCTGGCGCGTCGTGAAGTGGCCATAACCGCGGTCATAGTCGCGTGCGATCTTGGCCAGCCGGCGCACCTGGCGCGGGTTGAGCTGGCCGTAGGGCACGGCAATTCGCAGCATGTACGCGTGTAGCTGCAGGTAGACGCCGTTCTGCAGCCGGAGTGGCTTGAACTCGTCTTCCTTCAGCTCGCCCGAAAGGCGGCGCGCCACCTGTCCGCGGAATTGCTCGACTCGTTCGCGCACGATCTGCGCGTCGAATTCGTCATACCTGTACATCAGTAACCTCGTGGAGATGGGGCAGACCGAGTTCGCGCTCGCAGCGCGCAATCCAGGCCTGAACGGCCGGGAACTCGGACACGTCGAACCCGCCCTCATGGGCCAGGCGGGTGTAAGCGAGAAGAGAGATATCGGCGAGCGTCATGGCTTCGCCGCCAGCGATCCAGTCATTGCCGAGCAGGGCCAGTTCCATGCGGCCGAGCGCGCGGCGGCCCTTCGCCATCAGGTGGGGATCGATTTCGTCGTCGGACTTCTTCTCGTAGAGTTTCTGGAAACGGCGCACTGCGATGGCGGTTTCGTGGGAGTATTGCTCCCAGAATTGCCATTCGAGAACCTTCGCGCGCTCGAATGGATCCTCGGGGACAAGCTCGCTGGAGTCTGCCAGATAGGCGATGATGGCATTGGACTGGGCCAGTGTGCGGCCATCCTCGAACTCGACAACCGGTACCTGTCCGAACGGGTTTATGGCGAGGAATTCGTCGGTGCGTGTTTCCCCCTTCAGGATGTCGATCTCGATCCATTCATGATCGATGCCGAGACGCTCGGCCACCCATTTCACTTTCAGGCAATTGCCGGAGATGCTGTCGCCATAGATGCGGATCATTTTGCGCTCCGCTGGAATTCGGGATGAACGGTCGGCCCGTTGGCGCGGATGGTTTCGCGTAATGTCTCACGGCCATCGATGGCGCCATCTTCGGCAACCTGCATGAAATACGGGTCGGTGACCGTGCCTTCCTGAGTTTCGGCAGTAGCCAGCATGTCGTCGGCCTTGTCGCCGGTGAAGACGCCGATTTTCGCCGGATCGTCCGACCAGCTGCCATCGTCGGCCATCCAGACCACCTTGCCGGTCGCTGTATCCCAGGCAGTCACGGCCTTGGGCTGGTCGGGTTTCAGTTTCGGGCGAACCGATGTCATGCCAGTGCCTCCGCGATGATCCTGTCCTGGGCTTCGGCAGGCAGGCCCGCCACGTCGCCGATGATGAGAAGGGCGGGGCCCTTTATGCTGTGCTCTTCGATGATCTGTGGCAGCTTGGCAAGCTGGCCGAAGCCGCGCTTTTCACTCTTGCGGGTGCCGTTTTCGATGACAGCCACAGGCGTGTCACCGGACAGGCCGGCTTTGCGCAGTTTTTCCGAGATGATCGCGGACGTGCCGACACCCATGAAGACGACGACCGTCTGGTGCGGCTTGGCAAGACCGGCCCAGTCGAGGTCGGGCACGCCGCCTTTCTGGGCATGGCCGGTTACGAAGGTCAGTGTCTGGGCGTGGTCGCGATGGGTGAGCGGAATGTTGGCGTTCGCTGCACAGCCGAGCGCCGAAGAGATACCGGGGACGACATGGGCTTCGATCCCAGCCTCGCGCAAGGCTTCGACCTCTTCGCCGCCACGACCGAAGATGAAGGGGTCTCCGCCCTTGAGCCGGACAACGCGCTTGCCCTCGCGTGCGGACGCGATCATCAGTTCATGAATTCCGTCCTGTGGAACCAGGTGCTCGCCCTTCGACTTGCCGACGGGCACGCGCTCAGCGTCCCGGCGAACCATGTCCATGATCTCAGCCGATACCAGCTTGTCATGATAGACCACATCGGCTTGCTGGATGAGGCGGAAGGCTTTCAGCGTCAGCAGTTCCGGGTCACCCGGTCCGGCGCCGACGATATGGACAGGGCCGGTTTCGGTCCCGGTCAGGTCGGCAGCGAACCGCGCCAGCGCTTCAGCCATGAGGGTCTCTGCCAGTTCGTCATTGTTTGCGTGAACCGCTTCCGCGACGGCGCCTCGAAGGGTGCTCTCCCAGAAGTGACGGCGCCTCGTTTCATCGGAAATGGCCTCCTTCACGGCTGGACGCCAGCGTTCAGCCAGCGCGGCGAGTGTGCCAATACGCTCCGGCAGAAGGGTCTCGAGACGGGACCGGATGTCTTTTGCGAGGACTGGGGCGGCCCCACCGGTTGCCACGGCAGCGACCACGTCGCCCCGGTCGAGAATGCTGGGAATGGTGAAATCGCAAAGCGCCTTGCGGTCTACCGCATTGATCGGGACACCGGAAGCGCGGGCGAGGTCGTAAGCTCGATGCGCTTCTGCTTCGTCCTCAAGGGCGATGATGGTGAAGCGGGCCGTCTCGAGTGCCCCGGCAGCATGTTCCGGCTCGACCAGCTGGATCTGGTCGCCAAACGCATCGGCCCAATCGGGCCGCGCATGAGCAACGAGAAAGATGCGCGCTCGGGTCTTGGCGACGAGCCGCGTCTTCCGCTCGGCATTCGTGCCATCGCCAAAAATGACGATATGGGCATCATCCATCTGGAAGAAGGCGGGGAAGAGGCGCATATCGGAACTCGCTTGAAGGGGCAGTGTCGCTAACGTGCCCAGAAAATGGGGCTTGTGACCTCGGGTCAGCAAGCGTAGACCCCTGATCCGATCGTTTAGATAAACTATGAGAGGCCAAGACATGGCCGATAGTAATGACCGTTTGCCTCCCCTGAACGCCCTGAGAGCCTTTGAGGCTGCAGCCCGGCGCCTCTCCTTTAGCAAGGCAGCCGAAGAACTCAATGTCACGCCGGGCGCGATTTCTCAACACATACGTCAGCTGGAGGAGTATGCGGGGACACCATTGTTCCGCCGCACCGGGCGCAGCGTCCTGCTGACCGATGCGGCGCAGGCAAGCCTGCCACTTGTGCGTGAGGCCTTCTCCCGGATCACTGAAGCCGGCCGCATCATGCAGCAGCCTGCGCGCAAGGGCCGGGTCATGGTCTCCTGCGCTCCGAGCTTTGCGGCCAAGTGGCTCGCGCCGCGCCTTGACCGCTTCCATATCGCCTATCCCGGTATCGAAGCCTGGATCTCGGCAGACATGTCGATCACGGACTTCACAACCGCTGACGCCGACTTTGCGATCCGCTATGGCCGGGGTGATTATGACGGGCTCAAATCAGAAAAACTGATGGACGAAACGGTCCTGCCTGTCTGCTCACCGCGCCTTCTGGAAGGTTCTGACGCCATCCGCCGCCCGGCGGACCTGGCAAAGCATACGCTCATCCACGACGAAAGCACCGAGCAGGACCCGTCCTGTCCGGACTGGACAAGCTGGCTCGCCGCACGGGGTGTCGCTGACAAGCTGGACGCCCAGCGTGGCCCACGTTTCAACCAGTCCTCGCTGGCCATTGAGGCTGCCGCCTCGGGCCGGGGGGTGGTGCTTGCCAAGCGTGCGATTGCGTCTTCGGACATGGCGGCCGGCCGGCTCGTGGCGCCCTTTGCAGACGGGTCGACCAGCATCGATTTCGGGTACTGGCTCGTCTGGCCCAAAGGCCGTCACATGTCGGAAGATGTGCGCGCTTTCATCAAATGGGTGAAGGCCGAAGCCGCCGCTGGCGAAATCCACGGCGTCTAGGATCAGTTCCAGCGACTACGGGAAAACCCTGAGTTACGGCATCCTCGTTGCTTAATAACCAACCGTTAAGACCAAATCGGGGACACCTAGTCCCATGGCTTACGGGGTATTGGGGAGATGCTGTTCCTGCTGAACGACCGGATTGTCGAAGTGGCTGTGCCCGAGATGCATCTCGAGTGCCGCTGGAAGACAATCGGCTGTGGCAGACCCCACGCGCTCCGTGCCCATGACGTCGTCGATTTCGTTCATGCCCGTCTTGATCAGGCTCGCCTCTTCGATCGCATCCTGACCGATATGGAAGCGCGCGATCTTGCCGCCCTGATTATCTCGCGCACCGGCGCCAACAGCCTCATCCTGCGCCAGCGCTCTGACGGATCGAGTGCGCCGATGCTGCGTCGCTTACCAGCAGCCGTGCTGGATGTGTTTGCGCAGGGTGCCGCGAATGACGAAGCCTCAGCGCCCCGTCGCTCCGGTGATCGCATCATCGCTGCACACTAGGCGAGAGCCGCATCACTCCGTGCTGGGGATTGTGTACTCCATCGGTGCCCCCGGCCCGAGATCCCAGCCGAGATAGACCCAGGCGACAACCAGAAGCACCCCTGAGATCAACATCCAGAGTGAGTAAGGGATCATCATTGCCGTTAGGCTGCCGAGCCCGAAATCTCTCACCCAGCGCTGTGCGAAGACGAGGATCAGCGGGAAATAGACCATCAGAGGCGTTATGATGTTGGTCGCCGAGTCACCGACGCGATAGACCGCCGTGGCCCCGTCCGGCGAGACGTTGAGCAGCATCAGCATCGGCACCATGACCGGCGCGAGTAGCGCCCACTTCGCGCTGGCTGATCCGACGAACAGGTTGATCATCGCCGAGAAGAGGACAATCAGGCCAAGCAGGATAGGCAGAGGAAGGCCTGAGCTCTCGATCGCACCAGCGCCGTGAACCGCGCTGATCAGGCCAAGATTGGACCAGCCGAACATCGCCACGAAATGTGCCGCCGCGAAAGCGAGGACGAGATAGTAGCCCATATCCTTCATCGCCTCGGCCATCATGGCTACGAGGTCGCGATGGTTCTTGATGGTGCCGGCTGCTGCCCCATAGGCCCAGCCTGTGGCGAGGAAGAGAACCAGGAAGCCTGCGACGAGTGAGCGGAAGAGGGGGCCGTAATTCGTGATCGGATTACAGGTGCCGGCGGCAGCGGAGTCCGGTGGACACAGCTCTTCAGCGATGAGCGGCGTGCCGGGGCCGTAGGTCATGAATAGCCACAGGGCGATCACGCCGATCAGGGCGAGCCCGGCGCGGCCAAGGCCTTTCTTCTGCCGGTCGGTCAGCGGTTGGTCTTCAGCGGCGTAACTTGCGGATTCCTCGCCATCCGCCGGATTCCAGGTGCCAAGGCGTGGCTCAATGATCTTGTCCGTCACGAACCAGATAATCGGCAGATAAATGAACAGAAGCGCGATGATGAAGTAGGTATTGCCGGCAATGTTGGCATCATAGTCAGCAGCGAGAATTTCAGCAGCTTGCTCGGTAATGCCGTAGAGCAGGGCGTCGAGTTGGCCCGGAAAGAGGTTGGCCGAGAAACCGCCCGAGACGCCCGCAAAGGCCGCTCCGATCCCGGCGAGCGGGTGCCGGCCCGCAGCGGCAAACAGAACGCCGGCTAGCGGAATGAGAACCACATAGGCGGCATCGGCGGCATGATTGCCGACCATGGCGACCAGGGCAACGACGGGTGTGAGCAGGAAGGTTGGTGCCCCACGGACCGCCGAGCGCATTGCTGCGGCGAAGAGGCCCGAGCGTTCTGCCACGCCGGCGCCCAGCATGACGACCAGAACATAGCCGAGCGGATGGAAGTGTGTGAAGGTCGCCGGCATTTCGACCCAGAGGCGCTGGATGTTGTCTGCCGATATGAGGCTGACTGCCGAGATGATCCCGTCTGCTCCAATGCCGAAGCGGGCTTTCTGGCTATCTGGCATGCCGCCGAGGACCTGATCATTCAGGGTCGCACTCACGCCAAGGGCCGAACAGACGATGGAAATGACGACCAGGGCGATGATGAAGTAGAAAAAGAGGAAGACCGGGTCGGGCAACTTATTGCCCGTTTTCTCGACCCAGCCGAGAAATCCTTTCGCTTCACTTGCGGAAGACTGATCTGACATGCCTCTACCCCTTTGCCTTATAGAGTCGGCGACCCTAGCCGCCTCTTGGGCTGTAACGCAATCCAGCCTGTCTCCGGAAAAGGGAAGGCCGCTATATTCCAATGGTCAGGAAACCTGTCGCTGGCCAGACCGTCTCGACAAATCCGCCATTCCCCACTAACTCGCGCGCATGAGTTTGACCCCCGCTGAAGAAGCCGCCCGCAGGCGGACATTCGCCATCATTTCGCACCCCGACGCCGGCAAGACAACGCTGACGGAGAACCTGCTTCTGGCTGGCGGTGCTATCCGCCTGGCCGGTCAGGTGGCCGCGCGCGGCGAGCGCCGGCGCACGCAGTCGGACTGGATGAAGATCGAGCGTGACCGCGGCATCTCGGTCTCAGCTTCCGTGATGACGTTCGAGCACGAGAATCTTGTCTTCAACCTGCTCGATACGCCGGGCCACGAAGATTTCTCCGAGGACACCTACCGCACGCTGACGGCTGCCGACTCCGCCGTCATGGTGCTCGACGCGGCCAAGGGCATCGAGCCGCAGACGCTCAAACTCTTTGAAGTCTGCCGGATGCGCGACATTCCGATCGTGACCTTCATCAACAAAATGGACCGCGAGGCGCTTGATCCGCTGGAACTGCTCGACGAAATCCAGGACAAGCTGCAGCTCGATACATCGCCGCTCTACTGGCCGGCGGCGTCCGGTCAGCGGTTCTCAGGCATGCAGGATTTGCGCAAGGGCGATTTCATCTCCTTCCGCAAGAAGACCGCCGACCAGCAGACCGATGTCGGCCCGAGCCACCGGATCGGTATGCAGGAGGCGCGCGGCACGATCGACACGATGGTCATGGGCGAACTGGAAGAGGGCGCGGAACTCGCTGCCGGCGCCTTGCCCGAGTTTGATCGTGAGGCCTATGAAGAAGGCCATATGACTCCGGTCGTCTTTGGATCGGCGCTGCGCCATTTCGGCGTGAATGAGCTTCTCTCGACCCTTGCTGAGTTCGCGCCAGGCCCGCGCCCGCAAAAGGCGCACAAGAAGGATGAGCCGATTACTGTCGAGCGTTCCGACAAGGCCGTGGCTGGTTTTGTCTTCAAGATCCAGGCGAACATGGACCCGAACCATCGCGACCGCGTCGCCTTTCTCCGGCTCTGTTCGGGTGAGTTCAAGCGCGGCATGCGCCTGAAGACGACATCGAACAAGCAGATCAATGTCCATGCGCCACTGATGTTTCTGGCACAGGACCGTGAGATCGCCGAGACCGCCTATGCCGGGGATGTGATCGGTGTGCCGAACCATGGGCAGCTGCGTGTCGGCGATAGCCTGTCGGAGAACGGCGACATCAAGTTCCAGGGCATCCCTAATTTCGCGCCGGAAATCCTCCGCCGCGCGCGACCGAAGGACCCGATGAAGTCGAAGCACCTTCGCAAGGCGCTCGAAAGCCTGGCGGAAGAAGGCGTGACGCAGCTTTTTACCCCGGCCCTCGGATCCGACATGATTGTCGGTGCCGTCGGCTCACTCCAGATCGATGTGATGGCCGAACGCGTGGCGGCGGAATACAATCTCGAAGTCGTTTTCGAGCAGGCCTCCTACAATGTTGCGCGCTGGATTTCGAGCGATGACGAGGCGAAGCTCGAAGCTTTCCTGGAAAAGAACCGCTCGTCCGTCGGCACCGATCTCGATGGCGCCCCGGTCTATCTTGCCAAGAATGCATGGGATGTTGGCTACGCGCAGGAAAAGAACCCCGAGCTTAGCTTTACCGCCACAAAAGAGCGTATGGTCTAGGCTCGTCTTATCCCTGCCCGATTTCGCGCCTATCCGGGCTGGACAAGCTGGCAGGCTTGTCGTGACAGTAGTGAACCGGGGTACCCATCCCGGCGCATGAGGGGTTTGCGCTATGCTGAGACTGTTTTCCCTGATCCTGCTTCTGGCCGGGCTCACCTTTTTAGGCTGGGGCGGTTACCGCTATTATATGGAGGAACAGGTTGTCGGGAGTGGCTCGCAGGTTGCCGAAGACCAACCTTTCCAGAGTAGCTCACCTCAGGCCTCAGGGCCGGCAAGACGCAGTGGCGAGACGGCTGCCTTCGAGGCAGCGCCTGCGGAAAGTGACACATTCGGCATCGCTAGCGCCACGAGCGAGATGATGGCGCGGTTGCGTACTGTTCCGATCGCGCACGAAACGCCCACAGACGCCAAGTTCAACCGCGCTTTCGAAGTCACTGTTGCCATCGACGCGACCGGCGACGAGACAGCTGCCGATGCCTTGCCGGGCGAGGGTAATGTCGTTGAAGGCGAGGCGCAGATCCTCGACAAGGCGCAAGCAACGCTTACCGGGCCGGCTTTTGACATCGACCCTGTATCACCATCAATTCAGAGGATTTCCCCGGTAACGGAGAATATCTGGCGCTGGCGCGTCACGCCGCTCGAGACCGGTATGCATGAGCTGCGTATCGAACTGTTTGCGCTGGAAAATGATGAGGCCCTGCCGATCCGGACCTTTACCGATCGTGTGGAAGTACGGGTCTCGCGTCTCGGCCAGGCTCTGGCTATGGCTGACACGTTCGACCCGGTCTTCATGATCCTCGGCGGGGCCGGCTCTTTGCTGGCGGGCCTGTTCGGCGTTTTCCGCTTTTTCCGCGGCCGCTGACTTATAGCGATCCGGCGGACAGTTTCTCGATCAGGGCATCAATGTCGCCATTGTTCTGGTCAAGAACCGCCTGGAATTGCTCGCGCTGCTGAATGGCAAACCAGACATCCTGGACCTGGATATCGACGATGCCCCAGCCGCCCTCGTCGATCACCCGCCAACTGACGCTCTCGTTCGGATTGTCTTCAGTCGCGACCTTGGTTGTGACGATTGCATCGCCCTCGCCGCGAGTGGTCACATCCGTGACTTCCGCATCGGCCACAGAGAGATTGGAGAGGTGCTGCTGCAGCTGCGCATTCGCATAGGTGTGGAACGCATCAATATAGCGACCTTTCTGGTCGTCACTAACGGTTTTCCAGGTCTTGCCGAGCGCAAATTGCGCGACACGATCGACCTTTACCAGTTTGATGATGCCTGAGGCTTCGGACTGTGAAATCGTCTGGTCTTCAAGCGCAGTCATCGTCTGGCCAACGGCATCGTTGACGACTTCGACGGCCCCTTCTTCGCCGGATGCGGCGCTTGCGGCCGGGGTAAGGGCAAAAGCGCTCGAAAGTGTCATCAGGCCGGCTATCATGCCATAGCGAAGATGGGTCATAAGGTGTCTCCTTGTGCATTCTGCACACTGTTGAAGGTCTTCCAGTCGCGCGTTGATTTGGACGCGATGTGCTATGTGGAAACGCCGTAACGCCGAAGCGGTTCAATTTGATGCTGCCTCCAGCACCTTACCTTTCCTCATCTTCTCCAGTCGGCTCGTCCATATCGTTCCCCTCATCCGCGGCTTCGAGCCCTTTTGGCCAGGCGACATGCAAGTCGCGTTGCGGGAACGGAATGGTGATGTCCTCGCGCTTGAAGATTTCGGCGATCTCGAAGCGTAGTTCGGAAGGAGCGGTAACGATATCGTCGGCGACGATATAGCCGCGCAGCTGGAATTGCAGGGCGCTGTCGCCGAATTCCTTGAAGACGACATAGGGCGGCGGATAGGAGCGCACCAGTTTCACGGTATCGGCAGCTTCCAGAAGCAGTTTTTCGACCTGGCGCGGATCGCTGCCATATTTCACGCCGACATTCACGATGATCCGCATCACCTCGCTCTTGTGGGTCCAGTTGCCGAAGGAGCTGCTGACCAATTCGGCGTTCGGGACGATGACGGACTGACGGTCGAAGGTCTCGACCTCGGTGGCGCGGACATTGATCTTGCGCACCGTGCCTTCGCCGGACGGGGTGACGATCCAGTCACCGATCTTGAACGGGCGCTCGAAGAGCAGGATCAGGCCGGCGACGAAATTGCTGACGATGCTCTGCAGGCCGAAACCGATACCGACCGAAAGCGCACCGGCAATGATGGCGAGGCTGGAGAGGTCGAAGCCGATCACGCTGATCGCGGCTATGCCCGCCACAAGTACGCCAGCATAGCCGAGCAGGGTGATCAGCGAATTGCTCGCGCCCGAGCTGATCTGCGTGTGCGGCAGGATGTTTTTCTCAAGCCCCCGCTGCACGAGCCGGGTGGCGAGGAGGACGGCTGCGAGCGTGGCAAGGGCGGAGAGAATCTTTCCGAGCGAAATGCGTTGGCCGCCAACCTCGACCCCGGCGATGAGATGGCGAATCTCGCTCCAGAGTTCCTGTGCAGGCATTCCGATTGCCAGCAGGATGAAGGGTGGAACGATGATGATGATGATCGTATCGACCATGATCCGGACCCAGAATTCGC
>Ga0114900_1002231_pt1 | contig 10992 bp, 8 predicted proteins | sample MalvireepMed_231_FD_89685 | JGI IMG/M metagenome (GOLD analysis project Ga0114900, IMG submission 89685) | Marine viral communities from the Global Malaspina Expedition - Malaspina viral metaG DeepMed_231 | ecosystem: Environmental > Aquatic > Marine > Oceanic | place: Mediterranean Sea...
GAGACCGCTTTAGAGGGTGTTCACCATCAATTAAATAGACAGGATACTAAGTTGGATAAAATTATTGAGAGGGTAAGTTAATGCCACCAACTAGACTTGCTCAAGACATCGTACAATTTGCTAGAGGTTTTCCACCAGGAACACCTACTTCCATAATTCAACAGGCAACTTGGAATGCATATGGGAAAAGAGCCTCTGATATTGTTTCAAAAGATGATGATATAGACGTTGGACCCCAGGCTGGATTCTTCACTGATATGACCAATTACGCTAAACAAAATGTCCAAGGATTTCCACAAGATTTTGGACCTGGGTCATCAGAAGTTGATGTTGATAGATTAAACGCACAAGCTCCTAATATGTTTGGTGGATTAACACAGCCACCAGATTTTGGGCGTCAAGACATGGGTGGTGCCTTTGATGTTTTTGGTAATCTAGGTCAACCTTTTCTACGGGGGATAGTTCCACAATTACCTGGGTATTTTAACCCTGATCAAGCTGCCCAAAATCGGTTAGCTAGTTTCTTTGGTAGACCTTCAGCTATTGCTCCTGGAGCTGAACAATTTGCCAGAGGAATCCAGGGATTTGGAGGAGCAACTCCTACCCAAAATTTACTAACGCAAGGATTACAACAAGCTCAAACAGCTGGGACAGAGGATATGTTACAAAATATCCTTGGTGGCCCTGATCCACAACTACCAGAAGTTTTACCCTTTTTACAAAGACAGCTCCAACAAGTACAGCAAAATATACAACCAACACAAGAAGCTTTTGCACAGGCACCTGCTGGTATTCCCCAGTTCCTTGGTGGAAGTGGTCAGTTATTGAATCAACTTATTCAACAGGTTCCTGGTACTACTGCTACAGGTCTTTCAGGGCAAGCAAGTATTGAGGATTTAGTTCGTTCTCAAGTTCCACTTGGGGAATCACAAATGAGAGCTGCTATAGGTACTCTCCAGGGATTAGGAGCGGAAGATCCAGCTCTTCAAGCAAGGCGTGAACAGCTTCTTACTGATCCACAACAAACCCAAGCACCTCTTGATGCACAGGCTGCTAGATTTCAACCTCCAGCACCAATTGAAACACCAGAAATCCAAAATGTTGTCGATCAGCAGATTAGAGATTTAATTGCGGGTGGTGGATTATCACCTGAATTTATTGGTGCTCAAACTAGACAAGTTCTTGATCCCGCTAGGGAACGTCTTATGGGTGAACTCAATCAGCAATTTGGAGGTCAAGGAGTACTTACCGCTGGACTTCCTATGGAGATGAAAAGACGACTAGAACGGGATTTCATGGATTCACTAATTAGATCGGGTCATAGTAATCTTCAAGCAATCCTTGGTCAAGGTGCAGCACTTGGTGGTCAACAGTTTGGACAGGGAGTATCTACTGAACAAATGGCACAACAGGCTGCCCAGCAACAAGCTGCGTTTGAACAACAAGTTAATATGGCAAACCAAGCAGCTGCACAACGAGCCGGTGAGTTTGATATTAATGCACTGATCCAGCAAGCTCGTGTTGGATCAGAATTAGGCCGTGAGGAACTTAGTCGAGGTCTAGGAGTTGCTGGACAGCAAGCTGAATTAGGACGAGCTGGAATAGCTGCAGGTCTAGAGGGTTTTGGTGCAGTTCCTCAAGCTGTCCTACCTGCTCTACAGCAGCAAATGCAGTTACAGCAAGCTCTAGAGGATCAAGCCTTAAATAGATACACCACAATGGGCACTCAAGGGCTTAATATGCTTAATCAAATTGCCCAACTTGGTCAACAACCCTTTAATCTTGCACAGGCAGCACGAACCGGCAACCTAGCAGCTCTAGACCCACTTCAACAACGTGAACAATACCTTGGAAATCTTTATAACCAAGATATTCAAAATGCCATGAACTTCTTACAGGGTCAACAGGCATTCGGCACCCGTCAATCCGAAGTTGCTGGCGATATACTAAGGTCTGCACTTAGTGGAGAGTATGAAAAAGAAAGAGCAGGCCAGGAAGCTAGAGGCGGTCTCATTGGTAGTCTTATCGGAGCTACTCCAGACATTTACAAGATTATAAAGCCTCCAAAGACTGGTTTGCTCAGTGGTTTAGGACAAGTCGCTGGGGGTGTCCTTGGAGGTTATCTTGGAGGCCGTAATGCAGAACCATCCTGGCAGCAACTTGGTAACCAACCGCAAATGAGTACCCTTGGAACAGCCTATGATCGTACTTTTGCTGGTGTTCCCAACATAGAAAATTTAGGTATGATGGGCTTAGGTCCATTAGCTGGTCAACAGGCTAGAACTCCACTTGGTGGTAACCCCATAGCTGGGGGAGCTTCAAATCTATATGGAGCAGGTCTAAATGTACCGCGTCTAGGCGGGCAAGATTATATGGGCAACTGGCAATCGTAAAGGATAAAGAATAATATGGCAGAACGAGAACGACTAACAGGGATATTTAGACCTGACGATTTGGGGTTAAACCCTATTCGACAAGTTGGATCTTCTGACGAATTCACGCTTAACCGTGATCCAAGGCTTCAGTATGATCCCAAACAAGATCCTTCTGATTATCCAGGGACACCTAGTGAATTTTTTGGTGGCTCTGACGATTCACTTCCAGATATATTTTCATCTGAACAACGTCTAGGAGTTGCTGAAAAATCTGAACAACCTGTGGCTCCTGAAGGTATTCTGCAACAAATCCTACAGAATCCAAACATCCAGAGAGCACTTGCTATAGGTGGTGCGGGTCTTGCTGGACCTTTTGCAGCACAAGCTGCTGGAAAACAGTTTGATGCAAGTGAAGCACAACGGCGTCAACAAAAGCAGTTAAAATTAGAAAACGAGGCTCGTGCACGGCAAGAGCTACGTGATATAGAAAATTTAGAATATGAAAGAGAAAGAAAGAAACTAGAAGAAGAACGAAATAAAGAATTGTTTGGTTACCAAATAAAAGAACAGGAGAGAGCTATAGCCGAATCAATAAGAGCTATTGCTAAGAATAAACTGGGGGATGCAAAGGTAACGGCTGGGGGACTGGCTGACCGTTACTTGCGTATAACCGAAGCGGATGACAAAGCACCATCGTTAGATGGATGGAAAAGTCATCTTAAAACTCAGACAAATGGTGCAAAATTAATTAAAGCACTTGGAGATGATATCACAGAAGTTTATGAAAATAGCTTTCAAGGAAATATAGAGAGGAAACAGGCACAACAAAGAACTAAGGCTATGCTAGATCGTGTAACTTTCCAGGGGCAGCGACTCGAACTAAACAAATTGGAGTTTCAGTTATCTGCTAACCGTTTCACGGACTCGATGGCTCGTCAAGACCATGCACAAGGCGCCCTAGATCTAAAGGGACTATTCTACAAAGTGATTCGCAATAGTGAACAAGATCCAACTCCTATTACAACCCTTGAACAAGCTGAAGACGCTATTATGGGTATAGAAGGTGGAGAACGAATACTTAATCTAGCTAAGGATTCAAAATATGCAGCCTTTGAGGCTGCCTCTACCGATATCGCCGACAAAACTTTACAGGCCGCGGACAAAATACGTAACGATGCACGGGAAGTTGTTTGGAAGAATTCACAGCTAGGAGTACCAACTGCTCAATCAGTATTTGATACTGCAGAGATGGAATCTTTTAACATTAACCCTGGAAGTGAAACAGTTACTCTCAAAATACCTATAGAGGCTCAGTCGATACTTGGTCAGCCAACCATTGAGGTTCCAGCAAAAGACGCCTTCCTAGCAATGACACGACTCAAAACTTTTCTTCCAGGCCAAAGTGGAATAACCGAACAATCTGCCGCGACCTTTGCAACACGACTGGCAATTATGGAATTCGAAGGGTTAATGAGGGCATCACAGAATGTCCTGATAGACGAAGATAAAAGACCACCAACACCTGATGAAAACTTCCTAACCCAAAGAATTGCAGAATGGTATAGCTATTTCTGGAACCCTAATACCCAACAGGGGCCAGTACCGACGGCTATCAATGAAGGAATTATGCCTTATATTAGACGAGACATACTCAACAGAAAGGGGCTATCGGGGTACGATGAGGAAGTTAAAAATATGATAGAGAAGGGGGTCCTGGACAAGGAAAGAGCCCAATGGCTAATGACTAATAAATTAAAGATACAGGATTAATATATAGCTATGGCACAAGGGAAATCTACTTTAGAAAAATATAATGAGTATGTAAGTAGTCAAGAAACTACGCCACCTACACTAAGTACCCAACATCCGGTTTTGGAGACCGGTGCTCTACCAACTGGAGTTACTGGCGTAAGGATCACAACAGCTATACCTATTGAAGAAACCCTTACTCAGGAAACCCCCACTGGTGTAGGGATCACACAGGACACCCCTATTACTCAAGAAGGATTATCACCAACTCTAGACGTTGGGGAAACCACTATTGATGTACCAGAATCTTATAAATGGTATCAAACGAAAGCTCAACAGGGAGATCAAACAGCATTAACAAAGTACAATCAGTATCTAAAATCCCGTAATGAAAAGCCTTTTTCTTTCGATGACAAGGCAGTAGATGAAAAACCTTACCTCTCTGGCAGCAATTTCGGCTGGAAAGCTCTCGATGCTCTAGGTACCTTACAACAGGGGATCTATGGGTATATAACAGGGGATACAATAAAAGGGATGAAAGAAGACCTCACAGCAGCCGATGTGTTGTCACGATTTGGTGTTGAGGAAGGCGGATACATTCACGAAGATCCAAAAACGAGTAAAATCACTGTAGTTCCCCACACTGGTCTTTCAGTTATGGGCTTTGCAATAGATGTATTTACTGATCCAATGATAGCAGTTGGTATGATATCCAGAGGTCTTAAAGTTGGAAGTAAAATTGCAACAGGAGCGCAAAGAATTCTTCCAAAAAAAATGGGTGGATTCCGAGGAGTTAAAGACATTGTCAGTGTAAAAAAGGTTATGGATATAACCCGCAAAGCAAAGATAAAGTATACTCAGAGAGTACGTCAATGGCGTAATGTTTCAGAGATTTACGACAAAAAAAATAAAAATCTGGCAAGAGATACTAATCAATCTTTCGGATTATTCAAAGAAAAAGTAAGAAAAGAAGCTGAAAGGCCAAAAGCATCTTGGGAGGTTACCCCTGAAGGATACTCCCGTAAAGAGCGAAGATACTTGATAACTGGAGATCAAATTCCCATACCCCTTAGACATGCAACGTCACTTACGGATGAAGTTGATATGATCGCTGTTACTAGAGATACTATATCGGCAACAGAGGAAACTCGTGCTGTTGCTGAAGCAGCTACTTATCTAAACAGTGTTCAAGATGCACTACAGCGTAAAGAAATACTGGCAGGGCTACAGCCATTAAAACTCAACTCAGCATCTCAAGATTATGTTATGCATGCTATAACTGATGAAGCTAAGTCATTGATTCCTAAAAATAAAGTTAGTCCTGAACTACTTAGTCTTGGCCCTATATACAAAGGCATGCATTCATACCAGAATTTACGTAAATGGCCTTTCACCATTGATAAGGTCAATGACCTTGGACAACAAGGTAAATTACCTGGAATGGAAGGCATAGTAATAAACCAAACTCTTGAAGATGATCCAGCCAAAATACTGTTTATGAGTGCAATAGCTAGAGAAAAAGCTATAACTGATGTGGAAGTTTTTATGGACGCTGCTGGACAACTTGGTAAAAATTTTAGAGAGTTCCCTCAAGGAAAAGTTCCTGCAGGGCTTAGACAATTAGCTATCACAGAGAGCAAAAGTGAAAGAATAGCACCAATAGTCGAGAAGCTTAAAGAGTATTACTTTGATCCCGATGTTGCTGATCATCTTGACAGCTATTCAAGGATAACTACACAAGGATGGGATAATGCATTCTTCCGAACTTTTGACCTCGTTCAAAATGAATGGAAGGCTCTTACTCTCTTTCCATTTCCTATGTATCATTTCCGAAACTTTGTTGGCAACGTATGGAACAATCACCTTGCAAACATTAAACCTGAATTCTACAAAGAAGCTACTAACTACCAAAGAACTTCTTCAAACATCCCAAAGTCTGTACTCCGCGTTCCAGTAGAAAAATGGCTCAAGTCGGACCAAAAAGTATGGGTTCTTAATGGAGTAAAGTATACAAAAGCACGACTAGATAAACTTATGCACGATTATGGGATCAGAAATCAATTTGAGGAATTTATAGACCTACGGAAAGTAAGAATGGGTGCGGTAAAAGGTCAGAGCATGATTGAGAAAGGTGCTTATGTAGAAAACATACCAGGTATAGGTCGCGGTGTCAAACTTGGAATGTCAACTGGAAATGTCATCGAGAACAACGCAAGAGTTGCCCACTTCATGTCCAAATTAGATGAAGGTTTGACACCAATGGAAGCAGCCCTTTCAGTTAAACGTTATCTTTTCAATTATGCAGATCTCACTCCTTGGGAAAAAGCCACTATGAAAAGAGCTTTCCCTTTCTATTCTTGGACCCGTTTCAATCAACCCCTTCAGATCCGAGGTATTGTTGATAGACCTAATAATTACGCTTCTCTAGTAGATATTAAGAATAATATCGAAAGACAGGTAGAAGCCCCCAGTGATACAGATAAGCTTACCCATCAATTTATCAAAGACAATACTAGTATTCTAACTAGAATAAATAGTGATGGTCACCCTGAATATTTTATGTTAGGTGGTTGGCTGCCTGCTGCTGATATAGCTGACATAGGTCAACCATTTAAGACTATGATAGACAACCTTGGACCGTGGAAGATTGGAGCTGAATTAGCCCTAAACAGAGATTCGTTTACACAGCAACCAATAGAGGGCGAATATGATAGGAAAACAAGATTTCTTGGCCTGGATATATCCAAGAAGGCAGCTCACACCATTAAACTCATAAGGTTTTTAACAGAAGTAGACCGATTTGTGGCAGCAGCTCAACATGATCTTGGACTTGATCAACAATTCACATCACGCAAAGGCGATACTATGTTGAATACAGCCATCAGATTCTTTTTTGGGTTTAAAATTTACCCAGTTAATCTGGCACAGCAACGAGCATTCAAAAAAAGAGAAATAGAAAGACTTGTGAATGAGCTTAAATACGACATCCAACGTAAAGGAGGCATAAACAAAGAACAAATTAGACAAGACATAAAAGAATTGCAGTTCTAAATGAACAATGAAAAGCTAACCTCCCATTTCACCGCCAAAGAAATGGAGTGTGGTTGTGAGTGCCGTGAAGTTTCCATGAACACTGAGTTTATGAAAAAGCTGGAGTCAGCCAGGGTCCATGCAGATACACCCTTTAAGATCAACAGTGGATTCCGATGCAAAGAGCATAACAAAGCTGTTGGCGGTAAACCCACCTCTGCCCATCTCACAGGACAAGCTGCCGACATAGTAGCAACCACTTCCAGAGAACGACATAAGATTCTATTCTCATTGGTATCAATTGGTTTTAACCGTATTGGTATCGCTAAAAAATTCATCCATGCCGATAGTGATCAGACCAAACATAATCGAGTAATCTGGTTATACTAGGAGAACTTATGGACTCATTTTTGCGTTACGCAGAATTGTTCGTGTTCAATGTTGTCTCTGCATCCGGTATCTATCTGATGGCCTACTTCACTAGTCGTCATCTAGAGACAGCTTATGATTATTGGTACGACCTAATCGCCCCAGCCCTCTTTGTATTAGGTATCGTAGGTTGGTACAAAGATGCCGACCAATTAAGGGATCTAGTTAGTTGGATTGTTGGAATAGCCATAGCTGTATGGGGTTTAAAGAGATTTAAATGAGTCTTCTTAATGCTTTCTCCTTTACCAAATCCATCTTTGATCCCATCACTAAGCTAGTTGATGAACTGAAATTCTCAGGAGAAGAGAAGGCTGAAGCTAAACGCAAGCTTCAGGATATGGAGAATCAGTTCCACGGTAAGCTGCTTGAGCATGAAAGTAAGATCGTTGAAGCTCAATCCAAAGTTATCCAGAGCGAGATGCAGGCTAGCAAATTCTCCGCTAGCTGGCGACCATCTCTGATGTATGTGATCATTGCGATCCTGGCAAACAACTACCTGATATTCCCCTACCTATCGATGTTCACCGATAAGGTAATTGTATTAGAATTTCCTGCTAACTTTTGGACTTTATTGACCGTAGGTGTAGGTGGTTATGTCGGCTCACGGGGTCTTGAGAAAATGGTCAAAAGCTGGAAAGAATCCCCTGGGCGAGATACTGTGTTATAATGCTCTTGCCCAAACGGCGGGGGGCGGGGGTATTATACCTTCGGGTTTCATATCCCTTCTCCCTTCTTTTCTTCAACTAGAACAGACCGACTGACAATAGCTCTCCTGGGAATCACCACTACCTCACCGACCATGTCGTTGTTTGACCACGTCGCTGCAAGGATAAGCCTGTCGCCCGTTTCAGCAAGAACGTAGCCAATGGTATAGCAGAGCAGATCCATAGTTTTGATTTCATCCAACAACTCAACCCTGTCTGCCCAACTGGGTTCGGAGTGTGTGTCTAGCCAGCCAACTTTCTCGATATTCATTTTGCCCTCTCAATTGCCTCTCTCAAGTAGACCGCTGCATCTAAAACCTCCTCATAGGCTTCTCTTAGCGGATCTTCGTGTGTATGTTTCTGGATAACGTTGCCATGTTTTTCTTGACCAAACTTATCACGCTCTACAATGTCTTGAATAACTAGTATCCAAACAGGAGATAAATTCTTCATTTCCAATCCTCCATTCTTCCCCAATCAGAACCAATTGATACTTCGCATTCTATCTTGAGGTCATCTAGTTGTGGTACGGGATGTTCCATTGTTTTCTTTAGCAGACGCACACGACTATTGAGATATTTGTCATCAGGCAGCTCGTATAAAAGCTCATCGTGGATCTGTAGACGTAGAGCTTCTTCCATCAACGGTATCTCAGAGACTCTTGCAATGTCATCTAGGATGATGTCACAGGCTGCGGATGCTGGTAGAAATGCCAGTGCATCCTTTGCACTCGATCCCCACTTCCCATCACTTGTGTACACATCCCAGAAATATCTTCGCCAACCCCACGGGGTCTCTAGATAAAGTTTCTGGTGAGCTTCCAGCAGTACGCTTTGCTGCCATTGTCGGATCTTCTTACCAATAGTTTGGAAGTACAGATCCTGAATATATTGTGCTTTTTTCATGGTTGGGAACGATTCAGGGTACTCGTGCTTGATCCTGAAGACGGTCCCTCCATAATTAGATAGGTGGGTAACATGCTTGCAGTCATCGTAGGTTGGACCAAACTTGGATTTGATCTCTGAAGCAATGGCCTTGATGTCACCATCTGGCATCGCAGGGTCAAAAGGTATGTCCCACTTTCCTTGATCGTGTAAAACAATCCACGCCAAGATTGCATGTACTCCAAGGCTTGCCCACCGAATATAGTCATCGTCCTTAGCAAACCAGCCTGTGATGACAGCCTCGAATCCCTTCTTATCAATGGCGACTAGCTTGTGACCTGGAGAAGCCACGAACATTCGCCGGAACTCCAAGAGGTTTTTCATCTGATCGGCCCCAGCTCGTTTGGGGTTCGGTAGATTCTGTAGATTTGGATTCCGACTGGACAGTCGGCCGTTAGCAGGATTCTGAGTGTACATTGTTCTCAACCTGCTATCCTCGTCCGGTGTGTAGGTCGGACCCAGGTAGGTGTTGACCAACTTGTCCACCTTCCGTATCTTTAGGATCAATGGATAAACAGGATCTTTCTTGTACCGACGGATCAATCCTCTTAGAGCTTTCTCTTCGGTAGTATCCTTGCCTTTGTTTTTAGCGACACGGTGATTATTGTGTTGGATGTATTTCAGTACTTGGTCTTTGGAGTTGGTAAGGAAGGGTTTGGTTTTCTGCCAACGCCACCCAGCGGAGGTTTCCACTGCGGTGTATCCATTTAGCGCCAGACCCTCTGAGGCCGGTAGGTTCCTGGTAATAGTCTTCTGTCCATCACATAACACACACGGATCGATGGTATATATCCAGTCTCTTTCTTCATCAGGATTCTCCTTGAGCCATTTGAAAGTGACCTTCATATACTTGACGTCTATCTCTTTCCCCACCCCTCGACAACGCCAACAGGTTATCTTTTGCTTGATAACCCGTCGTTCTTCGACTGGTTTTATCTCATTTGGGATATGAGACTGCAAAGCAGCCTGTAAAGCCTCATTTTCAGTACCTAAGCGGTCCTTAAATCGCTTTTTCGCCGTTACGTCCACTAGGATGCCACTGGCAGACATTTTATTTAAAGCTACCTGTAACCCTTGACGCCTCAAGAAATCGTCGTGACGGCCTTCCTCAGTTAACTTTTTTCGGATACCATAGCAATTTGTGATGGCTGCGTCACTATCTATGCAAGAATAACGCTCCGGCTCTTTATCAGAGATACTCTTCCATTCTCGCAAGGGTGTAAAGAATGTAGAGACAAACCCTAAAGCTTTTGGAAGGTCAGACTGGAGAAAATGCCACGATTGCATGGCGTCGTAGATCTTTGGCTTGAGTACCATGCCTGCATCTTTCAGGCGGGGAACATCAAATGGAGCATTCCAGAAAACTAGGAAGGGGAAGGATAGTTGGAATAGCTTTTGTATGTTGTCGAGGTGCTCATCTTTCCAGGGTAGGGTGATTGCATGACCGGCTTTGTAAGCGAAACTGATCCGCTCTATTTCATGGGTGTGTCGTGCTGTCTCGATATCTGCTGTGAGCCATGTGTCATCCCCAACCGCTTCCCCAGCTTTAGTAACAAATAGATTAACATCACTTCTGGATGGATGCATAAGATACTCAGGATGGTAAGGCTCTTCGCCGTTGGAGGCCAGATGGACAGCTTTGTTGAGGTCGTGGAGCTGGACCCAAGTGAGTGGAGCATTCCCCTGAAGTACGTAGCTGGGGTGCATCGTTGGCAGCGCGAGACATGAGTGTCCAAATATTTCCAGATCATAAACATACCC
>Ga0114900_1002236_pt1 | contig 10975 bp, 7 predicted proteins | sample MalvireepMed_231_FD_89685 | JGI IMG/M metagenome (GOLD analysis project Ga0114900, IMG submission 89685) | Marine viral communities from the Global Malaspina Expedition - Malaspina viral metaG DeepMed_231 | ecosystem: Environmental > Aquatic > Marine > Oceanic | place: Mediterranean Sea...
ATATCCACCACCGATGAAAAGCAGGGATTCTGGCAATTCCTTAAGGTTTAGAAAATCCGTACTCGTTTGCGCAAGCTGTCCGCCTTCAAAGTCTAAAACTTTTGGTTTTGAACCGGATGCAATTACAACATTATCAGCTTGGATGGTCTGGTTACCTACACTTAAGGTATTTTCATTTATAAACGCAGCGGAACTGTGAAAGGTATCGATGCCGTTCTTCTTATACCCCTTTTCTATTTTCCTTGGCATTTCATCGACAAAGGTCTGTTTGAACGCCATTATATCCTTCCAGTTGATATCCGGAATGGTATCAATGCCTTTCCCTTGAAGCCGTTTGGCAAAGTCACGTACTTCCGTGGCACCGATAATTACTTTTTTTGGGTCACAGCCTCGTAGGGCGCAGGTGCCACCATAAGGCAGTTCATCAGTAATGCCCACCGAAAGACCTTTTGAGGCACATTTATAGGCGATTGTCATACCGGACATACCCGAGCCAATAATGAAAACATCATATTTTTTCATCTACTTATTTTCTTTAGTGGTTTTCTCGACCACTTTATAGCCGGTACTTTCTATAGCTTTTCGGATTGCGGGCAAATCGGTTTTGGTCTTGTCAAATTCCACGATGGTGTTGGCATTTTCATAGCTGGCTTTGACCGAAATAATTCCATCCAATTTATTGACTTCGCTTTCTACATGTGCCTCACAACCTGCACAGGTCATTCCCACAACATCAAAAGTATGTTGTTCGATATTGGATTGAGAAACATAAACGATATCCTTGGTGGGCTGCGCATAAAATAGATTAGTATAGTACGGAAAGGCCAGCATCAATCCCGCAAATACCGTTACGATGAACAAAAACTGTTTGGATTGCCAAAACGTAGGTTTTGCATCATCCTCACAGACGCAATCAATTTCTTCCTGAGTTTTCGGCCGCAGTTTCTGATACCACGCAAACACCAAGACAATAATGGTCAGGCCGATAAGATAGGGTCTAAATGGCTCGACCCAGGAAAATGTAGATGCAATACCACTTGTTCCGGCAATCAATGCCAAGACAGGGGTTATACAACATATTGATGCTGCTACAGCTGTAAAAATGCCCGCATAAGCCGCCGTGTTTGAGGTTTTGTTTGGTTCCATCATATGTTTTTAAGCTGTTCTTTTTCTTATGGAGAGTGAATTGAAAATTCCATTTAGAATATTGTCCTCATTCTTGACCAGCGAATAATAAAGTGTTTGACCATCACGTCTCGATATGATGATACCTGCATCTTTCATTTTTCGAATATGCTGGGACACGGCAGGCACACTCATTTCTAGTATATCCGCGATATCACATGGGCACAGTTCATTCTCAATGTTCAATAGGAATAGGATTTTCAGTCGTACCTCGCTTCCCGCAAGAGACAGAACTTTACTTACTGCCTTAAAGCTGTTCGAAGAATTCTCTATAGTTTCCCTGCATCTCGATATCTGTTTCTTATCTGCCTCGTTCCGTGTACAAGTTATTTCCAAGCTCATTTTTCTTGAATTAATTCATAAACAAAAATATAATTATTATTTTATTTAAGAAAATTCTTAAGTATATGAATGCGTAATGAGACCTAATTATTCTGTTTTAATCCCAAGTCATCCGCTGCAACCGAACCGCATTGAAAATGGCCAAAAGTGCCACCCCAACATCTGCAAAAACAGCTTCCCACATCGTAGCCAGGCCGCCGGCACCCAGAATGAGTACGATTATCTTCACCCCGAACGCCAATCCGATATTTTGCCATACAATATTTCGCGTTGAACGTCCTATTTTTACCGCTCTTGCAATTTTACTCGGTTGGTCGGTCTGGATGATAACATCTGCCGTTTCAATAGCCACATCACTTCCCAAACCTCCCATTGCTATCCCCACATCACTGGCCGCCAGTACGGGCGCGTCATTGATGCCATCGCCCATAAAGGCCACAGTGGTGTCGGGTTGTTTTTTGAGGATTTCAACTTCATTCAACTTATCTTCCGGTAGGAGCCCCCCTTTGGCCCAATCGATATTCAACTCCTGAGAGACTTGCTGCGTAATGGAGTCTTTGTCACCTGAAAGCATGATGATTTTCGAAATTCCTGCATCCCTGATTTGCTCTATAGCCCGTTGAGCATCTTCTTTCAGTTCGTCGGCGATGGTCACATAACCTGCAAATTTTCTGTCTGTGGCGACCATTACAATAGATTCTACAATACCTTCCGTTTCAGAAGGGACTTCTATGCTATTTGCAGTCATCAGGGCTTTGTTTCCAACTAGCACGCTCTTTCCGTTGACCGTACCTTCTAAACCCTTACCTGCCACCTCGGTAACTTCGGTGGCCTCATAATCTGACCCGGCTGCCTTATACTCCAGAATCGCCTTTGCAATAGGATGGGTGGATTGTTCCTCCATCGCCATCAGGTATTTCATAAACTCGGCTTCCTCAAATACCATGGACTTTATTTCCTTTATTTTAAATACCCCTTTTGTAACTGTTCCCGTTTTATCCATGACCACTGTATTTACTTTTGTCATGGCGTCTAAAAAGGAGGCCCCTTTAAAAAGAATTCCGTTTCGAGATGCCGCTCCCAACCCCCCGAAATATCCCAGGGGAATAGAAATGACTAAAGCACAAGGGCACGAAATCACGAGAAAAATCAAAGCGCGGTACAGCCAATCCCGGAATACATAATCATCCACAAAAAAATAAGGGAAGAACGTCAGGCCAATAGCGAGGAAAACAACGATAGGTGTATATATCCTTGCAAACTTCCTGATGAACAGCTCAGTCTTGGATTTTCTGGCAGTAGCGTTCTGCACCATATCCAGAATCCGTGCGATCGAACTGTCCTTGAATTCCTTGATTGTCTCGATTTCGACAACGCCATCGAGGTTGATGCTTCCGGCAAAAACCTCGTCACCCTTATTGATAGTGTCCGGTTTGCTTTCGCCTGTAATGGCAGCCGTGTTCAACGAGGCTTTTTCGGATAAAAGCTTGCCATCCAAGGCAATTTTTTCACCGACGCGCACTTGTATCCTTTCACCAATTTCTACGGTTTCCGGGTCTACGGAAATGAAATTCCCGTTACGAAATACCAGTGTATGGTCCGGCCTTTCATCCAGAAGGGCCCGAATATTTCCTCTCGCGCGATTCACGGCTGCATTCTGAAACAATTCACCAACCGCGTAAAACAGCATAACGGCAACACCTTCTGGGTATTCCCCTATGGCAAATGCCCCCAGGGTCGCAAGGGACATCAAGAAAAATTCCGTGAAGAAATCGCCTCTCCTGATACTGTTCCAACCCTCACGGATGACGGGGAACCCTACGGGTATATAGGCTACAGAGTACCAAATAATTCGAATCCAACCTTTAAAAAAGGGAAAAGTGTCAAAGTAATCAACGGCAATGCCGCTAATGAGCAAAACAAGGCTGAAAATGGCGGGCAAGTAGGTTCTGAAATTAGAAGTTTTCCCGGGATTGTTATGGTTATGCCCGTCCTCACGTCCATGTTTGCCCTGGTGTTTTTTGGGACCTATGTCCCGTAGGTTTACTTTTTTCTTTTTCATATCATGCGGATGAATTTCAGGCAACAGCCTGAGGGGTAAAGAGTGTATTAAAATTTTTCTTGAATGACACCCTCAAAATTATCTTTCATGGTCATGCAACAACAGTGCAATCACTGTCCGCTGCACTTTTCACAAATCCCTTTCAAAACGAGATTAGCGTCCTCTGCCACATACCCTTCCGGAAGGTTAATATGTGGAATCTTGTGTTGTGTTAGGCATACTGTTTCGTCGCAGTTGTTGCAATGAAAATGCAGGTGCAAATCCTGCTCGAGGTCACAATTGCAACCAGGTTCACAAAGGGCAAATTTTTGAATTCTGGTGCCATCGTCAATTTGATGTACGACTCCGTTTTGCTCAAAGGTTTTCAAGGTTCTGAAAAGAGTTGTGCGTTCCGCCTTGACAAAGGCATTTTCAATATCGGTGAGGGACAAGGCTACATTTTTTTCAGCAAGAAATTTGTAAACGAGTATTCGCATGGCAGTAGGGCGCACACCTTTTGTTTCTAAGGTTCTTTCTATTTCTTTCATTCTATATCCTCGTTGTCTTTGATTTTTCTTGCTTTGATAAAGGCCGCCCAACCCTCTTTTGCCGCGTAGGGCACTATCAACAATGCCGCAACAGGGTCAGCCCACCACCAGCCCAGCCATTTCACAAGCAATAGGCCTATTAGGACTACCACGGTTTGATACAGACAGATAAAAGTATCTTTGGCATCTGCCAGTAAGGCAGGGCTATCCAGTTTATGCCCGTACATTCTTTTATAATAAATCAAAATAGGGTTAACCCACAGGGAAACTATCAGTATTACGATACCTGTCGTAGACCAAGAAGCAGTTTCTTGACTCATTAGTTTTGTAATGGAATCATAGGAAATGAAAAGGCAAATTAGGGCAAACGAAATGGCGATTACGTACATTGTGGTCATTTTTCTTTTCGCTACGAGCCTCTCATCCAGTCCTTTGATTTCGCCGTGCAACCGCCATCCTAAAGTTCCCGCACTAATCACTTCGATAGTACTGTCCAATCCCCAGCCAATCAATGCCGAACTATTTGCCGTGAATCCCGCTATTAGCGATACGACTACCTCTATAATATCATAAATGACATTCCATATTTGAAGTGAGCGTGCTTCCTTTAAATTTTGTTTTCTCTTTTTGTTCATATCGTTAATGTCCTTCTTCCTCGTTTTCCCCTTTTTTCATTTCCGCCATTAAATAATAGGCATTATTAAAGGCATACCTGGTGTTGGGTTCTTGTTCGGTCAGAAAATCGATTGCGACCCATTCACCGTCTTGCATGCTCTTAGCTACTTCGCAAGGAATAAAAGCCCAACCATCACCTTCCTTTACAGCTGAAAAAACAAAGAACTTGTTGCCATCAGTTGCTATGGCACTTTCCGGGATCGCTGTTGTCATTGTATTCTCCGTTTGTATGCGTCCCTGGATGTACATCCCTGGTATCAGATTGCCTTCCTTGTTCTCGATTTCGGCGTGTACATGGATTGCCTTCGGGTACTGCTCAAAGGTTTTACCAACGGAATATATTTCGGCCGTAAGTTCCTTTCCGGGTATGGATTGAACATTAAACCTAACTAATTGTCCTTCCGCTACCTTGTAGACATCCTTTTCGAAGACCATCAAATCGGCATGTACGTGGTGGGTGTCTACGATTTCCATAAGGTCGGTCTGTGGCTCTACATATTGGCCTGTTTTGATTTCTACTTTTTGGACAAATCCTGCAATGGGGCTTCGTAGAGCAACCCGTTGGTAAATTTTACCATTTCTCAAACCGGAAGCACTAATATTCAGTTGTAATAGTTGTGCCTCCAATCCGTTTACTAAACTACGCGATGCCTGATATTCTGCTTCGGCTTTCTGAAAATTTGCACCGCTCCCCACCCCTGCATCGTACAGGGTTTTTTGTCGTTCGTATTCTTTTTTAAGAAACTGGCTATTGCTATATGCATTTAGGTAATCCGTCTGTTTCTCAATAATATTAGGATGGGATAGATAGGCGACCGTTTGCCCCTTGGTGACCTGATCTCCCTCAAGTACCTCGATAGATACAACGTTGGAGCCGACAACTGAAGTTATGGTGGCCTCATTTTGGGGCGGCACTTCCAGTTGTCCGTTGGCTTCAACGTATCCGCTCATATTGCGCATTTTTAAAGTGTCTATTGCCATGTGCAAGGCCTCAAACTGTTTTTTGGTCAACACGACCTTATCGACTTCGCTTTTGGAATTGGCTTGCTCCAACGCAGAGCGAGATTTTGTGCCCCCTTTAGTTTCGCTGTTGGAATCGCCACAAGCGGTCAACCCAAATGACATAACGAACAGCCCGATTAACGTGTATATGAATAGATTTTTCATGTTATTGATTGAAATATTGTAATTCAAAAACTGATTTTAGATAGTTATCAAGAGTGTTCAGGGCCTCCATTTCAGTATTTATGGCATCCCGTATGATTTGCGTGAATGCGGCATAGTCTACAGCACCTTCTGTATAGGCAAGCAATGCTCCAATGCGCTGTTCCCCGGCAAGCGGTAGTGCTTTATCCCTATAAAATTGCCAGGAAGTTTTCCATTTCTGATGAGTTTGTACCGCTTGTCGATATTCGGATTGCAGTTGACGTTGGATAAAATTTGCCTGTTCTCTTGCAATTTCACTATCAATTTTGGCAGCTTTTGCCTCACTACGTAGCGTGCCGGAAAATAAGGGAAGTGATAGGCCTGCCTGATAGGTGTAAAAACCGTTTTCGCCACTCACCTGTTGCAACCCTCCTTGCAGGTTAAAATTTGGCAATAAATCCGTACGAGCAACTCGGTAATTGGCTTCGGCTTCGTCAATTCGCTTTTGTGAAAGTGCCAATTCCGGATGCTTAGCTAAATCCACATCGAGACTTACAGCCCCAATCTCACGTTCGTCAAGCTTTCCTGGAACTGTGTAATAGGTGTCCGAGACCAACCAAAGGTTGAGCTTTTGCAAGGCTATCAAATAATCACTTTCGGCCTGTTGCAATTTATTGCTGATTTGCAACGCTTGATTGATCGCAGATGCATATTCCAACCTGGAAATGGCCTCTACCTCAAAGTTGAGTTCGACAGCCTTTTCGAATAGTGCGTATATCGAATCCAGTTCACGATACAATTCATATTTCTGTCGTTGTTGGTATGCTTGTGACCACGCCTTTTTTGCTTCCTGTTCTACTTGCAAGCCAGTTAAGTCATGAGCGGTTTCTGCCAAAGCGATTCGCTGTTTCTGCAATCGCCTTTTCGCACCGATTCCGAACAGATTGATACTCTGTTGCCCAATACCTACTATAGTATAAATTCCCTGACCATCACCTACCTCCTCACCTCCCGTAAATACTTGAGTCTTTCCAAGATCATATGCCGTCCCTTTAAGTGTGTTTTGTTTTTGGATTTCCAGCTGTTTTGTTTTCAGAAGCGGATAGTTTTCCCTGGCAATTTTACCAGCCTGTTCTATGGAGATAATTGGAAGTGAATCTTGTTCTTGTTGCGCTTTTGCAAATGTGGAAGTGAACAAAAGACCTGCCACGGCCATAGCAGAAACTAATTTTGAATTGAGTTTCCTCTCCCGTTCTGAACGATTCTCAACCCATTGATAAAAAATAGGAAGGATCAACAGCGTCAGAAGTGTTGAAGATATCAATCCGCCGATTACCACAGTTGCCAAGGGTCGTTGCACTTCAGCCCCTGCGGATCCTGAAATTGCCATCGGAAGAAAACCTAAAATGTCCGTGAACGCCGTGAGCATAATAGGGCGTACTCTGCGTTTTGTTCCCTCGAGAATACGAACATTAAGGTCAGCAACACCTTCCTGTTTCAACTCGTTGAACCCACTGATCATTACCAATCCGTTGAGTACCGCTACGCCAAAAAGCACAATAAAGCCGACCCCTGCTGAAATACTAAAGGGCATATCCCTGAGCCATAGGGCGAAAACACCGCCTATGGTCGCCATCGGGATGGCCAGGTAAATCATCAAGGATTGTGGAAATGATTTTAGGGCAAAATAAATTAGGATAAAAATTAGTAATAACGCTACCGGAACTACGGTCTGCAATCGCTCACTTGCCCTTTCAAGATTTTCGAATGCACCACCATATCGAATAAAATAACCGGGAGGCAAATCAAGATTGGCATCCAGTTTATCCTTAATCTCATTGACCAATGATTCCACATCGCGGCCACGCACGTTTACACCCACGTAGGTCCTGCGGTTGGTATTGTCCCGGCTTATTTGCATCGGTCCCGGTATATATTCAATTGCGGCCAGTTCTTGAAGCGGGATCTGTGACCCATTCGGCAAACTGATGTACAATTTTCTTATGTCATTGATATCTGAACGGTTTTGCTCATGGAGCCTGACGACCAAATCAAAACGCTTTTCTCCTTCAAAAATGACCCCTGCGTATCCGCCAGCAAAAGCAGATTGCACCATCATATTAAGTTGGTCGATGCTAACTCCATACTGCGCTAACTTATCTCGATTGTATTTTATGGTCATCTGGGGCAATCCAGAAGTAGCTTCTGCCCGCATATCACCGATACCATCCGTTCCTGCAATGATTTGGGTAATCTCGTCCGCTTTTGAGGCTAGCACATCGATATCCTCACCGTAAATTTTGATGGCCACATCCTCACGGATACCCTCTAACAGTTCATTGAAGCGCATTTCGATCGGTTGAGTAAACTCATAATTTACACCCGGAATAATGCTTACCGCTTCTTTCATTTTGGCGATAAGCTCATCCTTAGATGCTGCGGACACCCATTCATCTCGTGGTTTAAGGATTACAAATACATCGGCAAAGTCCATGGGCATCGGGTCAGTGGGCACTTCGGCCACACCAATGCGGCTCACAATCTTTTCCACTTCAGGAAATTCGGCCATGACAATACGCTCTACTTTGGTAGTGGTTTCAATAGTCTCGCTCAGCGAACTGCCTGGCTTTAGAATGGTGTGGAACGCAATATCCCCTTCGTCCAGTTGAGGTATAAACTCACCACCCATTCTGGAAAATACGAATGTGGCAACGGCAAATAGGGCAACGGCGATACCCACGACCCATTTTCCTTTCTTCAAAGCATTTACTAAAAGAGGTTCATACTTTCTTTGAACCCAAAGCACAAACCGATCGCCCCAAGTTTTCTTCTTCGTTTTAGGCGGTTTTAAAAATAGAGCTGACATCATGGGCACATAGGTTAGGCACAATACCATGGCTCCAATCATTGCGAAGATGAACGTTAGCGCCATTGGCCGGAACATTTTTCCTTCGACTCCTTCCAATGCCAAAATGGGAAGGAAAACAATTAGGATTATCAACTGTCCGAAGAAAGCGGCATTCATCATCTTTTTGGATGCATTTGCGGCTATCTCATCACGGTCTGCCCTATTCAAGGCTTTCTTTTTAAGTAAATAACTACCCATAAGAAATACACTGGCTTCCACAATGATTACCGCACCATCTACGATAATACCAAAGTCGATTGCCCCCAAACTCATCAGGTTTGCCCATACGTCGAAAACGTTCATCAAAATAAAGGCGAACAAAAGTGAAAGTGGAATGGTGGATGCTACAATCAAACCACCGCGCCAGTTACCCAAGAGAAACACCAATACAAAAATTACAATGAGTGCGCCTTCCAAAAGATTGTTCCGTACCGTTCCCGTGGTTTCATTTATGAGTTTGCTTCTATCCAACAACGGTTCGATAATCACCCCTTCCGGTAGCGATTTCTGTATTTCGGCCATCCGTTCCTTGACTCGGACAATGACCTCGTTTGAATTTGCTCCTTTTAGCATCATTACAAGCCCGCCTACGACCTCGCCTTCGCCATCCTGTGTCAAAGCTCCATAGCGAACGGCTGAACCAAAGCGTACTTCGGCAACGTCACTTACCGTAACAGGCACACCATTTTCATTTTTAATAACGATTTTTTTTATGTCGTCAAGACTCCGTACAAGACCTTCACCCCGAATAAAATTGGCCTGATGGTTTTTCTCGATGTAAGCACCCCCCGTGTTTTTATTATTCGATTCAAGCGCTTTGAACACATCGGTTATGGTAAGCCCGATTGCTTTCAAATCATTCGGGTTAACAGCCACTTCGTACTGTTTTATTTTCCCGCCAATGGCGTTGATTTCCACAACGCCCGGCACCATTGCCATTTGTCGCTGTACAATCCAATCCTGCATTGTGCGGAGGTCGGTCAGGGAATATTTATCCTGAAATTCAGATTCAACCTTTAAGGTATATTGATAGACTTCGCCTAAACCTGTAGTGATAGGCCCGATGGAAGGTTGGCCGAAGCCTTCTGGAATGGCTTCACGTACTTCGGTCAGTTTTTCAGATACTAGCTGTCTGGGTAGGTAGGTTCCCATCTTGTCATCGAATACGATGGTAACTACCGAAAGTCCAAAACGGGAAATCGAACGGATTTCTTTGACACTGGGCAAATTGCTCATTGCCACCTCCACAGGATAGGTTACGAATTGTTCAATGTCTTCCGTTCCAAGATTGGGAGATTGGGTTATGACTTGTACCTGATTGTTAGTAATATCCGGCACGGCATCGATCGGCACCTGGGTCATACTGTAGGTGCCGGCACCAATCAGTGCAAGTGTAAGCAGACCAATAATGAATTTGTTATTGATTGAAAAATCAATGATTCTGTCGATCATGGATTTAAGTGTTAATACAGTTATATATGGACTGTTGCTTTCGCGAAAACGAAAACAGCCTGGAATTTCCCGCTGAAAAATTTCAAAACAGGATGTAATTATCCTATGTAAACTGAATTAACCTTTTGGAGGCTGGAATAATCGGATGGAAATCTCCTTGCCCATACGATCAAAATGGGCGAAGTTATTTTTTGGTATTGTGAGTTGAAGAGGTTCGAAATGAGTTACCCCAAAATTTACGGTATGAACGTGACAGCAATGGCACTGACAAAATGGGGAGCAAAGTTCGCAATCAAAATTGTGATTGTCTGATAGATCGATGGAAAGTGTAGTATGCTCCCCCTCTATTGCAACACTGGTATCGTTGCAAGGAAGAACATTAAGAGACAAAAAATAGACCGTTAAAAGGATAGCCGTCCACTTCACTTCGCAAAAATAACGAAAAGAACTTGCAACCGAATTGCAATGTTGGTTTACGGTTAAATGAACCCCAAATCCTTACCCCTAACTTTCGCGCACGGTCCCTGTTTCGATTTTATAGCGTTCGGGTAGATAAGCGCTAGTAAAATCGAAATAGGGCGCGACCTGCTTTTTGCCAATTTAAGTTTTAAGTAAAAAAACAATTGTTATTCCCCAGCCTAATAGATTTAAAAAACTCCAGGCCCAAAACAGTTTTAC
>Ga0114900_1002255_pt1 | contig 10914 bp, 13 predicted proteins | sample MalvireepMed_231_FD_89685 | JGI IMG/M metagenome (GOLD analysis project Ga0114900, IMG submission 89685) | Marine viral communities from the Global Malaspina Expedition - Malaspina viral metaG DeepMed_231 | ecosystem: Environmental > Aquatic > Marine > Oceanic | place: Mediterranean Sea...
TACTCGACCCGCTTGCCGAATCTTACGAGGAAGAAACCGAAACGATGGAGCGGGTTCTGGAAAAGTTCTTCCGGGAGCAGTTGAACCGTGCGGACGGCGTCATGGGGCGTTACCTGTCACTGGACGATAACGAGTCGAAGGACGGCGAGAAGATACAGATGCCGTTCAACGAGATCACTTTAATACCGTACCTGCTGGACGATGAATTGAAACGGCGCATGAGTCCTGTCCTGGTCAATGCCTTCCGTAAATCTTGGAATGTTATCAACGGGGCTGGCGTATTCCGTGAAATGCCGTTCGATGCTGAGTTGCCTATATTCCAGAATGTTATTCGGGGCGCAGGAACGAAGATCAACGATGTTTCCCGCTTTGCTTTACGAGAGCAAATACAACTCGGGACAAATCGGGGTTATAGCCTCGACCAGATCGTGAGGGGAGTGCCGAAAGATGAATACAGAGGACTCCGAAAAGTTGTGCGGGAAACGTACAAGAACCGGGCGAAAACTATTGCAAGGACAGAAGTCGCAACGGCTCAGAACACTGCGACTGCGGCGCGCTACAAAGCGGCAGGGGTAGCGCACGTTATTGTTCAGGACGGCGACGACGACGAGTTATGCGCTCCGTTCAGCGGAACGACACAGACGATAGACTGGGCGTTGGAAAACCCGATTGCCCACCCGAATTGCACCAGGGCTTATTCAGCGATTATCGACGGAGTGACAGAATGACACAGGTAATAACGGCGGGAAATATAATCCGCAAATTCGAGACTTCAGAAGTAACGACGGTAGACGAGGTAGAGGGCATCGTGGAGGCGTTCGTCAATACTATGGGTGCGCTCGACCACGACGACGAGATTATCACTTTCGATGCGTTTGGCGATTCGATTCAAAATGGCACACAGACCGTTGCCTGGTTCCACGACCAGAGCGTTCCGGTCGGCAAGGTTATCGACGCTGCTCCGGTATCGACAGGGACAGACGAGCAGACAGGTATGACGACAGGCCGGTTGAAGGCGGTCATGCAATTCAATTTGAACACGCAGCGAGGGCGGGAAGCCTTCGCAGATGTGCAGTTCGGTTCCGTGCGGGAATGGTCGGTGGGATTCCGGTCAGTCTCTGACGAAATCGAAACGCTTGCGGACGGAACAAAAGCCCGCGTGATTGATTCCCTCGACTGGGTTGAAGTCTCGCCGGTTCTCCGTGGTGCAAGCCCGAACACTCAAACTATCAACTCCAAAGCTGCCTCAGACGCGCAGGGTGACGACGAAGAAGAAATCGCCGTCACTGAAGATGCCTCTGACACGGAGAAGGAATTGCTGCGGGAGAGTATCGAACTAACGAAACTTAAGCTCGAAATGGAGAATCTTGATGGACAAGATTAACGAACTTCGGGACGAGGCACGTTCGATTCTTGCTACTGCTACCGAGGCCGTCGAATCTGGCGACGTTGAGGCTGCTACCAAAGCACGCCAGGACGCTGTTGATAAGATGGCAAAGGCAGAGGCGATTCAGAACGAGTCCGACTCCCTGAAAGTTCTCTCGGGCGATTGGAACACGCCGACTAACTCAGTTCCAGTAACGACGGCAGAGGCAAAGATATTCGACACCGAGGATGTCGGGTCGAAGTATCGCAACGACTACAAGCCCGCGCTGTGGGTCAAGGGAATTCCAGCGGCTGTGCAGCCGCAGTGGGTTCGTGACCAGATGGGGGATTCGCTCAAAGAGGAAGCGGATTTCTACATCCAGACGTGGACAAAGTGGTTCCGTGATCGTTCGCCAAACGCTCAGAAATTCTGGCAGCTTGCCAGTTCGGACGAGTTGAAGGCAATGCAAGAAGGGACTGACAATGAGGGTGGGTACTTCGTTCCAGAAGATTTCCGCACCCAGGTCATTCACAATACCGGGGTTCCCGGCGGGGTTCACCGACCTGCTTGCACGGTGATAACGACGTCATTGAAAGATGGCTACCTCCCGACGATGGGTTCAGTCTCCTGGGCTGCGATTGCAGAAGAAGCGGCTTACGGGGATAACACTCCGACAGTCGGGCAGGTCACGTTCACTATCCGCAAGGCTGGTGGCACGGTGAAGGTATCCAACGAACTTCTCGAAGATTCCGCGGTCAACCTTCCTGCCCTGCTTTCACAGATTTTCGGTGAGGCGCAGGGGCGTTACGAAGATCAGCAGTTGATCGAGGGTGATGGCTCCGGTGAGGCAGAAGGACTCAGGACTACGGCGACTGACGGTACGGACACGGACTCAACATCCGCTGTTTCCATTGCCGACATCCAGACGTGGTACTTCGACCTTCCTGCACAGTTCCGGGCAAATGCTTCGGTATCTACGACCAGCAGCTTCATGCAGCAGGTAAACACTCTTGACGTTACATCCTCGAAGGGTTCACTTACATCTGCTCCCGCAGAGGCTTTGCTCGGCAAGCCAACTCTCCTGTTTGACGGGACTGGCTGGGACGATGCAGCAGCGATTGCGACGAACGAAGAAGTGGGTTGCATTGGCGACTTCTCGAACTACTACTTCATAGACCGGATCGGCATGTCTGTACGGCGTGACGACTCGATCTATGTGGCGAACGACCAGGTTGGTTTCTTCGCACGCAGCAGGTACGACGGTCGAGTTGGCTTGGCAGACGCGTTCAGAATCTTCAAGATTCAGTAGGAGTTTCATGCCTCGCTTTAATCAACTTTCAAATCGAATAGGAATCAATGTTGCTCTTGCTCCGGTTAGCAAGTCGGCAGGGACTACTACGTCCTCGGCGATTGACCTGACGGGTTACTCAAAGGCAGCATTGGTTGTGACGGTAGGCGTGATTGCTTCCTCTGGAACTGTTGACTGCAAAGTTCAGGCATCAGCAACCAGTGGCGGTAGTTATGCCGACATTACTGGCGCAGCAATCACTCAGATGACGGAAGCCGGTGGGGACTCAGGATCAACTGTAATAGTTGACTTTGAAATTCCTAACGGTAAGCCTCATGTGAAAACTGTTCTGGTGAACGCAACAGCAGCAGCGGTGCAAGGTGTCCTAGTCATAGGCGACCAAGACATTCGCAGCTAGTTTCAGGGCGACCCGTCCTTCGGGGCGGGTCGCCAGTAAAAGGTGAAGAAATGGGAGCAGTAAAAGTAAAAGTGAAGTGCATCGAGGGTCGCAGAATAGGCGACGACGAATACACGCCTGGCGAAACTTACGAAATGGATGCTGTTCGTTACTTAAAATACAGCGATTATTTCGCGCTCCCCGGCAAGGTGAAAGCCAAGCGGACGTTGAAGAAGGTGAAAGCCAAGCGGTCGTCGAAGAAGATTCAGTCAAAGAATGTCGGGGCAACCGAGGACAAGTAGACGATGGCGCAGACTTATCACAATTATGCGAATGTGTACGACTTCCGAAGCTATCTCAGCGGGACAGATCACGTCACGGACTGGGACACAGACGAAACGCCAATCGTCCGGGTGCTGGAGTCTGCTGCCCAACGCATCGACCAGTACGCCGGGCGGTCGTTCGGCGCACGAACAGCGACCCGTTCCTATGACTTAGGAAAAGGGGCGTTGCGTGACGATTCCCTGGCAGCAGCCAGAGATTCTATTTCCTTCCCTGATTACTGGTCGTCGAAATTATCTGGCGCAGGAATAGTTCCGCTCGACGACTGGCTTATTTCAGCGACGACAGTGACCGCCTATCACGACACTGCAAGGTCGGCGAACACGGTTTTAACCGAGGGTATTGGAAACGATTATTTATTGGAGCCGTACAACTCGTCACCCAAGACGCTCCTGAAGCTGGAAGAAGATACGACGGACAGCCTTTATTCCGGGCAGCAGACGTTGACGATTCTGGGAACCTGGGGCTGGCAGAACGACAAGGCTTCCATATCAACGATGGACGCAGTTGGCAGCACCAGCGCAACAGCGATTTCGGTGGCGTCCGGTTCAACGACATACGTTGGCGATACCGTCGTTGTCGATTCCGAGCAGATGTACGTGACGGCGGTTTCCGGGAACAACCTTACAGTCATACGTGGCGTTAACGGCACGACAGCAGCGACGCACAGCGGCGGCGTGGCTTATTCCCGGTGGAAGTACCCTGCCGATGTTGCACAGGCCTCTCTGGACGTTGCTCGCACGTACTGGCGCAGCCGGGACGCAGGGTTAACGACTGTTATTGGCTCGGGTGAAATGGCGATGAGTACCCCGGCCCAGGAGGAACGGGCAATCCTCAAACGGCTCGACCATTACAGAAACCGGCGGGAGTTGGCAGTTTATGTCTAGCGTCGGAATGACAATAGAGATGAAGGGCAAGCTGTTCGATATTGGAGCGGACAAGCGATTACGGGACGCGCTCAACAAGGGCATCTTGCGGATGGCTCTTGTAACTGAGCAGCGGGTGAAACAGCCACTGGTGAAAGGTCACGGAGTCGTGACGGGGCACTTGCGCCGTTCTATTGCTGGCGAATTGATAAAAGATTTAACGGCGCAGGTAGACGCCGGTTCGGTGCGGCAGGGTGCGAACGTAGTTTATGCAAGCTGGATTGAAGGTACGAGTACCAGGAACAAGACCACCAGTTTCAAGGGCTACCAGATGTTCCAAAATGCGTTCAAGAAATTAGAGGCAGAAGAAAAGGACAAGTATTTCGCGGAGCCGATCAGGAAGGCCCTGGTATGAGCAGGTCGGGCGCAGTAACGCAGATCAAGACAATCCTGGAGGCGAACTCGTCGCCGAATTTTCAGGTCGTCCTTATCGGGGAGCCGATGTCGATTCCGTCGGGCGACAGGGTTGCGGCGGCGTGGTTCTCAGGCGAAAGCGAAAAGACTAAAACGCTCGGGAATGTAATGGCAACGCAGTCGTGGGTCGTTCGTTGTTACTGGCGAGTCCCGCCAGGGGCAAAGGGCAGGGAAAAGTTAGAACTTGAAATATGGGATGCGTGTCGTGCTGTGCAGTCAGGATTTACCGGGGACAGCACGCTCGATAGTAACGTCACAGATTTAGATATAACTCTCGCATCGGTCGGCTGGTCGAATATAGGCGGGAATTCATTTCGGACACTTTCGTTCGATCTGGGAATAATAGACTTGGAGGCTGAGAGCATCGCTCCCTAAAGCAAATGGCAAAGAAATCAGGACTCGGGAATCAATTTTATTTCGCAGGATATGACCTGTCGGGTGATGTTGGTGCGATCAATTCAATCTCGTCCCCGCGTGGGGTCGTTGAAGTCACCTCGATCAACCAGTCGGCGCAGGACAGATTGCTGACGCACAGCGACGGACTCATCGAGTTCAACTCGTTTTTCAACGACGCAGCGAACCAGGAACACGCAGCGTTGAAAGGTCTATCGACATCTGACCAGCACGCTATGTTCCTGATGGGCGGGACGGTTGGCGATGCCGGGGCTGCCCTTATCGGCAAACAAATCAACTACGACGGCACACGAACCGCAGACGGCGGGTTGAACTTTTCGGTGTCGGTGCAAGGAAATGCAACACCTGTCGAATGGGGCGTATCACTTACGACAGGCAAGGCCACGACCGGGGCAGCGTCGTTCGCAACGGTAGACCAGTCGGCGTCCTCGTCCTCCGGGGGGCAGGGTTACGTGCAAGCGTTTTCTATCGGCTCGGGAACTGCCACCGCTAAGATCGAGGACTCGACGAATGGCAGCAGTTGGTCTGACTTAATCACGTTCACGAATATCACCGGCAGAACAGCTGAGCGGGCAACTGTCAGCGGGACGGTGAACAGGTACGTGCGATGCACCGTGACCGGCTCGATTTCCAACCTGGTTCTTGCGGTCTTATTCAGGAGAGGCGATGCATCAGACATATAGAGCATCAGCACCGCCCGCAACGCATTTCCGGGGTGCGACCTGCAAGGAAATCGACTGCCCGCATTACCTGGCTGGCTGGCAAACAATCCTGCCCGAGGCTGACCATGACAACGTGTATTGGATTCAGCAAGTATCAGGGCTGCGGTTTACGGAAAGCCGAACTGAGGGGCTTATCACTTTTACTTTCGCGCCGGGGCAGGATTGCTTCCGTCGCAACGAACATCGCATCAGCTTAGATCGACCGCAGATATTTACCGTGAACAACGGGCGCGGGTTCTCACGTCGGGAACCGGCGCAATGGGTCGATGAAATGGGCGAGCAACTTCACAAGTTGAAAGGCTAAACATGGCAAAAGAATCTGGACTCGGGATGGCACTAGCCATCGACGACAGCGGTGGTTCTGCAAGGACAATATCGAACGACGTAACGAACTTCGATTTTGCAATTCCGCGGGCTGTCCAAGATGTGACCGGACTCGATAAATCAGCGAATGAGCGACTTCTGTTGCTTGCTGATTTCTCGATCAGTGTCTCGGGCGTATTCAATGACGCCAGCAATATGTCGCACGACGTATTCAAAACCGTCAGCACCACGTCAGTCGCTAGAACTGTGACGATCACCGTTAGCGGGCAATCCCTGCCGAACGAGTGCTTCTTCACGGACTACGCGTTGAGTCGTGGTGGTGGTGGTGAATTGACGTACTCTGCGCCAGGCGTATTGACCGGCGGCACAGCCCCGACGTGGGCATAGGGGAGAGGGGAACATGGCTAAGTTCAAACTATCCAAAGCCCGTCGAGTCGCGAACATCACGTTCGAGGGAACCGACTACGACGGGCTGGAAATTCGCTGCACTCTCGACCTGCCGTTAAAGACCGTTCTGGAAATTCAACGGCTCGCCGGTGCTGACAGTGAGAAGAAAGTGATCGAGGCGAACACGATCTGGTGCGACAAAGTTTTAGAATCGTGGAACCTGGTCGATGACGAAGGGAAGTCGATACCGGCAAATAGTGAGGCTGCGCTGGCGGTCGCACCGGCTAGGCTTCTGACGGCTTTGGTAACAAAGTGGTCGGAACTGGTCTTGGAGCCGCCAGCAAATTTATCGAAGCCGCAGAGCGATACGCCCATCTTGGAATCACTGGCGAACAGCAGCCAATCGAACTGACGCAAGCGTTGATGATCGACGCGTTATGTCAGCGATATTCCTGCTTACCGTCTGAGTTGATGGAGGAAGATGCTTCGATTCTGCGGTTATCGGCACTCGTACAGGCAGCGCAAGCGAAAGAGTAATGGCGAACGAAATCAACATAACGATGACGGCGAAAGACCTTGCTTCAGGGAAGATCAAGGGCGTCGGAAAGTCGGCCCAAAGCACAACGGAGAAGCTGCGCGGGATGCGCGGTTCCTTCCTCGCTGTCGGAGCGGCGGGCGCGGCTCTCGTTGGGTCACTGGCATTAGTTGTTTCGTCGTTCGCCAAAACTGGCGACCTGATTCAGAAGATGTCATTGCGGACAGGCTTCACCACTGAATCACTTTCCGAACTGAAATTCGCGCTGGAGCAGTCGGGAAGCAGTATCGAAGGATTTGAGAAAAGTATTCGGCGCGTGACATCGTTCATTCAGGACGGGCGGGATGGGCTTACCGAAACCACTGACGCTCTCGATTTGCTGGGATTATCGGTTAACGACTTTAAGAACGTCGGGGTAGAAGAAGCATTTTTCATTCTCGCCAACGCGCTTGCCGGGATTGACGATACGATAACCCAGGCTGCACTTGCTCAGGATGTTTTCGGGAGGTCGGGTACAGCATTATTGCCGATGCTGTCGCAAGGTGCAGATGGCATTGCCAAGCTACGCAAAGAAGCCCGAGAACTCGGCATCGTGTTCGACCAAGAAACAGCGAACAAAGCTGCCCGTCTTGTTGATGCACAGAACACCCTGACAAAATCGGTGGACGGATTGAAATTTGCGATGGCAGTGGGGTTGGCTCCGATCATCTCTGGAATTGCCGAATCGCTCGGGGTTGTTACATCAAAGATTTCCGACTTCGCCGACAAGAATCCAGCACTCACGAAAACCATTGTCATTCTTACCGGCGTGCTTGGGACGCTGGCGATAGGCATTACCGCATTGGGCCTTGCCATTCCCATTATGACAATCGCGTACGGTGGTTTAGCAAAGGCAGTCATCGCAGCCGCGGGAGCGAAGGCGTTATTAACGACTGCACTCTGGGGTAACGTCGCGGCGTGGATTGCGCTTCATGCAGCAACAGGCGGCATCTTCCTTGCGATTGCTCTTGGAGTTACTGCCCTCATCGCCGGGTTGGTTTTATTGGTGAAGAACTGGGACAAGGTGGTTCATGCTGTCAAGGTCGGCGCGAACTTTATTATTGGCATCCTCGAAAATCTCCTGAACTTCTGGCTTGACGTTTACATCAATCCGCTCATCAAGGGATTGAACCTGCTGGGCAAGGTACTCGGTTTTCACGTTGACGAAATCGAAGTCGAATTCGGGCGCATTGATACGACGGTTATCGACACGGCTGCGGTTGTAAAAGAAAACACCGCAAATATCGAAATGGACTTACGTTCAGTTGCGTTCGCAACGGACGACCTTGCGGCAGGGGCGGGCGATGCCTTTCAAGATATGCGGAACGATTATTCTGACCTGACCGAGGGGATTGTCGAATCTTCTGCTGTTCAAATTAAAGCTTTCGATGATGTCGCCCAGGCGCACAGCGATAGCGTTACCCGGTTTATTAAGTTCTCCCGGCTGGCGACTGCGGAGGCTGAGAGGCGGGCCAACCTTGCAGTCATAAATTTGCAGAATCAGATCAGCGAGGAAAATGACCTGCTCCGAAAAGCGAGCGACCAGAAAGGCGATATTGCGGAACAGGATTTACGTGATTCTGAAATGTTCGCTGCGGAACATGATCGGATCAGACAGGACGAAATCAATTCAAACCGGGAGAAAGCTGAAGCTATTGTTGCGGACTCCGATGCCCACTATGCCGACCTGAAAGAACAGCGGTGGGCTAATGTAGAAGATGACGTAGCAGCCCTTCAAACGAGTGTGGATGAACGTCGCGAAATTGAGGAACAGGCACTCGCAGACGAACTGGAACTGTTCCAACTGCGGCAGGACGCAGCCGATGCGCTGGCTGAACGTAACGCAGAAGCGTTCGCAGCGATCAGGATGCAGGTGTCGATGCTACCTGCCAATATCGCCGCCGCTGGCGGGATAGTACCCGGCGGGGCTGGCGTGGCTCTGATGTTCAAGGCTTCGCAGCAAAACGTGTTAAATCAACTGGATTCAGCCACCGCCCGAATGAGCGACTTGGAATTCCAGTTGTCAAAACTGACCGACCCTGCAAGTGATGTCAATCTGCGAAATACACTGTTGCAACGGTTGGCACAAGCAAGGGGCGAGGTGGGGCGGTTAGAAGGCATTACCGGAACGGCAGGGTTCAGGGGCGAACGGTTGGGGGCTTTGCTTCATACTCCCGGCGGTGGCCCACCGATGCTGCCGGGGATGGGTGACGACCTTGTTACTAAACAGGTGTTCGCCCAGCCCAATGTAATAATCACCGGCGACGTTTACGGCATGGACGAATTCAATGCCAGGGTCAACAGGGCATTTATGGCCGGGGAACAACTCGGCACGACGGGAGCGATTTAATTGCCAGGGAATACAAGCTATCCAACCAGCCTGGACACCACGACGAACCTTCCGATTGCATCGGCCCTGGTAACGGTGGAACTTGACGGTGACGGCGACGCAAACAAGGTTCACTCGAATCTTCACGGCGTTGTCTCCGAAGCCCTGGTGCAGGTAGAAACGAAGATCGGCACAGGCGCAAGCACTCCAATCGCCAGCAGAGTCCTCCGAGGCACAGGCACAGGCACTTCGGCATGGGCGCAAGCGGTTCTAACCACTGACGTGACCGGGACGCTTCCTGTGGCGAACGGCGGGACGGGTGCAACGGCACTTACGAACCTCATTACGCTAGGCACTCACTCCACCGGGAATTACATTGCGACCCTGGCGAATGCGACCAATGGTGGAACCACGATTGCCAACAGCGGAAGCGAAACGGCAGCAGCGACCGTTGCGATAAATATGAACGATCTGTCCGCTGGCGTTATGGCAGACGGTGACAGCATTGCATTTATAGATGCTGATGATAATGCTACGAAGAAGGAAGCACTTGCCGACCTGTTAGATACGATTGCTGGAACCGTTGGAACGACAGGGTTAGACCGATCAGGGGCAACGCTGGTTGTCACCGACCTGCACCCGGTCGGGGTCGATGGTTCTGCGAATCAACTGCTGAGCGATGACGGTGACGGAACTGTTACGTCTGAGGCGAACCTGACATTCTCAGGATCGACGCTTGCACTCGCTGGCAACATGACGGTGACGAAGGATATATTCATTGACTCGACTCCCGCCGATGCCGTCTACTCAGGAATCACCGCATCGTTTACGGCAGGGGAAGCCTTAGAAGATGGCGAGGTCGTATATCTGAAAACCAGCGACTCGAAGGTATGGAAGGCCGTCGCAACGGCAACGGCAACGTCCAGGGCAATCGGCATGGTCGTCGCTGACGCTTCGGCTGACGCAGCCGTGACACTGTTATTGCAGGGGTTCCTGCGCGCCGATACGAACTTCCCGACGTGGACGGTCGGGGGCGCGCTCTACACGCCTGAAGCTGAAACGAGTGGCAAGAATGTCCCGGAGCAAACTGCGCCCGATTCCGACGGGGATTTCGTGCAGGTACTCGGCTGGGCTTCAGATGCGAATACCGTTTACTTCAATCCGAGCAACGACATCATCGAACACGCCTAATGGCAAACGCAGTCGAACAAGTGAACGCCGTTGCGATAGCCAGTATCGAGGCTATCAACGGCAAGACGGACGCCAATATCCAGGCGTTCAACGGGCTGGAGTTCACCGGCGCAGCAGCGGACGCTCATACGCTGATCTCAACGCATACTGCCTCTGCCAGTTCTAGCCTTGACATTACTTCGGGCATCGACTCGACCTACGACGTTTACGAGTTCGTGTTTACGAACATGCACCCGGCAA
>Ga0114900_1002262_pt1 | contig 10895 bp, 15 predicted proteins | sample MalvireepMed_231_FD_89685 | JGI IMG/M metagenome (GOLD analysis project Ga0114900, IMG submission 89685) | Marine viral communities from the Global Malaspina Expedition - Malaspina viral metaG DeepMed_231 | ecosystem: Environmental > Aquatic > Marine > Oceanic | place: Mediterranean Sea...
AAAAACCGGAGTGTTTCTAAAGAGTTCGTAAGAACTCACTCTTGAGAGTATCTAAATGTCATCGCTGATTGTCATCATTACAACCCTCTAAAGGGTTGTAAAGTCATCGTTATTCAAGATCGCTTCTCAATCGTAGATTGAGGGCAATCGGTAGCTATATCAAATACTTAGTAGTATTTGATCGGTCTGCAAAGTATCTAAAAAGATACTTTACACTTCCTTTCGCTATGACTTGCAAGGCGCACATCATGGCGAGGGAAGGTCTACCAAACCCCTATAAAAACCGGAGTGTTTCTAAAGAGTTCGTAAGAACTCACTCTTAAGAAACACTATTCGCTTGGCAAAGCCTTTGCATAGGCGCATGACGCACGGGGGGGCGCAAAAACGTGCGGGGGTATATATATATAAACAGGGGGTGAGACATACGGACCAAAAAACTAGGGGGTAATAATAGTAATCACATATTTATCACCATTTCATAGATATTTAACACCATCTAAAGATCTATGTAGACCTACCCATTTACCCTCCAGAAGACATCCCCATTATAACATATATTTTTCTACTTGGCAAGAGCTAAAAAGTATGTTATTATAGTATTAGTTTGAATAGGAGGATATATGAATACAATACATATGGATAAATCTAATCGGATGCTCCGTAAAATGGAAAAGATGATGGATCTGGAAGCTGGAGAACTGGAGAATGGGTTTGTCGTTCTAGATTCTTTATCCTGTTGTAAGGTACTTTCTCATATGATGAAGGAAGTCACTACGGGTATTGCAGTATCTCCTGCTGTCTTACGTCCATGTGAGCATGGCGAACAACTAAGAGATTACATTACGCACTTAATCAGCATCTTGAGGGATGTTAGACAATTATTTTTAGATGAGCATATACACAGTGTTAGAAGAAACGAACCTCTCAATTGATTATGATAAGATTGAAGCTCTTTTATCTTTAAGAACTTCCTTATCGACTTACTCAACCTCACAAGCTCATACGAATTTCCTGTCGTTTGTGCGTTTGATGGCTCCTTCATTGGTGTCTGACTGGAAGATGGGCAGACATATTGAAGTTATCTCCGATAAACTACAACAAATACAGGATGGCACTTTAAAACGATTGATGGTGTTCTTGCCTCCACGTAGTTCTAAGTCCGTTATCTGTTCTAAACTCTTTCCTGCATGGTATATAGGACAGAACCCCAACCACGAAATACTTACTGTCTCACACAGTGATCAACTCTCTTCTGATTTTGGTCGCTCCGTTAGAGATTTAGTGAATAGTGAAGAATTTCAAGAGATATTTCATGGTGTCTCTTTAAGAAGTGATGTTCGTGCTGCCGGTAAATGGCAAACTAACCAACAAGGTTCCTATTATGCTGCCGGTGTTAGGTCGCAGATAGCTGGTAGAGGTGCTCACATAGCGATATTGGACGATGTGATGTCTGAAGAGGACTCATTCTCTGCAGCCGGTAGAAGATATGTTAAGGAATGGTGGCCCGCTGGCTTACGTACCCGTCTTATGCCCAACGGTGCTATCGTTATTATCAATACACGCTACCATCATGACGATCTGTGTGGTTGGTTGTTGAAGCAGGAACAGGAAATGCACGAATATGGCACAATTCCGTGGGAAGTTATTAAAATCCCTGCATGGGTAGACGATGATACTTCTGAATTGCTGGATTTACCTGTCGGTTCTTCTTATTTTCCTGAATGGAAGCCTGAACGTATCTTGAAAATTGATGAAGAAGAGATAAAAGCTACAAATGGTTCTAAATACTGGGAATCACTCTACATGCAGAACCCAACACCGGAGGAAGGTGGGTTAATAAAGAAGAGATGGATAGAATGGTGGCCGCATGAAGACCCACCTGACTGTGAATTTGTATTACAAACGTATGATACTGCATTTTCTACCAAAACCACCGCTGATTACAGTGTTATCCAAACATGGGGTATATTCTATGCACCGGAACAGACACATGACGGTATCGAGTCGGTAGAAGCACAGTTAATTCTATTAGGTAACCTACGTGGTAGGTATGAATACCCAGAACTTAGACGCATGGCACAGATGTCCTTCGATGAGCATAAGCCTGATGTATGTATTGTGGAGAAGAAGGCTAGTGGTCAGTCATTGATACAGGATATGCGTAGAGGTGGTCTGCCTGTATTGGAATACATGCCAGATAAGGATAAAATAGCCAGGGTTTATGCAGCTACTCCCTCAATGGAAGCTGGAAGAGTATGGCTACCTAAAGGTAGGAAGTGGGCAGAAGAGTTATTCGATGAAATGATTATCTTTCCGAATGGACCGCACGATGATCAGGTAGATGCAATGACAATGGCTATTCACTACTTAAAAGAGTCGTGGATGTTACTTCATCCAGATGATCCAGATTGGGAAGATAAGCCAAGAACGAAAAAAAGAGTTGCGTACTGGAACTTTTAGGTGTATAGTGTATAATATAGTGGAGGATATTATATGGCAGTAGAAAAGAATCCGTTTGATTTAGCTAAGTCCAACGTCATTCCTATGGATATAGGGGTGGAAGAAGAAAGCATGACTTCTATCCAGCCAGATGACGATGGTGGGGTTACTGTTGAGTTTGGTGCTGAAGAAAGTATTATAGAAGAAACTCCTCCTGGGTTGGACGAATGGTATGATGACTTATGTGAGAAACTAGACGATTCCGAATTATCGGAAATCGCTACCATTGTTTATGATAATTATCAAAGTGATAAAGACTCCCGTAGCGAATGGGAAAATATGTTTGAAAGAGGTTTTGATCTATTAGGCTTAAAACTTCAAGATGCAAGTGAACCATTTGAGGGAGCGTGTACGGCAGTACATCCGCTTCTTATAGAAGCAACAGTTAAATTCCAATCAAAAGCTTCACAGGAACTCTTTCCTTCTGCTGGTCCTGTAAAAACCCAGATCATTGGTAAGCAAACTCCTGAAAAGGAAGCACAAGCTAACCGTGTTAAGGACTTTATGAACTATCAGTTAACGGAACAGATGACTGAATATTTCGATGAGTTTGAAAGGATGTTGTTCCATCTACCGTTAATGGGATCAGCCTTTAAAAAGATTTATTACGATGCGGGGTTGGGAAGGCCCGTATCTGAATTTGTACCTATAGATCAATTCTATGTATCCTACTATGCAAGTGACTTGCGTAGGGCAGATCGGTATACCCATGTTATTTATCGTAGTCCTAACGATGTTAAACGTGATATGACGGCAGGGATTTATAATGAGATAGATCTACCAGACGCTGGAATTCCAGAACAAGGTGCTATGGAAGAGAAGATGAATACGATTCTAGGGTTCTCTCCTTCCAGTGATAACGATCCTCAATATATTTTACTAGAGCAACATTGTTATCTTGATCTTCCTGAACCGTTCAACGATCCTGATGGTGTGTCGTTACCATACATTGTAACGGTGGAAGAGAAATCTAAAAAAGTTTTAAGTATTCGTAGAAACTTCAAACCAGACGATCCCAACAGACAGAAGAAAATACACTTCACACATTATCGTTTCGTTCCTGGGTTTGGTTTTTATGGGTTTGGCCTTATGCATTTCTTAGGCAATCTAACCATGACTGCTACTGCAGCCATGAGAGCGTTAGTAGATGCGGGTCAATTTGCGAACTTACCAGGAGGTTTTAAAGCAAAGGGTGTACGGGTAGTTGGAGACAATGATCCTATTGCTCCTGGTGAATTTAAGGAAGTTGAATCAACTGGTATGGATCTCGCAAAGGCTATTGTTCCCTTGCCGTACAAGGAGCCTTCCTCTACTCTCTACCAGATGCTTCAGTTTGTTTCAGCGGCTGGACAAAAGTTTGCAGATAGTTCAGAACAAATAATTTCTGATGGTGCATCCTATGGTCCTGTCGGTACGACAATGGCATTACTAGAAGCCTCAAGCAAGTTCTTTAGTGCAGTTCATAAACGACTGCATAAGTCTCAGAAAGATGAATTCAGATTGTTGGCTGCAATTGATTATGACTACCTGCCGTCTGAATATCCGTATGAGATTCCTAATGCTAATCAGCAAATCTTTAGGAAGGACTTTGATGGTCGTGTGGATGTCTTACCTGTCAGTGATCCAAACATTCCCTCAAATGCACACAGGATGATGATGGCGCAAATGGCACTTCAACTTGCCCAGAACTCGCCTCCTGGTATGTTCAATTTAGAAGCTCTTAATAGGACTATTCTTAATTCTGCCAATATGCCCAATATAGAAGAAATCTTACCACCTAAACAACAGCCACAAAAGCTTGATCCGGTATCGGATATTATGGCAGCGACTAAGGGATTACCTATTGCTGCATTCCCTGGTCAGGATCATCAGGCTCATATTCAGGTGAAGATGGCATATTTACAAGATCCTATGAATGGGGCTAATCCTATTATGCAGCGTATCGCTCCTGTTATTCAGGCTAATATTCAAGAGCATTCGGTAATGAAGTATCAGGAACAGATGAGTGGGGTTACTCAACAGTTAGCTGGTGGGTCACAAGATCCTGCAGCTATTGAACAGGCGATGGGTCAAGCTGCACAACAGGTTGCCCAGGCTAATCAAGTAGCTGCTCAAGGAATGGGTGGATCTATAGAACAACAAACTATCCAACTTCAACAAGGTCAATTAATGTTGGAGAAAGAAAAACTTGATATGGATACTATGAAAGAAACAGCCGAAATGGCATTAAAGAATAGAGAACTTAATTTGAAGGAAGATCAGCTAAAGGTAGATGCATTTAAAGATGGTGCATCTTCTATTATGAAAGCGGAAGAGAAAGAGAAAGATCGGACTGCCAAGGAAAGTATGAAAGCTTTGGATATGATGACAAAGATTGCGACAGCTACATTAGAAGACGAAACGAAACGTAAATTAAAATTGGCAGATATAAAAGCTGACTTTGCAATGGAAGATCAAAAAACGTCTAGAGATATAGAATTAGAAAATATTAAAACTCATCGGGATGAACGACTACAACAGAAGGAGAAGTAAAATGAGCAAATCACTTAATGGTGGTGTTTGGGGTAACGGAGATAAAAATACCAGTGTCGGTGATTGGGATGATATTCCTGCCAGTGAATGGAGTGTTCGGGCAAAAAATGGTATCGAAGACGAGTTTGCTAAAGATACTTGGAAAGTTCCTAATCCTAAGAAAAAGGTTAGAATTAATAAAGGTCCATATATTTAATAAGGAGAATGCAAATGATAGGATGGCTAAAGAGTTGGTTCGCACCTGGGCATTGCCAATGTGGAACTAAGTGTAAATCTCTATGGGTTGCTATGATTGCTCTAATTATTGCATTATGGTCAATGGGGATAATGCATGGATATTTGGGATGAAATAGTACAAGAGTATAATAAGGAAATAGAGAATCTTAAGAATTCTCTTGCATCGGGAGGTATAGAAGACTATGCACACTATAGACAACTTGTTGGGTCTATTAGTAGTATAGATTGGTGTCGCCAGAAAGTAACGGATATTATTAAACGTAGGCAACATTCAGACGATGAAGAGGATTTCTAATGAGACAACCGGCGTTAGCGAAAGCTATAAAGAACGATCAATGGATCGATGCGATTGACGAAGATAAAGATCCAGAAATTTTACCACATATTCCAGGATTTCACATTTTAGTTAAACCATGTTCTGTAAAGAATAAGACTAAAGGTGGAATTTTTATTCCTGATTCTACACAGGATGATATGGCTTATCTGACAACTGTAGGACGGGTAGTAGTTATGGGAGAGATTTCATATGCAGATAAATCTAAATTCCCAAATGGACCGTGGTGTGAAGTAGGGGATTATGTATGTTATGGAAAGCATTCAGGTAGTAAATTGTTCTATCAGGGTCAACGGTTTATCCTGTTATTTGATGATCAAATACTAATGACTGTCGATTCTCCTAAACATTTAGATCCAACTTATAACCTAAGTAACTAAAAAAACTTGCATACCCCTATGGTTATAGTATATACTTACATTAACTAGACGTAAATTCGTTTGGATTCGTCAACAACGGGAGATATAAATGGCTGAAAAAGAAGAAGTTGAAGAGACTGAAGTAGAAGTAAAAGAAGAAGATACTGAAGGCTGGAATCAGGTGAATGTTTCTAAAGATTCTGATTTAGAAATTGAAGTTGAAAAAGAAGAAGTAACAGCTTCAGAGGAAAAACCTAAACCAGAACCAGAGGAACCTCCGATCAAACCAGATGAGCCTGAACTGGAAGGTATCGAAACTAAGGGGGCTGAAAAAAGAATTCGTAAATTAATTCGTCAACGTAAAGAACGTGATGAAAAAATTGAAAATTTAATACACTCTAATAATGAACTTAAAGGTCAATTAGATGTAAAACAGAATGAAGTAGCTTCTGGTATAAAACAAAATATCGAAATTAGTGAAAAGCAAATTGACGATAAAATAGAATTAGCTAGGGCTGCGTATTTAAATGCATTTGATAGTGGAGATAAGGAACAGCTTTTACAATCACAGGAAATTTTAAATCAAGCACAATTTGAAAAGCATAGAGTTACTGAAGCTAAAACTGCATTAATAGACTATGAGAATAATCAACCAGCGGAGGGTCAACAAAATAGTGAACAACAGACAGGATTTAAACCAGATCCTAAAGCTATGCGTTGGGCTTCAGAAAACGATTGGTTTGGTAAAGATCAGATCATGACTTATGGTGCTTTAGAAATTGACAAGAAATTAAAAATAGAAGGGTATGATCCTTCGGACGATGAATTTTATGAAGAAGTGAATGCTCGACTTCATAAAGAATTTCCACATAAGTTTAAGAATGTGGAAGAAGAGGAAGAGAATTCACAACCCCGTCAGCAGGAAAAGACGTTAGCACCTGCTCAAGTGGTCGCTGGGACATCACGCTCCCCCAGCACTGCCTCTAACCGAAAGGTTAAGTTAAGCCAGGAAGATTTACGTTTGGCTAACAAATGGAAGATACCACTTGAAGTGTACGCCGCCGAAAAGCTTAAGATAGATAAAGCAGAAGGTGAGTACACAAATGTTGTAACCGATAGGCGTGGAGGGTAATAATCATGGCACGTACAGAATCACGTAGTACTGAAGTAAGGGAAAATCAAACACGAGACAGCTATACGCAGGAATATACTTTCGATGAATACGATAATATGTGGTTACCAGACGAGATAACTGAAAGATTCAAAAACGAAGGTATGGTTTTGCGTTGGATACGAATTCAACTTAGAGGTGGAGATGACTACCAGAATGTAGGCAAACGTCTTAAAGATGGATGGGTGTTCGTAACACCGGATGAAGTACCTGAACTAAGTGCAAGTTCCGTCGTGAAGGAAAATGGTCGCTATGCAGGTGCGATTGTTAGGGGAGATGTAGCCCTAGCAAAAATGCCTGAAGGTCGTGCAATAGCGAGGAGAGAGCATTATGAAAATAAGGCTAACGAATTAATGGATGCTGTTGATAATCAATTAATGAGTAAGTCTAATTCTCGTATGCCCATTTATAATAATAGTAAGTCAACTGTGACAAAGGGAAGAAGTCCTCGTTTTCAGGACTGATTCTTTTAGTTATGATTATGAAAGGAGTAACTAACTATGGATACTAAAGTTTCCGTTCTTGGTGGACTCCGACCTGCACGTATGTATGGTTCAGGTGCTAATAGTACTGGTATGGAGACATTGCCTATTGCCAGCGCAGATGCCCGAAATATGTTTAGGGGTGATCTGGTAAAGGTAAGTTTAGGTAATATTGAACCAGTGTCCGCTGCTGCGGATTATGCTATTGGCGTTTTCCACGGTGTGAGTTATACTAAAGATGGCGTTCCTACTTGGTCTAAATATTGGCCTGCTAATACTTCAGCGAGTGATATTCAGGCACAAGTAATAAGTCAAGCAAACGCCACCTTCTATGTAATGGCTGATGCATCGTGTAGTTCGGGTGACATCAATAATCTTAACTTTGACTTAACACTTGGAGCCGGTAATACCGCAACTGGTATGTCTGGTTTTGGCGTTAAGGCTGCTTCACGAGTAGCGACAACGGCTCAAGTTAAAGCTGTTGGCGTTGAAGACATACCGGGTAATGATATCGACGTTGCGACAGAACGTGCCTTCCCAATTTTGGAAGTGCGAATTCTGCGTGATGTTAGGTCAGTATTCGATGTGGCTGCTAGTGTTGTTGGCCCAATTTAATAGGGGAGGATAGAAAATGGCTATATCTAGAGCTAATATTGCTAAAGAACTCCTTCCCGGTCTTAATGCCGTATTCGGTCTTGAGTACGGGGAGGTTAACAACGAGACAGAACCACTTTTTGAAAGCGAGAATTCTGATCGAGCTTTTGAAGAAGAGGTTATGTTTACTGGTTTTGCAACCGCACCTGTTAAGGGTGAGGGTGCTGCAGTAAGTTATGATACCGCACAAGAAACTTACGTTTCACGGTATACCAACGAAACTGTTTCTCTTGCATTTGCAATTACTGAAGAGGCGATGGAAGACAATCTCTATGATACGTTTTCCAAACTTCGTGCTCGTGGTCTTGCTCGTGCGATGGCAAACACTAAGCAGGTGAAGGGTGCTAATGTCTTTAATAATGGCTTTAGTACAGCGGCTGCTTATGTTGGTGGTGATGGCGTAGCTTTCTTTAGCACTTCGCATCCTACGGTATCGGATGGCGTACAGTCGAACCATATTGGTTCTAACGATCTTTCTGAATCTGCTTTGGAAACGGTACTTACCAATGTCCAAAAGATCAAGGATGATCGTGGGATTCTAATTGGTGCTTCGTCTGTATCGTTGCATATCCCGGCTGATTTGTGGAACACTGCAGATCAGATCCTACATTCACCAGGAACAACTACTGCTGGTGGAAGTGATGCTTATGCCCAGAACAACATTAATGCCGTTAGGCATATGGGTATGGTGCCTGATGGGTTCTACGTTAATCGTAGGTTTACGGATACCAACGCATGGTTTATCAAAACCGATGTGCCAAATGGTGCTAAGACGTTTGTGCGTGTGCCACTGCAAACCAAGATGGAACCAGACTTTGATACTGGTAATCTTCGCTTCAAAGCCCGTGAGCGTTACAGCTTTGGGTTCTCTGACTGGCGTAGTTACTTTGGATCTCCTGGGTCCAGTTAATATTGCAAAGATGGGAGAGAGTGTAAAAACTCTCTTCCACTCTTTCTAGGATTGAAGGGAATAACATGGCAACGAATATTAAAGCTGCAACCGTTACAGGTAGTGGTCAGCCAATAGACTTTTCCGTATCTACTACTCCTACTACAGCAATAGGTGGGTTGGGTACGGTTGTCGGGGTTGGCACTCGTATCTTAGGAATTTCTGCTGCAGTGACAGGCACCTGTTCGATTACCGATACTTATACATCAGTGAACACATCTAAAACCCGTACCAGAATTAAGTTTGCCGGTGATCACGATGTTTATTTTGGTGAGCAGGGAGTTAAATTCCTGGGTCAGGTAATGGTTTCCGCACCTAGTTCTGCTGCTGTAGTCATGCTTTATTATGGTTAATCATGCCTGATTATGATTATTTGATTACAGATATAAAGAACACGATAGAAAATGATTCGACAGAGTTTGCCACACAGTTACCAAAGATTGTTAATAAGGCAGAAAATAAACTAACGACAGACCTGGATGATCATGGTTTAAATTCTTTTGTATCTGTAGCTGTATCAGCAAATGTTAATACCGTTAGTCTTGCGAGTGGTACGAGAATCGTTCGCAATTTTTCCATGACACAGGATGGTGCCAGGAAGAATATGTTGCTGCGTACAATAGAATATGCAAATGATTATTGGCCGGTGAGTGCTAGTACGAGTGCTCCTGTCTATTATGCTTATAAAGATAACACCACAATTAAAATAGTTCCCACTCCCGCATCTACGCATAACGGTGAGATTATGTATGTGTCGAGGCCAACTACTTTGACCTCCACTGGAACAACCTCTAACTACTTCACAGATTTCTGTTATGATGCTTTGTTCTCCGCATGTATGGTCGAGTCTTCTTTGTTTATAAAAGACTCAACAGCTACACAACTATGGGAGACACAGTATCAGTATCATATAAGTGCATTACGCAATCAGGCTCGTAGAACTAGACAGGATGACATGGCAGTTAATGCAAGTCCTGCCGGTGGACCGGATACTCTTATTGCAGGATCAACCTAATGACTATTAGTAGATCCAATATCGGAAGGGAGATTAAGATGGCTGGTAAAAAGAAAAAACGTGGTGGTTCTATAGGTAGGGGTATGGGTATTGCTCTTAAAGGGGGTGGTGCCGTTACAAAACCACCACTTGGTTCGGGAGGCAGATTTAAAGCTTTAAGTAATAAGTTGAAGAAAAGGGGCGCAACAAATCCTGGTGCTCTTGCTGCATGGATTGGTAGAAAAAAATATGGGCCAGCAAAAATGGCTGCAATGTCTAAAAAAGGAAGGAAAGCATAATGCCTGAAATCGGAAAAAAGAAATTCGGTTATGATGAGAGTGGTATCCAGAAAGCTCGTGTCGCTGCCGCTAATGAATTAATGAAACCTGAAACGGAACTCTTTAGAAAAGCTACTTATCTCTATCCTGAAGATCCGTTGGTTCCTAAAGGAATGACTGGTAAACCTACAGGTCAGGGATATGGTGCTGCACGTAAGGGTCCAGATGTTCACGGTCCTGAAAATAATGTTATTGTGGATGCTACTTATCCTAAAGGAGAAAGCTTTGCTATAGATAAAAGTACAGCTTATAAACGAGAAGGTAAGTAATTATGGGAGTACCTGCTGCTTTAGGCAGAGCTACAATAAAATTATTAGGTGAGATTATAGACTTTGGTGGTTCAAAG